>JACCDG011394131.1_pt1 | contig 23493 bp, 14 predicted proteins | sample 7442471 | NCBI WGS metagenome assembly JACCDG01 (sample SAMN15323444, study PRJNA562643) | freshwater metagenome | isolation source: river surface water | place: USA:Blue River Watershed | collected 2017-08-17 | reverse complement strand
GCGAAGCAATTTTCATGGCTATTTCACGGCACTTATTTAATAGTTCTTCCGGGGTACTTATATGATTAACGAGGCCGCAGCTTAATGCATCTTCAGCACCCATCATGTCGGCAGTTACAATCATTTCAAAAGCCTTTCCTTTTCCAATAAGGTGAGCCAGTCTTTGAGTTCCGCCATAACCGGGAATAAGACCAAGCGACACTTCCGGTAACCCCATTTTAGCAGTAGCTGAAGCCACGCGTATATGACAAGCCATTGCCAGCTCCAAACCACCACCCAACGCAAAACCATTAATGGCAGCAATAACGGGCTTGGAATAATTCTCAATAAAATTAAAAAGTTTGAAATGCCCTGTGGCACTCATTTTCTTCCCCTGTTCTACCGTGAAATCGGAAAACTCTGCAATATCGGCTCCTGCTACAAAAGCCTTACCTCCCGAACCGGTAATAATTACTACACGAACATCTTTCTCGTTTTCTGCCTCTAACAAAGCCTCATGCAACTCTTCAATTGTTTTCATGTTTAGTGCATTCAACTTATCCGGACGGTTAACAGTTATTGTCAATACGCCGTTGTCAATTTCTGCCAACACATTTTCATATGTCATAGTCATGCTTAATTTTTTTAGGTTCGGGCAAATATAACGTCATTTATTGTACAGTATGCCTCCTTTTCGATTAATTTATCAACGGCAACCCTCAATCCTTTTAATAAGTTTACCAATAAAAAAAGTGTAAAATCAATTGACGGTAAAGGACACATAAAACGCAGTACCTTCATTGCGGGTGGTCTCGAACCATATCTTTCCACCGAAAGATTCAACAATGTTTTTTACCATGGCCAGTCCAAGTCCCATTCCTTCGGTCTTAGTGGAAAAATTGGGAACAAATATTTTGTCAATAGCTTCGGGAGCAATGCCAACGCCATTATCTTTTACTTTAATAAGTACCTGTTTATTGTGCTCGTATATCAATACGATTACTTTTCCTTCCCTTCCTTCCGGAATAGCCTGCAGGGCATTTTTGATCAGATTAGTAAACACCCTTACCATTTGTTCCTTGTCGGCATTTACAAAAACGGCTTGCTTCAGATGGTCTTCAACTTCCAAGCGGATATTTCCCGTTTCGCTGAATAACCCGGTAGTTGAACATACCACATCTGCAATGTTCAGCCGTTCAACATTAGCTTTGGGCATTTTGGCAAACATGCTGAACTCTCCGGCAATATGCGAAAGCGTATCAATCTGTTCTACCAGCATGACCGATAGTTTTTGTATACGTTCTTTTAAATCATCAGGATTACTTTCAATTGTGCGTTGCAAATGTTGTATACTCAGTTTCATGGGTGTAAGCGGATTCTTAATTTCGTGAGCTACTTGTTTAGCCATTTCCCTCCAGGCACTTTCACGTTCAGAACGAGCCAGCTTCTCTGCACTTTCTTCCAATTGCCCGATCATACTATTATATTCGTTTACAAGGCTGCCAATCTCATCTTTCTCCGCCCATTTAATGGGTTCGTTCCTGCGCCCGAAACTCAGTTTGCTCAAACGCTGTTGTATCATGCGAAGGGGCCGGGTTACCAGGTTGGAGATAAACAATGCGGCCAGCGTACTAAAGGCAAAAAGAATTACATAAATATTAATCAGCGCTACCATATACATAGATATTTCTTTTTCCAGCTCATTCTGCCGGGCAAAATAAGGAAGATTGATGTAAGCCAGCAAACGACCTTCGCGGTTATAGAAAGGCTGATAAGCGGAATAATAATTCAATAAGCCAATATTTTCCTTCACTACGAGGTTGGTATAAGAGCCTGATATAACATGACTGAAAGCATCGGGATTCATTTTACGGGAAATAATTCCTTCTTCAAAAAGCCGGGGTTGAGAAGAAGCATAAAGATTCCCCTGCAGATCGAACATATTGATGTCGGCTGCAAACACATTCGATAATTTTTTAAGAATATATACGGCATATTCCTTATACCTGGCCTGGAGCAGCTCCTGTTCGCCCAGTGTTCCCGTACTTTGAAGTTCCGATAGTACAGACTTAATTTTTTCGTCGAGTGCAACCGTATTTTTAGATTCAGATTGTTTTTTAATAAACATAAAAGTACCGATTCCAAAACTGATCAGTGAAACAAGCACGACCGAAACCAATAATAACTGTATACGCAGGTTGAGCGAAGTGGTCCTGAAATGTTTACGGGCGTTCCACTCGCGTATATATAGAAACACCAGCAGAATAAAACTAAAGAACATGAAGAAGTATGAATTTGTGGTGAACTTATCCCAGAATGCCTGCTTCTCGCGGCTTACCACTACAGTTGTCTGCTCATCAAATTTATACAAGAGGTGCTGATACTCATTCTCAATAATTTCGACATACTCATTTTTCGGAGGGGGGAAAGCATAACGAAAATTGAAGGCATATTTGCCATATCGCTGTACCAATTGATTGTTCTTATAAACTGCATAAGAATAATCCGAAAGCTGATGATGCGTTTTTACCGATTTATCCAATAATAGTTCCGGGTAGCCGGTTACATCCGGGCTCAGTTTGGGTTCTATTTCAAGGTATACCTGCGCGGGTTTCCCACTATTCTTATCAGGTGGATAAACGGGTATGCGTGCAATATAACGGGTACGCTCTCTGATGTTGGGAATATAAAACAACTCCGGGCAAACGGTACTTAAACCACTCAGATTGATCTGCTCATCAAAATAAGTATTATTTTCATGCAATGGGTTATTGGCCTTTATTAAGGGCAGGCACAGCGAATCAAGCACTGAAAGGCCAATGTTGAAGCGTTCCCAGTAACCACTAAAATACACCTGCCTAAGCCGTTGTTCTATTTCAAACGGTACATGGGGTTGCTGATAAATCAAAGCCTTTAAGCGGGGATCGTTTTTTATTTTTTTACTGATGTCGGCAAATAGATTCTCTGCAACCGCATCCTGCTGATCGGCCAGTCTTTCCGCATAAACTTTCCGCGTGTCGAATTCTTTACGGTCTTCATTCATTAAAAACACATGCGAGGTGATGTAAGAGAAAATGACAATGAAAATAATCCCATAAGAAAACGTGTAACTGGTGCCTCTACGTCGCATGAAATAAACCAGTGCCAGTATAGCCGGAGGCCAACAGTTTTGTACAATGCTGTAATTTCCCGAATTTAGGCTGTACGCCTGTTGAATAAGAGTGCAAACCACAAAAACCAGCATCGGAATACGGGTCGGGCTTCCTGACTGGATAAGTTGCACACAGCATTTTTCAGTAAGCAGATAAAAAGAAAAAAACAGAAAGGCTACACAGGCAAAGCCAATAAAACTGTATACATTCAGACTGAACAGATTAGTTACATTAAAAGAGATGTTGGAATTATGAATAAGGCTATTGATAACCCCATTAATAAGGCTGCCGAAAGAATAAAGCAACAATATACCTGAAGAAGCAAAAACAAGCAGGTTTTTTACACCAGTTAGCTTAACTGCAAAACGACGTTGAACAACAAAACAACAATAAAAAATCAAGACTGCATTAATAAGAATGTCGCCCAGAAACCCGTGCCAGAAGGAGTCCGCATTGCCATATACCGAAGGATTATAGAGCGCGCTTTCATATACAATACCGGGAAAATGATTAATGATCATAACGGCACGGATAGCCACTAAACTAAACAGGAAAAAGAACAACAGGCGATTTTCCGGAACAGTGCCCGAAAAAACAAAATACCCCCTTTCAAACAAGAGAATAAGAAGCAGAAATACGATACCATAAATAAACATACTCAGGCAACTCAACACACCATTGCGATATGTTTGCCCCGGTACTTGTAAATAAAACAAAGTGGCCTTATCAATCGTTTTTATTTCCTGTGCACCATCAGTGTTTTTATCGGAAAGCGTGGAACCATCGGGCAATCCATAATCCGTAAAAAAAGAATTATTCAGGTATTTATTCTGATAATTGTATTCATTCTTAATCAGGATAAGCCCCAGCAACTGCCTGGTATTGGTTTTATTTCCTGTATGACGGACTATTTCATAATAGCCATTCTTAAGTTTCACAAAGTGGCTATCCAGGCACACTTCTTTCATATAATTCTCTACCCCTGCGGAATTATCACTCCAATAAATTAAACTATCATTCTGATAAACGAGGTAAACAATCCCGCGCTTATTAAAGAGCTGACGATCCGGAAAACCCTGCTGGTTGAATAAACCTGTTGTTGCATTATCGTACAGAAAATCAGCATAGCGGTTCAGCTCCTGTTTTACCTCCGCTTCTTTGGTGTGTAATACTTTTTCAAATTTTTGTGCATAGTTTTCCGGTTTTACCCGGTTGAAATAATCAATAATCAAGGCGCAGGTAAGCAATAACAAAATTCCGATCCAGGAACGTGCCGAAATTTGTTTCATAAAATTCACCGGAAGTTTCGCCATACAGCGGATAATTCAACTATAAATATAAGGCTTTAAAATTTGTGAGTACAGCGGCAGAATTAGTATTTTTGAGTTTGTCATTATACAAAACATTATTCCACTATGACTAAAAACAAAGCGGTACAGGCAAAAACGATAAACAGCACTTCCACCTTTACCCTGTTCCCTTTTCTTCGTGGCAAACTGCCCTATATATTACTGGCGCTGTTGGGCGTTGTATTTTATTATAACACTATTTATAATGAGTTTGCACTCGATGATGGAATCATTATTCATAAAAACGATTTTGTGCTGAAGGGTGTAAAAGGTGTTAAGGACATTATGACACACGATGCCTATTACAGCTTTTATAAACAGATGAACGCGCAGGATCAGTTATCCGGTGGTCGTTACAGACCCTTATCCGTGGTAAGCTTTGCTCTCGAACAGGAGTTTATCCGCCTTTACCCCTCCGGAAGGTTTGCAAAACACACTGATTTTAATAACAATGCTGCGGTGGATGAGGGCGAATATAACTATGCAGTAGATAAGAATCTCAACGGGAAAATTGAACCTAACGAATGCCAGGAATGTTGGGATATTAACTATAACGGAGTACCTGATGCCCGGGAATTCGACCTGAATAAAAACAACAAGCCCGACCCTGAAGAGGATCTGAATCAGAATAAATTACTGGATACTGCGGGTACTGATGATGCCGATCTCAATGGTCTAGTAAACGAAAGAGACTGCGAGGTGCAGGGTGTTGGTCTGCGGCATTTTAACAACATGTTGTTTTTTGTAATGACAATTCTGCTTCTTTATTACCTCCTTAAAACCTATCTCTTTAAAAATAATCCAGACCTTTCTTTTTTAGCCGCCCTTCTCTTTTGCATTCACCCTATCCATACTGAAGTAGTGGCTAACATGAAAAGCCGCGACGAAATCTTCTCGCTGATCTTTATTGCTCTTACATTTATTTTCTGTTTTCGTTATATAGAACATAAACGAATTATTGACGCTGCTCTTGCCGGATTAATGACCCTCCTTGCACTGTTCAGCAAAGAATACGCCTTTACCCTGCTGGCACTTATTCCGCTGACCGTATACATTTATCATCCGGAGAAAATGAATTTTAAAACTTTCGAATTCTGGGGTCTTTTGGCTCTGCTTATTGTTGCTGTATATTTTATCGGTAGGGTCAAATTAATTGCCGAAAAAGACCCACAGCACCATAAGGTGCTTCTTAAAAATCTGTCATCTATTTTCGTGTTTAGCGTACTCATCTTTGCAGCAATTTCTTTTTTTATAAGTAAGAAAGAATTCCGAAAAGGAAGCGGAACAGCTCTATTTGCTTGCATTGGAATAGCTTTTATGGTTTATATTGCTATGCGTTTTTATGCTGTTAACCTGTCTACAAAAACTGAAGAAAGTGAGATACTGAATAATCCCTACCTCCTGGCCTCACCAATAGAAAAAGTGGCAACCAAAATATTTGTGCTGCTTAAATACATGGCCTTATTGTTTTTCCCACACCCCCTCAGCTCCGATTATTCCTTCAATACCATTCTCTATCGTAAACTCAGCAGTTGGGATGTCTGGCTTTCTTTTATTGTTCATTTAGGTTTGGCCTGGTTAACTGTTCGTCTTTTTTTTAAACGGCATCCGCTCTCTTTTGCCATGCTTTTCTACTTTGCCAACCTTGCCATGATAGGTAATATTTTTATTGATATTGGTGCGACCATGGGTGAACGCCTTATCTACCATTCTTCTCTGGGTTTTGTGATGGTTATAGCCTGGTTGCTTACCGATGGATTGAAGAAGATAATACCACAGGTAAAAACACAGGCACTCGTTGTAGTGGCGCTTATATTGCCTCTTGTCGTTTTATGTGGATATAAAACCATACAACGCAATGCGGAGTGGAAAAGCGATATCACCCTGTTTACAACCGATGTGAAAACTGTTCCTAACAGTGTGATGTGCCTCGGTAATGCAGGCGCCCGCTGGATTGATCTTTCCGACCAACCAGGTAACAGGGATTCTATGGAGATATATCGCAACAGGGCTATTGGCTATTTAAAACATGCACTGGAGCTACACCCTAAATATGTAAATGGTTATCTTAATCTCGGCCTTGCTTATTATAAAATGGGCAATATAACTGGAGCCGAAGAAGCCTGGCTCAGAGCCAAAGAACTGTTTCCGCGTAATCCCATATTGGCATATTATTACCAGATGCTTTCCCGTTATTACGTAAACCAGGCCATGCAGTTGGGTGGTAAAAAGCAATTTGCGGAAGCCATTGAAAAATTTGAAAAAGCAGCAGTGTTAAACCCGGATGACCCCGAAATCTGGTATAACCTGGGTGGTGCGTCCTTTACCGTGCAAAACTTTGCCCGGGCCAAAACTGCTTTTGAAAATTGTCTGCGCCTCAAACCCGATCATCAACAAGCGCAACAAGGATATGCCAGTTTGCCAAAATAAACGGGAAGGGATAATTTAAATAGGTCGATAATAATAAGCTAAAAGCCAGAAAACATATTGTATACTGTACTTTGCACATTGCCTTAGCGATGAAAAGAAGCCAAAAAGGTGTCGCTTAGGCTCTGTGAAGCTTCCATATTTCTTTGCGTTCCGTTTGAAAATTAATCAAACAGAGGGAGACGCAACTTCTCCCTCTGAACATTCATCATTTGACGCTCTACGCTAAACTCTTAACTTTGCGCCATGGCTAAAGTAAAAACCAGCTTCTTTTGTCAGAACTGTGGTGTTCAATCGCCAAAGTGGATTGGCCGCTGTCCTTCATGCCAGCAATGGAATACTTATGCAGAAGAAATTCTCCAGAAAGAAAGTAAGAACGATAAGGTACAGGGCATTGCCGCACAGGGCATCATCAGAGTTAAAAAGCCATTGCCTATACAGGAAATAGGATTAGCCGATGAAGTGCGCATAGCGGTGCATGATAAAGAGCTGGCAAGAGTGCTGGGTGGCGGCATAGTACCAGGCTCTTTAGTTTTGTTTGGTGGCGAACCGGGTATTGGTAAATCCACCCTTATGCTACAGCTTGCACTTACCTTAAGCAACCTTAAAATACTCTATGTATCGGGTGAAGAAAGTGAGCAGCAGATTCGTATGCGGGCAGAACGCATAGGAGCCAAAAACGCCCAATGTTATATTTTGTCCGAAACCAATACCCAACAGATCTTTCAACAGATTGAACTATTACAACCCAACCTGCTCATAATCGATTCAATACAAACACTACATACCTCTTATATTGAGTCCGGCCCTGGTAGTGTGTCGCAGGTGCGCGAGTGTGCGGGCGAGTTACTGAAATTTGCTAAAGAAAGCGCCACTCCTGTTTTTCTTATCGGCCATATTACAAAAGAAGGAAGTCTGGCAGGACCTAAAGTGCTTGAACACATGGTAGATACTGTGTTGCAGTTCGAAGGAGACAGAAATTATGTTTACCGCCTGCTACGCACCACTAAAAACCGTTTTGGCAGTACCAATGAGCTTGGTATTTACGAAATGCATGGCGCCGGACTACGTGAGGTGAATAACCCATCAGAAATATTAATTACACACCGCGAATATACCACCAGTGGAGTAACCATAGCGGCTACTATAGAAGGAATGCGGCCTATGCTCATAGAAACCCAGGCCTTGGTAAGCAGTGCAGCGTATGGTACACCGCAACGATCTTCAACAGGATTTGACCTGCGCCGATTGAGCATGCTGCTGGCAGTACTTGAAAAACGATGTGGTTTTCGACTCGGGGTGAAAGACGTTTTTTTGAACATTGCGGGTGGAATAAAAATTGAAGACCCCGGTGTAGATCTGGCTCTTGTATGTGCCATACTTTCTTCCAGCGAAGATATGCCGGTGCCGCAAAACGTTTGTTTCGCAGGCGAGGTAGGGCTTACCGGCGAAATACGCTCCGTAAATCGTATTGAGCAGCGCATATCAGAAGCGGAAAAACTGGGCTTTGAAAAAATATTTATATCTACCTATAATAAAAAAGGGGTAGACTTACGTAACTATAAAATAGAAATCATTACCGTTACTAAGATAGAAGAAGTATTTAGTCGTCTTTTTGGATAATTGACAAAATTTGAAATGAAAATCATTCTTGAAACCTCTCGCCTGATATTGCGGGAGAAGACTACCGCTGATATTGGCAATATGATAGCCCTGAATAACAATCCTCTTGTTATACAATACACGGGCGATACTGCTTTTGCCAACGAACAGGAAGCCCGGTTAGTACTTGATTCTCTATTGTGGCAATACAGGCACTACGGTTATGCCCGCTGGGCAGTGGATTTAAAAAATAATGGGGAGTTTATAGGGTGGTGCGGACTTAAATACCATCCTGAAGAACAAAAAACGGACATTGGTTATCGGCTTTTTCAGAAACACTGGAATAAGGGTTATGCAACAGAAGCAGCAGCAGCTTGTATAGAGTACGGCTTCAGTCATTTTAAGCTTAAGTGTATAGAAGGCCATGCCATGAAAGCCAATGCAGCATCTATAAGGGTGTTTGAGAAATTGGGCATGCGTCCCATAGATGGTGCCGACAGTCATTGCGCAGATGGGGTAGTATACCTTGCAGAGCCCCGTAACCCTGAACGAAGAATTTCGTAAAAGGTATGAGCCTTCAGATAAAAAAATTCAGACAACATATTTTTCATAAACAGTAGCTAAACTCCGGGATGGAAAAAAAGATGAAATCAACAGTAGAAGAAATCAGAGTGCGTTTCGATAAAGATGTGGAACGATTTTCAAACCTGGATACAGGACAGCTTTCCACTATTGACGCAAAAATATCGTTGGAGCTTATCACCGAGGCTGCAAAGAGAATTATCCCTGACGCAAAGCATTTATTGGACATTGGTTGCGGAGCCGGAAACTACTCCCTTAAGATGCTGGAAAAAATCCCGAATTTGAATTGCACATTGGTGGACTTAAGTAAACCGATGCTCGACAAAGCACATGAACGGGTAACCCAATGCACCGCAGAAAAAGTAGAAATTTTGCAGGGCGATATCCGAACCGTGGAGTTGCAGGAAAATCATTACGACATCATATTAGCTGGTGCGGTTCTACATCATTTAAGAGATGACAGCGATTGGGAAACGACCTTTGAAAAATTGTTTAAACTACTCCGACCCGGAGCCTGCTTAATGATTTCTGACTTGATTACACAAGACACGGAAGAGTTGAATGACTATACCTGGCAAAGGTATGGCGAATACCTTGAAACTATTGGCGGAAAGGACTACCGAGAAAAAGTGCTGGATTACGTGGCTCGGGAAGACTCCCCAAGATCAATGAACTATCAGTTGGATCTGATGAAACAAGTGGGTTTCAGAAAGGTTGAGATCCTGCATAAGAATATGTGTTTCGGCGCATTTGGAGGCATTAAATAATGCAAAAAAGCGATTACCAGTGAAACTGGTATTCTTTTAAAAATATGACAGGGATAATGCGGCATTTGTGAGAAGAAAAAACGCAGGGGTGGAGAAAAGAAAAGAAGGAAACATTAGCCAGGGCTTTTTATGAGTGACTCCAGGAGTTGCTGGTGGCGGATGGGTATTTGTGATTTTTTCGGATGCCTTCGAGAGCCTCAGGCATCGTAGACGAAATGTTGTGGCAAAACGAAAGAGATTTCACTATATTTGATTCGTTCCCCCATTTCTGGTATGACCAAACTTAAACTCCCGGAACACTGCATTATTGGCAGGCTGACCGCCCTGCTTATGATGCTATTTATAGCTGCGCCTCTTGGGGCGCAACAAAACAGCCTTATTAAATTTACAGAGAATAAAAAGCAATGGGATAGTAAAATCCTTTACTCAGCCCGTTTGGATGGAGGTGAACTCTTCCTTGAGAAAAACTGCCTGACCTATAATTTCTACGATAAAGAACTACTTCATGCCCTGCACCTTCCCTCGCGCAACCGCAATCTGGGCAAAACACGGATGCGTTACCATGCTTATAAAGTATATTTTGAAGGAGCCCGATCTGAAGTAAATGCACTTGCTATCCGTCCTACCCACGATTACTGCAATTATTATCTCGGCAACGATTACCGTAAATGGGCGACAAAGGTGAAAAATTACAAAGAAGTAAACTACTTCAATTTGTACGAAGGTATAGACATGCAAATGCTGGGACTCGACAATAGTATTAAATACAACTTCTACGTGAAACCAGGAGCCAATGCCTCCTCCATACGGCTTCGCTACGAGGGTTTGCAAAACATTGCACTAAAAAAGGGCGAACTACAATTAAGTACCTCACTTAACGAAATAACCGAACACCGCCCTTACGCCTGGCAAATAATAGGTGGACAAAAAAAGGAGGTGCCCTGTAAATTTGTACTGAAAGAGAAGACACTGAGTTTCGCTTTCCCGGCAGGATACCAACACGATTATGAACTTGTTATTGACCCTTTACTTGTCTTTGCCTGTTCATCGGGTTCAACCGCAGATAATTTCGGCATGACAGCTACCTATGATTACAAAGGAAATCTTTATTCCGGCGGCACCTGCTTTAATGCGGGTTACCCTGTAACCACCGGTGCTTATGATGCCACTTACAATGGCATAGTGGCTCAGGGGCGTACCGATGTGGTCATAACCAAATACGATTCTTCCGGCACTTTCTTGCAATACTCCACCTACCTCGGTGGCTCCACGGGCAGTGAAATAGTAACCAGCCTGGTGGTAGACATACAGGATAACCTTTTCCTCTATGGCGCCACGGGATCTTCCGATTTTCCTGTAACAGCGAATGCTTATGACCAAACCTTTAACGGAGGTACATACCTGAGTTTTTTTGCCAACGGCACTAAATTTGGAAATGGCACCGATATTTATGTCAGTAAATTTAATAGTGCTGGTTCTGCACTGCTGGCTTCCACTTATCTTGGAGGCAGTAAGAACGATGGTGTTAATCATAACAACGATACCGTACTTATTCCCTCCTGGGGAGTATGGGAATATCCACTCGACTCCTTACAATTCAATTATGGCGACCAGTACCGTGGCGAAATACAAACCGACAAACAAGGCAATTGTTACATTTCCAGCTCCAGCCGCTCTGCCGATTTTCCTGTAGCTGGTGGTTTTGATAATACGCTGGGTGGGCAACAGGATGCGGTGGTGGTTAAATTCGACCCCAACCTGAGTCAGTTACTCTGGAGCAGTTTTTTGGGAGGCAGTGATAACGATGCAGGTTATGCATTAACAGTAGACGACTCTTTGCAGGTATACCTGACAGGAGGGACACGTAGCAGTGATTTTCCGGCCAGCAACAATGCTGCTTACCCAACATATAACGGTGGTAAGGCCGACGGGTATATTGCCAAAATCAGTAGTAATGGTAGTACCCTGATACGCGCCACCTTTATTGGCACCGGTAATTACGACCAGTCTTATTTTGTACAAAATGATAAGCAGGGAAATGTATATGTGCTCGGGCAGAGCCTGGGAGCAATGCCCGTGCAAAATGTAATCTACAGCAATGCCAACGGCAAACAATTCATTACTAAATTTAATAATTCATTAAGCAACATCATTTATTCTACCGTTATTGGTAGTGGTGGCGCTAATACTGATATTTCACCCTCGGCCTTTTTGATTGATTACTGCGAAAAAATTTACCTCAGTGGTTGGGGCGGCAATATCATAACCGGGGCATCCACTACCGGCATGCCTTTAAGCAATAATGCCTATAACGCCACCACCGACGGCTTTAATTTTTACCTGATGGTGTTGGATCAGAATGCCTCCTCTTTAATTTATGCCACCTACTTTGGCGGAGCACAAAGCACGGAACATGTAGATGGTGGAACGAGCCGTTTCGATAAACGCGGCATTATTTATCAAAGCGTATGCGCAGGTTGCGGCGGACACGATGACTTTCCTGTAACACCCGGATCCTGGCCCAATACCGGAAGCAATGTGAACCACTCCACTAATTGTAACAACGGCACTTTCAAATTCGATTTTCAGATACCCCTTGTAAAAGCCGACTTCAACGCCAGTTATCTTAGTGGCTGCGCACCATTAACTGTAAATTTCAGTAACCAAAGCACCAACGGAGCGCACTACCTTTGGAATTTCGGAGGAAATGATACGACCAGCCTTATACTTAATCCGGTAAAAACATACAGTTCTCCGGGAACTTATCTGGTGCAACTCTATGTGGTAGACTCCACCAGATGCAACATCAGTGATTCCACTTATACTTATATCACCGTATACCCTGCTCTGTTAAGTACAGCACAAACCGTAATAGATCCATGTAGCAACAGTGTAATTTTTAATGGTAATGCTACCGGATCCATCCAGGGCTGGTGGTGGAATTTTGGAGATGGCCAGCACGATAGCCTGCAAAACACCACCCACAATTATAACGCCCCGGGAACGTATAATATAAGTCTGATAGTAAGCAATAGTTATGGGTGCAAGGATACAACGATCAGTAGTATAAATGTATTGAGCGGCTCTGTTGGTGTAAATAGTCTGCCTGTTCAATGTTTTAATCAATCGGGCCAGCTCACAGCTACGGGGGGCATAGCTTATACCTGGACACCTGCGACAGGCCTTAGTGCTGGAAACATAGCCAATCCCTGGGCTAGTCCGGATACCACTACCACATATCAGGTACACATTATTTCTGTAAACCTGAACGGCGATACTTGTATGCGCAATCTAAGTACCACAGTACAGGTGCTCCCGAAAATAACGGCAGACTTTAATTACACTATTAGCCCCTGCGGCAATAGTGTACAGTTTACAGATTCTTCGTACGTTAGTCCGGTGCAATGGAATTGGAATTTTGGCGACAACAACAGTGCTACGACAACTAATCCCAACCATTCTTACAATAATTCAGGTACTTATACGGTAAGCTTAATAGCTGCTAATGCTGTTGCCTGTGAAGATACAATACAACAAATTATTGTGTTACCCAGCTTTAATCCCCTTACTGTAAGTGCTTCGCAAACCACTTGTGCCGGATCGCCTGTGCAATTAACAGCTACGGGAGGAGTAGCCTATAGCTGGACACCGGCTGCGGGTCTTAGTGCCACCAATATTAATAATCCGTTAGCCAGTCCTGTGCAAAGTACCACCTACTCCGTAACAATTACCTCCATCAGCTCCACAGGCGACACCTGCTTATCTACCCTGAGCACGGCGGTGAATGTAGCGGGTATAAGTCCGGTTTCTCAAATCCTGCAGGCAAATCCTGACACTATTATAAAAGGTAACAGCACCAGCCTTTCCAGTTCATTATCGGCTCCGTATGCTATTAACTGGAGTCCTTCTAATACGCTTAATAACCCGGCTATTTTTAATCCAACTGCCACACCAACACATACCACAACCTACACGGCCATAGTAACGGACATTAATGGGTGCACCTACATTATGAATCCGGTAACGGTTTATGTAATTGCCAATGCCTGCGATGAGTCCTCTGTATTCGTACCCAATACCTTTACTCCTAATGGTGATGGCAAAAACGATATATTATATGCGCGTAGCAATGTGGTGCAGGAAATTTACTTTGCCCTATACAACCGTTGGGGGCAGTTAGTATTTGAAACCACCGACCTTAGTAAAGGATGGGACGGTGTATATAAGGGGATGAAAGCTGACCCTGGGGTTTTTGGTTATTACCTGAAAGTAAAATGTAATAATGGCGAGGAAAGTTTCAGAAAAGGGAATGTAAGTCTGATACGCTAACATGTATAGAAGAGGGCAGCATATAATTTACCATTTTATCGTAATACTAATACTTACGATACAAAAGGTTTGGGCACAAGACATTCACTTTACTCAGTTCAGCATGTCGCCCCTTAACCTTAATCCGGCTTTTGCCGGTTACTTCGATGGGGACTACCGTGCAGGAGCTATATATCGCAGCCAGTGGAGTGCCGTTCCTGTGCCTTATGCCACTGCCTCACTGATGGGAGATATGCGTTTCGAACCGCTCGGACATCAACTGGGTGGAGGATTCGTTTTTAACCACGACGTGTCGGGCGATAGCCATTATGGCACCAACCAATTTTATTTGCCGCTGGCATACCACCGCCGTATAAGTAGCGATTCTTCTCTTTTTGTAAGTTTGGGTCTGCAGCCTGGTATTTCCAACATCGGGTTTCGTATAAATAATCTTAGCTTCGATAGTCAGTTCGATGGCGATAATTATAACCCTGCGCTTTCACCCGATGAGAACTTTCCCGCATTCTCACGTACTTACTTCGATTTAAACAGTGGCCTCGCTATACATTATTATGTGAACCAACAGACCTGGTTTGTCGGCAGTTTTGCCGTGTCGCATATAAACAGACCGGGCGTTTCATTTTTTAAAAATCAGGGGATACAATTGGATGTAAAAACGCAAACATACCTGGCATTGAATCTTAGAAAAGGCTTGCGAAGTAATTTCATGCCTGAAATTCTTTTTGAAAAACAAGGCAAGTTTCAGGAATTGCTTGCAGGGGCAAAAGTAAGCTGCCTGATAAACGAGAATGAAGCACAAAGCATTAACTTCGGCGCTTATATGCGAGCCAGAGATGCTGTGCTGCTTCGGGCAGGCTATAACTATAAGCAATGGCAGTTTGGAATGAGTTATGATATAAACACCTCCGCCTTTCGAGCGGCAACTAACAGGCGGGGAGCTATTGAGTTTGCACTGATATACATCTTTAAGAAGGAAGTACCATTTATTCCGAAAAAACGGGTATGTCCGGTGTATATGTAAAGGCAGGATGCATGGCTCTTTTTTTTGCGCTTCTCGGACAACAATGGTAATTATTCTGGAAATATGTGAGGATTATCTTCAGCATTGTATTGTATCTTCGGCATTTTATTCTATAATTTTATAAAAAACTACCAAATAAAAAGTATGATCCTCTCCCTCGAACAATACCAGTCTGCTTATAAAAAGTCAGTGGAAACCCCGGAAATCTTTTGGGCTGAAATTGCAGAACAATTTTTTTGGAAAAAAAAATGGGATAACGTATTAAAATGGGATTTTAACCAGCCGGATGTAAAATGGTTTGTAAATGGAAAACTAAACATAACCGAAAACTGCCTCGACAGGCATTTGCCTCATAAAGCTAACGACATTGCCTATTATTGGGAACCCAATAATCCGGAAGAAAAACCCCGCACACTGACGTATAAAGAGCTACACTGCGAAGTGTGCAAGCTGGCTAATGTGCTTAAAAAACACAACGTATATAAAGGCGACAGGGTTTGCATATATATGCCCATGATCCCGGAAGCCGTTATAGCCATGCTGGCCTGCGCCAGAATAGGTGCTATACATAGTGTGGTTTTTGCAGGATTTTCGGCCACTTCGCTGGCGGGGCGTATACAGGACAGCGACTGTAAGCTTATTCTTACAAGCGACGGGGCTTATCGCGGACAAAAAGCTATCCCCATCAAATCTGTAGTAGATGAAGCGCTGGAAACCTGTGCTTCCGTTCAATCAGTAATTGTATACCAACGCACCCAAATTCCCGTAAATATGGTAAGCGGGCGCGATGTATGGTGGCACGAAGAAATCAAAGATGCGAAAGAGGAGTGTGCTGCTGCGGAAATGGACAGCGAAGACATGCTCTTCATCCTTTACACTTCCGGAAGTACCGGGAAACCCAAAGGCGTAGTCCATACTTGTGGAGGTTATATGGTATACACACAATATACTTTTGAAAATGTGTTTCAGTATAAATCCGGACAACTCTACTGGTGTACAGCCGATGTAGGTTGGATTACCGGACACTCGTATATTGTATATGGCCCCCTGCTAGCCGGCGCCAGTTCGGTAATTTTTGAAGGTGTACCTACCTATCCCGATGCCGGACGTTTCTGGCAGGTAGTAGATAAATACAAGGTAAATATCTTCTACACTGCTCCAACGGCTATACGTGCGCTGGAAGCTGCCGGGCTGGATTTTGTCAAGCCTTATAAATTAGATTCTTTAAAAATTTTAGGCAGCGTTGGCGAACCCATTAATGAAGAAGCCTGGAACTGGTATAATACGAATATTGGAAAAGGTCGTTGCCCCATTACCGATACCTGGTGGCAGACAGAGACAGGAGGTATACTCATTGCACCCCTTGCCGGTATTACTACAACCAAACCCGGATTTGCCACCCTGCCCCTGCCCGGAGTTCAACCTGTGCTGGTTGATGATAAAGGAAACATTATTGAAGGCAATGACGCAGAGGGCAATCTTTGTATTAAGTTTCCCTGGCCCTCCATTATCCGAACCACCTTCGGCGACCATGAGCGCTGCCGGCAAAATTATTTTGCCACTTATAAAGGCTTGTACTTTACCGGTGACGGCTGTAAGCGCGATGCCGACGGCTATTATCGTATTACCGGCCGGGTAGACGATGTCATTAATGTTTCCGGGCATCGCATCGGAACAGCCGAAGTGGAAAGTGCTATCAATATGCACCCCGACGTAGTAGAAAGCGCTGTGGTAGGCTACCCGCACGACATTAAAGGACAGGGCATTTATGCTTATTGCATTGTGCCTTCTACCACAAAAAATCACGAGGCGCTGCGAAAAGAAATCGTGGCGGAGGTCAATAAAATTATTGGCCCTATAGCCAAACCCGATAAAATTCAAATTGTGGGCGGTTTGCCCAAAACCCGTAGTGGTAAAATTATGCGCCGTATTCTACGCAAAGTGGCGGAGGGCGATGTTTCTAACCTGGGCGATACCTCTACTTTGCTTGACCCTGGCGTGGTGGAAGATATTGTGAAGGGCAAAATCTGAGTAAAAACTGCCTTCCAATTGACGGAATTTGATTAAATTCCGTCAGTATGTTGACGCTATTTAATCAAATTCCGTCAGTATGTTGACGCAATTTGATTATATTTGTGTGGTTTTTTACCATGAACTACTATAAAAGAGCCATACAAGATGCCTTACTCAAAAAGCTCCGGCCCAACAAAGTGCTTGTGCTGATTGGGCCACGGCGTATAGGGAAAACTATTTTAATCCGTCAGTTACTGGAATTACAGCAGGAACCTTATTTATTGTTGAATGGGGAAGACAGTGGTGTTCAGCTTACATTAAAAGAGCGGAACGCAGAAAATTACTCCCGTTTGCTGGCCGGTAAGAAATTACTCGTCATTGATGAGGCTCAGAAAATCCCGGATATAGGCCATATTCTTAAGTTGATGATCGATGAGATAAAAGGACTTAAAATACTTGTTACCGGTTCTTCTGCCTTTGATTTGGATAACAAACTGGGAGAACCACTAACCGGACGCCGAATCACATTTCAGCTATTCCCGCTGGCACAAATGGAATTATCGGAAACAGAAAACCTGGTTCAAACCCGCAACCGGCTCGAAGATCGCATGGTGTTTGGCTCTTATCCGGAAATACTGCTATATGATGCTCCGGAAGAAAAGGCAGCCTACCTGAAAGAGCTTGTAAATTCATACTTACTCAAGGATATTCTGAGTTACGATAATATCCGGAATTCCGTTAAAATACTTGATTTGCTGCGTTTACTCGCCTTTCAAACAGGTAAAGAGGTTTCGCTGGAAGAGTTGGGCAAGCAATTACAGATTAGTAAAAATACGGTTGAGCGTTATCTCGACTTACTGAGCAAAGTGTTTGTTGTATACAGGCTTCAGGGCTTCAGCCGGAATTTACGCAAGGAAATTACCAAAAGCAGCAAATGGTATTTTTATGACAATGGTATCCGGAATGTACTTATGGCCAACCTTAATCCATTAGCCCTTCGAAACGATACCGGAGAGCTTTGGGAAAATTACCTTCTTTCGGAGCGCCTCAAATACCAGGCTTATTCGGGCATGTTGGTCAATAATTACTTTTGGCGCACTTATCAGCAACAAGAAATTGACTGGGTGGAAGATCGGGGAGGAAAGCTCTATGCTTATGAACTAAAATGGAGCCTGTCTAAAAAACTAAACGCTCCATCAGCATGGCGGGAAGGATATCCAAAAGAAAAATTTGAAGTAATCAGTCCGGAAAATTACCTGAAGTGGATTAGCTGATTACGCCAATAATATCCCCAAGGGCTTTGTTCACTTCCGCCGCATGAGTATACACCATAAAATGCCCGCCACCGGTAATTTGAAAATCCGCAGCAGTATTCCGGCAATAAATAATTTTATCGGCCGTACCGTGTATGTGTACAAGATTGGCGGGACGTTGCTCATTATTCCAATTAAGTATACAGTTTATTGCCCATTTCAGAAAGACAGGTGAAGTATCGGCAAGAATCTGTTTCAGCAGCAATTTGTCTTCTGGTTCATTTACTCCAAACAGATAATACGAAAACCGATTCGCACGCATCAGCATCGGAGCCGGAATGAAACGATGGAATTGCAGGGCTCCCAAAATGGTATAAATACGGGGAAGCTCGCGACAGGTAGCTGCACTCGAAATAATAATAATTTTTTCAGGGTTCAATTTTCGTGATAATTCAACGGCGGTTATTCCACCAAAGGAAAGCCCGATAAACACATAAGGAAGATCTGTTTTAACCTGAGCGGATAATCTTTCACAATAAGCCTCAAAGTCCTCTTTCTCCAATGGTTCAAGCCATTCTAAAAAAACAGGTTCAAGGTGTTCAGGGAATTTAATCCGTGCAAAAGCTCTTTTATCCGCTCCAAGGCCACTGAATATATAAGCCCTGCAGGCTGTCATTTTTTTCTTTTCTGCTGAAAGAATGTTTTGATCAGCTGTGAGCATTCTTCGGCCAATATTCCGCCGGTAAGCTGTGTTTTGGGGTGCAACAGGTTTTTGCCAATCAGCGAACAGCCCCTTTTTTCATCGTGGGCGCCATATACAACATGACTTACCTGGCTCCAGTACAGAGCCCCGGCACACATTACGCAGGGTTCTAACGTAACATAGAGCACACATTCGTTCAGGTATTTTCCGCCCACATAACTGGCAGCAGCCGTAATAGCCTGCATTTCTGCATGTGCTGTTACATCATTCAAGCGTTCAGTAAGATTATGTGCCCGTGCAATTATTTTATTATTACACACCACCACAGCACCCACAGGTACTTCATCCGCCCCGAAAGCCTTTTTTGCCTCCTTCACAGCCTCTCTCATAAAATAATCGTGCGTGTACAAGTCCATTCTAATACCGTTTGGCTGAATATGTCAGTACAAAATACTATTTATTTTTTTAACTCCGAAAGCATTTTTGTTTTTAGATTCGCCCCTAAAAACACGGATGAAATAACCATGTTTCCGGGAACACAAACAATGATGAAGTTTATCTCAAACTGGTTATTCCATATGACAATTTTAATACAATAAACTACATATGAAAAAGGCGATGCTACTTTTTGTCGCTATGACTTATTATGCTTCGGTAGCCCAGAACATTTTATTACAGGAAAATTTTACCAACTATGCCGGAACCACTGGAACGGTTCCTTTAGGCTGGAAATTTTCTCATCAGGGCAATTACACCTCCAACCTGTCTTCGGGACTCAGCGGGCCTAACAGTTACAAATTCGGAGCCGGCAATGCTACTATTATCAGCCCATCTTTTAAACCAGGCATCGACAGCCTTAGTTTCTGGATAAAAGGTAACGGCACAGATGCCAATAGCCGCCTGCATATTTATGAAAGTGCCGATAGTCTCAACTGGATACTTTCCGATTCCATTATGCCCCTGCCTACTTCAGGCATCGTAAAAAAAAGAAAATTACTTTCCTCCACTTCCTGGTTGAAATTTGTGTACATTAAGTCTGCAGGCAATCTGGCTTTCGACGATATCATCGTTACCAGCTATGTTCCACCTGTCGCTGATTTTTCGATGCCTGCATATACCTGTATAAACATTCCGCTCCTTTTGCAGGGAGACGCCGGCGGAAACATCAAGTCCTGGTATTGGGATTTTGGCAATGGCCAAACTGCTTCCGGGCAAAGTCCTTTTGTTACGTATACACAACACGGAAGTTATAGAATTCGGCTGATGGTTAAGGATGTTTTCGGCTTATCCGACACCATTGAAAAAACCATAGAAGTACGTCGCAAACCTACGATTGGGTTTTCTTACACCAATTCCATGATAAATCAACCTACTTGTTTTACTGCTCATTGCGATACCAGCGGTAGTCGTGCCACAGCACAGCAATTTTACTGGAGCTTCCACGATCCACAGGCGCCTCAGGCCGGATCTGTCCTCGAAAACCCCTGCTACACTTACACCGCCCCGGGAAACTATACCGTATGCCTCAATGTACTTTTCAGCAATAATGGCTGTGGTACTACAGATGTTTGGGATTCGCTAGCGCTTCCCGTCAGCATTTATTCCTGGCAGGGTGTGCAAGCGGGTTTTACATGTAATCCGGTTTGTGCCGGAACTTGTATGTCATTCCATGATAAATCCATAACTACTAATACAGGTATTATTACACACAACTGGGATTTTGGCGATGGTTATATCGACAGCTCGGCCAACCCCTGCCATCTGTATGCTCTGGCGGGCAATTATTCTGTTACACTGAAAGCTATTGATAATACGGGTGCTACAGATACTATAATACAAAACGTTACCGTATACCCTACTCCTCCTCAGCCAACTATACAAGTAAACAATGTTTGTCTCGGACAACCACTTTATCTTAGTGTTCAGGATACATCAACTGAATACAGCTGCCATTGGGATTTTGGTGACAACAATGTGGCTACATCACCACAAGCCTGCCATACATACGCACAGGCCGGTATCTACACCTTATCTTGCACCCTAACAACAAGCAATTCCTGCTCAACCACAGCAAGTAATACCTTAACAGTATATACCCCGCCACAAGCCTCGTTTATTTACAACAATTGTGGAAATATGGGTATTTGTTTCAACGGAAATACAACTCATCCTGTTATATTGTGGCAATGGGATTTTGGCGATGGAAGCCTTTCTACAATTCCTAATCCACAGCATTTATATAGCACAAATGGTGTTTATCCAGTATGTCTTATGGTAAAAGATGCGCAAGGCTGTAATGATACAGTGTGCGACAATATTATTATAAACACTACGGGTCTGGATAAAGCTATAAGCACCTCGTTAAACCTGCAGGACATGAACGAAGGATGGCTAATTAACAATTTGCCAGAGGGGATAACAAGCCGGATTGAGCTTATCAATACGGAAGGATCTTGTTTGTTTACACAAAACGTAAGAAATCCTCAATTTCTGCTTTACAAACTCGGTTTGCCGGAAGGACTGTATTTTGTCCGCATCACGGATAAAAAGTCCTGTACAACACTGAAGGTTATTATGCCGTCTGGAAATACGTATTAGATCCATTTTCCATTCAGTCGATTGGCCTGAACATATTTAACCAATGTCATACTTGAACTATTTTGGGCTATTTCTCGTTAACATTGATATTAATCGACTGAAGGTACTACCACATCATCATCCGATGAGTTGGGTACCAGCGTATTGGAACGCAGTGATTCAATAGGGTCGCCAGGGTTTCTTTTCTTTTTTTTCTTTTTCTTTTTATGTGCAGCCGATTCATGATGTTCGCCTGATGTATTACTGTCGTTTAACAGCTGCTCATCGGCCTTCGCATGGCTACTATCTTTTGGTTTATCTTCGGCGGCGGTAAGTATGGAGCTATCCTTTTTCACAATATTGGCAACTGTCTTTTTTTCAGCAGCAACATTGGACGGTTGGAGCTTTGCCGTATCCTTTGTTGGCGGAACGGATACCAGCACTGCATTTACTTTTACTACAGTTTCTTTCTTCGGTTCTGGCGGCGGTGATTCCTCCAGTGGTGGTGAAGCGTTAACGGTTGTACTGCTGCTAAAACGAATAGGATTAGAATAAAAATAGACTGCCGAAGCTCCCAGCGCACCCGCTAAAAGCGGCAATATCAGCCATACTTTATTGATGCTGCCCAAAGAAAAGTTACTTTGAATTTTGAGCTCGCTCAATCTGGGTTCAAAATTTTGCCAATATACCTCCTCATAATGTACCCGGAACTCCGCAAAACGCTGTTTCAGACGTTCCTCATCAATGTTGTACCCCGATTTGTTCATCGCTGTCTTTTTTATGAGTTTGTAAATACCTGTTCAGGTTAAACCTGGCTTTCTCCAGGTTTTGTCTGCTTGTTTCCTCACTTATTTCGAGCCATTCCGCTATTTTCTGATGAGAATATCCATCAATCACATACATATTATAAACGGATCTGAAAGAAGGTGGCAGTTGCTGAAGAGCTAAAATATATTGTTCAGAACTCAGATTATTCGGATCACCATCTTCCACCTGATGAAAAAGATCATTGGCCTGTTTAATATCTTCTACCTTTATAGTAGTGGTTATATAATACTCCTGTCTTCTGCTTTTCAGGTATTGTAACAGGTGCTGTACAAACAGATTCTTTATCCACAGCTTAAAGTCATCCGTATTTTTGTAGCTCTGAACTTGTTCAAAAACTTTCAAAAACCCACTGTTCAGCATATCCGAAGCCTGCTCTTTGTTTTTGGCATAACGCAAACAAACCCCCATCATTTCGCCATAGTAACGGCTAAACAAGTCTTGCTGGGCTTTTTTATCATTTTGCTGACAGAGGCTTATTATTTCAGTTTCCGACATATCGAACAGAGGCTTATAACAATTTTACGAACAATGCTTCTTTTTGTTGCAGCAGCCCATAAAAGTTATTAAGTAAATAGTGTTTAAATCGAAGAGGGTACAAATTCCCGGTAAAATGTCTGAGAAAAAACATCAAACCTTAAAACCCAATGACAACAGCAGGTACAGTGGCTTATGCAGAAAACCCCATTCGAAATTCAGGCTTAATATTGTAATTATAGTGCCCCAACACCACTGTTTATTGCATCAGGTCTAGCACTTGTTTTTGATGAATGGGAAATTTTTTCCGATAAATGAATAACCCCGAGGCAGAGCCTCGAGGTATCCTGTTACTCGAACAAACTTAGCTGCAAATGATTCTTATAAAACTTTTTATATTGACTTGTTTCATTACCCTGATTCTGAATATATCTTTG
>JACCDG010299792.1_pt1 | contig 23498 bp, 18 predicted proteins | sample 7442471 | NCBI WGS metagenome assembly JACCDG01 (sample SAMN15323444, study PRJNA562643) | freshwater metagenome | isolation source: river surface water | place: USA:Blue River Watershed | collected 2017-08-17 | reverse complement strand
GCGCCTATGGCGCGCTGGCCAAGGCCCGGGGCTGCCGCGTTGTGGGCATCGCAGGCGGCAAGGACAACTGCGATTACGTGGTCAACGAGCTGGGCTTTGACGCCTGCATCGACTACAAACAGCACAAGGACTACATCAGTCTGTCCAAAGCCCTGCGCGAAGCCTGCCCGAATGGCATCGACGGCCACTTTGAAAACGTGGGCGGCATGGTGCTCGACGCCGTCATGCTGCGCACCAACGCGTTTGCCCGCATTGCGGTGTGCGGCATGATCGCGGGCTACGACGGCGCGCCGCTGCCCATGGCCAACCCGGCGCTGATCCTGGTCAATCGCATGAAGATTGAAGGCTTCATCGTCAGCGAACACATGGAAGTCTGGCCCGAAGCACTGCAGGAACTGGGCACTCTGGTGGGCACCGGCAAGCTGCGCCCGCGCGAGACCGTCGCCCAAGGGCTGGCGGCTGCACCCGAGGCCTTTCTGGGTCTGCTCAAGGGCAAGAACTTCGGCAAGCAGCTGGTCAAGCTGATCTGAGTTGTGACATGGCCGACCTGATCCTCCACCACTACCCGACCTCGCCGTTTGCCGAAAAGGTGCGCCTGATCCTGGGCCACAAGCAGCTGGCCTGGAAGAGCGTGTTCATCCCGATGATCATGCCCAAGCCCGACCTGACGGCGCTCACCGGCGGCTACCGCCGCACGCCCGTGCTGCAGATCGGTGCCGACATTTACTGCGACACGGCACTGATTGCCGATGTGCTGGAACACCTGGCCCCTGTGCCCACGCTTTACCCGGAGGGTGCGCAGGGAGCTGCCCGCATCGTCGCGCAATGGGCCGACAGTGCCTTGTTCACCGCCGCCATGGCCTGGAATTTTCAGCCTGCAGGCGTCGCGCAGGTGTTTGACGGCGCACCGGCCGAGGCGGTGCAGGCCTTTGTGGCCGACCGCGCGGCCATGCGCGGTGGCGCTGCCCGCATGTCTTCCAGTGACGCCGCCGCCACCTACAAAAGCTATTTGCGCCGCCTGGCCAGCATGCTGCACGGGCAAAGCTACCTGTTCGGCGCTCAGCCCTGCCTGGCCGACTTTGCGGCTTACCAACCGCTGTGGTTCACGCTGGAGCGCACACCGGCGGTGGCCGGCATTCTGGATGCCACGCCTGACGTGAAGGCCTGGATGGCGCGCATGAAAGCCATTGGCCACGGCACGCCTGGCAAATGCAGCGCCGAGCAAGCCTTGCAGGCGGCGCACACCGCCACACCAGCGGCACTCACAGACGAGCTGTTCCAGGACGAACACGGCATTGCATTGGGCACGACCGTGACCGTTGCAGCCGACCATTTCGGCACCGAACCCACCGAGGGCGAGCTGGTTGCCGCCACCCGCACCCGTTTCACCTTGCGCCGCAGCGACCCTCGTGCGGGCACCGTGCATGTCCATTTCCCGCGCGTCGGGTTCACACTGAAAAAGGCCTCCGCATGATCAGCAACTTCCAGGGCAAAACCGCCGTCCTCACCGGGGCTGGCTCCGGCTTCGGGCTCGAATGCGCACGCATCGGAGCCCGCCTGGGCATGAACCTGGTGCTGGTGGACGTGCAGCAGGACGCGCTCGACAAGGCTGCCGAAGAACTGCGCGCCCACGGCGTGCAGGTCATGGCCCACAAGGTTGATGTGGGCAGCGCCGCCGCCATGGAGGTGCTGGCGAGCCAGGTCCAGGCCCGTTTTGGCGCACCGCATTTTGTCTTCAACAACGCGGGCGTGGCCGCTGGCGGCCTGCTGTGGGAAAACACCGAGGCCGACTGGAACTGGGTGCTGGGCGTGAACCTGTGGGGCGTCATTCATGGTGTGCGCCTGTTCACCCCCATGATGCTCGAAGCCGCCAAGGCAGACCCGGCTTACCAGGGCCACATCGTCAACACCGCCAGCATGGCCGGCCTGCTCACGCCGCCCAACATGGGCATCTACAACGTCAGCAAGCATGCCGTGGTCTCGCTCACCGAAACGCTCTACCAGGACCTGTCGCTGGTGACCGACCAGATCAGCGCCAGCGTGCTGTGCCCATACTTTGTGCCCACCGGCATCAGCCAGAGCGAACGCAACCGGCCGAGTGATCTGGCGGCTGCCAAGCCCACGCAAAGCCAGCTGATCGGCCAGGCCATGAGCGAAAAAGCCGTCAGCAGCGGCAAGGTGACGGCTGCCGACGTGGCGCAAAAAGTGTTTGACGCGGTGCAGGCCGGCCAGTTCTACATCTACAGCCACCCGCAGGCGCTGGGCAATGTGCAGCAACGCATGGAGGCCATCGTCATGGGCAAGAACCCGCCCGACCCGTTCGCTGCCCGTCCCGAAGTGGGGCAGCAACTGCGCGCGGCCCTGCGCAGCGCCTGAGGCAGGCTTGTTGCCCACCCGTCATCTGGCATGCAGGCGTGGCTTTTATGCAATCCATAAATTCACTAAATGATAGGTGAACCGATAAAAAAACCAACAAAGTTGACACATTGTTAAATTTCCTTGTAAACTATCAGAAACGACAACGCTGATGGTTAGGGAGGTTTCAATGCTTACTTCTAAGTTTTTCTCGGTTTCTGCTGCATTCAAGCGCGCGACCTTGGGCTTATGTCTGGTGGTTCTGGCCGGCCTGACCGGGTGCGCCAGCGTTCAGCCCAGCATTCCCTTGTCAGAGCTGGACTCTTTCACGGCCAAGCCAGAGTCTCAGCGGGTGCTCAACCGCGTGCGGGTGCGTTGGGAAGTGCGTGACGATGTGTCACAGGTGTGTGGTCAAAAGACCGGTATGACTGCAGCGCAAACCGTCATGGCTTCACCAATTGCCTGCGCTGTCTGGAACGTGCCCACCCAGGAGTGCGTCATCATTACGGGCCGCCAGGTGAACCACGTCACCCTTGGCCACGAACTGCGCCACTGCTTCGAAGGCAAATTCCACTGAGGCCTGGCGCCCTCAGGGCATCAGTGCCGAACCACCTTGACCGACGAGGAGCAACTGCCGGTTTTGGTCGGTTCAAAGTGAACGTCGGACAGGTAGAACTTTCGGGCCCGACTGCCGGTTTCGGGGGCCGAAAACACATCCAGGCGCAAGTTGTTGATCAGGTATGTGTAGAACCCGCGCCAAAACGCGTCATAAAGCGGCGTGGACAGTGCGGCATTTTTGACCTGAATGCAGGGTGCATCGTGCGCGCTGGCCGGCAGCGCCAGACTGAACTGGCATTGCTCCAGGCTGCGGTGGATGCCGTACTCCTCCATGTCGTAGGTCACGGCACATTCCACCATTCCGCCCGCCGGCGCGGAACATTCAAGAATCTTCGGTGAAATGACGAAGTAGCTCATGGATGTCTCCTGGTTCCCGTTTCTCAACTCATATTGAGATCTGAGAAAGCATTATTTATCAGGAAAAGCCAATCAAAGTATTAATTTGCAAAAAATTCCCAGGCGCGTGTACTTTGCACACGTCAGGCATCCCCGCCAAAGAGGTCACGTGTGTACACCTTGTCGGGCACATCGGCCAGATCGACCGTGCGGCGGTTGGCCACGATCAAGTCGCAGCGCTCCTTGAAAGCGGCCAGGTCGCGCACCACCTCTGAGTTGAAAAAACGGTCTTCTTGCAGCATGGGCTCGTACACCACCACCTCGATGCCTTTGGCTTTGATGCGCTTCATGATGCCCTGCACGCTGCTGGCCCTAAAGTTGTCGCTGCCGGCCTTCATGATCAGGCGGTAAATGCCCACCACCTTGGGCTTTTTCTTGACGATGTCCATCGCCAAAAAGTCTTTGCGCGTGGTGTTGGAATCCACCACGGCGCGAATCATGTTTTGGGGCACCGCAAAGTAATTGGCCAGCAACTGCTGCGTGTCTTTGGGCAGGCAATAGCCGCCGTAGCCAAAACTCGGGTTGTTGTAGTGGCTGCCAATGCGCGGGTCCAGGCACACGCCGTCGATGATCTGGCGCGTGTCCAGGCCGTGGGCCATGGCGTAGGTGTCCAGCTCGTTGAAGTAGGCCACCCGCATCGCCAGGTAGGTGTTGGCAAACAGCTTGATCGCCTCGGCCTCGGTGCTGTCGGTCAGCACAATGGGCGCGTCGGGCCGCAGCGACGCATCGCGCAGCATCTGGGCAAACGCCTGGGCGCGGTCTGACCTTTCGCCCACCACAATGCGGCTGGGGTGCAGGTTGTCGCGCAGGGCCAGGCCCTCGCGCAAAAACTCGGGCGAAAACACCACATTGCCCCAGCCCAGCCGCTCGCGCATGGCGGTGGTGTAGCCCACCGGCACCGTGCTTTTGACCACCGCCATGGCAGAGGGGGCCAGCGCACACGCATCGGCCAACACCGCGTCCACCGAACTGGTGTCAAACGCGTTGCTGTCGGCGTCGTAATCGGTGGGTGTGGCCACAATCACCAGCTGCGTGCCGGCGTAGGCGTCGGCGCGGTCGGTGGTGGCGCGCAGATTCAGCGTGCGCTCGGCCAAAAACTGCGCCACATCGGCGTCGTCCACCGTGGGCTGGCGGGCGTTGAGCCGGGCCACGCGGGCCGGGTCAATGTCCAGCGCCACCACTTCGTGCTGCTGGGCCAGCAACACCGCCATCGACAGGCCCACATAGCCTGTGCCTACTACTGTGATCTTCATTAAAAGCCTTTTGAAGGGTCAGAGAACGCACTGCGGCCACGCGGCTGACCGGCAACCGAGCGGCGAGTGAAAGAAATGGGAGGGGAGCAGGGGGAAGTAAGAGCGCGCCCCTGCGCGCGAAAAACTCAGGCCGCGAGAGCGGCCCTTTCAAATTGAGTTTTGAACAAGATGGCCCCCTTTTCGCAGGGGTAGCTTTCTGTGGTGTAGGCTGTGCCGCGCTCGACCAGTAAAGCTTGCCAAGCCCTGGCCAGTTCCTTTTCTTCGTCGCGGCCGTGGTCGTCCAGCAGCAGGTGCAGCTCGACCTGGGGCATGGCCTGCAGTAGCAGGGGCAGGGCGGGGTAACGCGCCCAGTGGCCGGTGGCGCCCGGTGGGCCGTCCACCACCACCAACACGCGGGCCGTGCCGTCGGTGGGCAGGGTGGCGGCCACTTCGGCCAGCGCTGCCGCGCAGTCGTAATAGCTGTACGCCGTGCCGTCCGCCGCCGCCCACGGCACCATCGGGCACAGCCGCACAGCAGACCGCTGCGCCTGGCCCAGCCGCGCCAGCAGGGCCTGTGTTTGTGCTTGGTACTTGGGCAGGTGCTCTATGGCCACATGCTGGCGCACCGACACCAACGCCTCGGGTTGCGCCAACAGCGCCGCAATGATGTAGGTGGACACACCCGAGCCCAGCTCTACTACCGCGTGGTAGGTGTGGGCGTCCAGCAAATCGGTGATGACAAGCCCAAAGTCCGGGCTGATCGGCCAGCCATGCATGGCCGGCAAGGGCCGCTGGCCGTTGATGCGCGCCAGCAAACTGGCCTGCGCCTCTAGCTGCACCATGGCGGCGCGCACCTCTTTGTGCACCGCCGCCGCCACGGCGGCTTTTATGTCGGTGCGCAGCGCCTGCAGCTCGGCCCGCAGCGCCTGAGTTTGGGCTGACTCAGCGCTTGGGGTGTGGCGTGTGGAGCGCTTGCCCTTCACCCCACCACCCCCACCCGCTGTGCCAACCAAGCCTGAAACTCGGCCCCCACCTCGTCGTGTTGTTCGCCCAAATCCACCGTGGCTTGCAAAAAGCCCAGCTTGCTGCCGCAGTCGTAGCGCTGGCCGGCGTAGCGGTAGGCAAACACCTTTTCGCGGCGCAGCAGCCGGGCTATGCCATCGGTCAGCTGAATCTCGCCGCCCACACCCCGGGGCAGGCTCTCTAGCTCGGCAAAAATGCCGGCCGTCAAGATGTATCGGCCTGCCACTGCGAGGGTGCTTGGGGCGTCGGCCGGGGCAGGCTTTTCTACCAAGCCGGACACGTCTACCAAACCCTCAGCCACCGGCTGGCCGCTGACAATGCCATAGCGGTTGGTGTGCTCTCGCGGCACGTCTTGCACCGCCAAAATGCTGGCGCGCCATTGGGCAAACTGTTCCACCATCTGTTGCATCACCGGTGGCTGGCCCACCATCAAGTCATCGGCCAGCAGCACCGCAAACGGGTCGTTGCCCACCAGCGGCTTGGCGCACAGCACCGCGTGGCCCAGGCCCAGCGCGCGTGGCTGGCGCACATAGGTGCACACCATGTCGTCCGGTGCAATGCCGCGGGCCACCTTCAGCAGGTGTGCCTTGCCTGCCAGCTCCAGCTCGGTTTCCAGCTCGTAGGCGGTGTCAAAGTGGTCCTCGACACTGCGCTTGGTGCGGCCGGTGACAAAGATCATGTGCCGCACGCCAGCGGCGTAGGCTTCTTCTACCGCGTACTGGATCAGCGGCTTGTCCACCACCGGCAGCATTTCTTTGGCGCTGGCCTTGGTGGCGGGCAAAAAGCGGGTGCCCAGGCCCGCTATGGGGAATACAGCTTTCGTGACGTTCATGGTTTTCCTCCTGATGTTTTTTGTTCCCAGCCCCAAGCGTGCGCCACGATGGTGTCCAGCTCGGGAAACTGCGGCACCCAGCCCAGCTACTTACGGGCCAGCGTCGCGTCGGCCACCAGCCGCGCCGGGTCACCTTCGCGCCGGGGCGCGTTGCGCACTGCAATCGGGCGGCCGGTCACCCGCCGGGCTGCGTCAATCACCTCTTGCACCGAAAACCCCGCGCCGTTGCCCAGGTTGTACTGCTGGCTGCCCGCGCCTTGCATCAGGCTTTGCAGCGCCAGCCAGTGCGCCTCGCACAGGTCGTTGATGTGGATGTAGTCGCGAATGCAGGTGCCGTCGGGCGTGTCGTAGTCGCGGCCAAACACCGCAATATCGGCTCGCCGGCCCGATGCGGCCTGCAACACCAGCGGTATCAGGTGTGTCTCTGGGTCATGCCGCTCGCCCAACTCGCCGTCTGGGTCGGCCCCTGCCGCGTTGAAGTAGCGCAGACACACCGACTTGAGCCCATAGGCGCGGTCGTAGTCTTCCAGCACCTGCTCAATCATGAGCTTGCTGCGGCCGTAGGGGTTGATCGGCGCCTGCGGGTGCCGTTCGTCAATGGGCGTGTACTGTGGCTCGCCAAAGGTGGCGGCGGTGGACGAAAAGATGAAGCGCTGCACGCCAGCCAAGCGCATGGCGTCGAGCAGGTGCAGGGTGTTGGTGACGTTGTTGGCGTAGTACTTGGCGGGCTGCTGCACCGATTCGCCCACCTGGATGAACGAGGCAAAGTGCATCACCGCGTCAAAGCGCCCTGGCTGCAGCAGATTGCCCAGCACTTCGCGATCAGCCAAGTCGCCGTGCACAAACTCACCACAGAGCACCGCGTCACGGTGGCCGCTGCTGAGGTTGTCGAGTGTCGTTACCGCGCAGCCAAGCTGGCCCAGGCGCTTGACCATGTGGCTACCTATGTAGCCGGCGCCGCCAACTACAAGCAGCCTAATCATGAGTGGAGTTCATCTTGTGACTAATCATCGGCTTGTATCTAAATGAGTGTGTTAAGAATTTCTATTTTTTATATATGACCACTCGTAGCCATCGGTGGTGTTAGATCCTCCTTCGTTGCTTTGTGTTATGTAGCCTGAGTGGGGAATCTCGAACGCGTAAACGTTGTCAATTAATTTGTTGATAATATAGTCGATGTCTTGAATTGGATGTGCTTCGATTTGAGTAATTATCTTTTCAACAGCTGAGGCCCTGTAAATAAGCATGTGTGCACCGAAGTAGTATTCATAGCTCATCTTGCGAGATAGTCCTGTTTTGTAGAAGCCAGGAAAGACTTCATGATCAGGGTCAGACTTTCTGTTGTTGGGTTTTAGTATCCACCAATCAAAAGTGGCGGCATTTATTATATTTGAAATAAACTCTTGGAAGTTTGGTGGAATAATGCAATCATCCTCTAAAACTAAATATAAATCGTCTTTTTTTGATATCTCGTATTCATTTTGTATGGTTTCTAGTATTTTTTTATGGCTGTAGTAGCATGCAATAGCCCCAGGTTTTTTGAAGGGCTCGTCCTCCTTTGCCTCCCATGGGCCATCGAGAGCGGCACGTCTTATCTCCTTGTGATTTATTTGAACGTAGTTTCTGTCTATGGCTTCGAATCTGCAAATTTGAATTTTTGGGAATATGCTGAGCAAAACACATTCTATTTTTTCCTTTCTGGTCTTGTCTTTGTCTAAGTTAATAAAAAATATTTTTTTAAACATATATCTGTTGTGGCAATTGTGACTGGTTTTTGTTCAATATTTGCTATTGATTATTTTTCTTTTTGATGTTGTGGGTGTATTTTGAGATGATGCTATCTTTATCTGGGCAATCGAATATTAATGTTGGATTTGTATGTGTATCTGCTACGTTGTTGGCTCGCTCTGTGGTGTAGTGGAGTACGCATTTGGCAAATATGTGATGTTGCCCAAGTATTTCGGAAATGCGAACATCCTCAAATGAATAGTGAAATCTCTCAATTTCTTGCATGATTAAATTGTTGTTTTTGAAAATTATAGGTAGAATGTCTCTTCTAAGGAGGTAGCCATATCCGCCTTTTGCGAATTCAAATGGTGCTCTGTCATGCAAATAAGGAATGTCGAAATTGGTGGAGCTGCATTTGCCAAAATGCCATTTGTTGTTCATGGCGGCTCCTTTTGGATGAGTGGCTCCACCGAGGTATTGATGCCCGGGGAGTTGCTGAATAATGTTCTTTGTGAGGTTCTCTACATTTAAAACGCAATCATCATCAATTTTATAGATGTAGTCAAATTTTTCCGCATGATAAAGATATTCGTATGCCAAAAACAGCTTGAGTATTAGTGACTCATAATCATCTCTGCATGGTACAATTAACTTGTCGCCCGCAACTCTGGCTTCAGTTAAGCTAGGATTCGCTTCTAGAAATAAGTATCTATAGCCATGCTTCGTAAGATCTTGTGCCCAGGTTCGACGAATGGCATCTGCCTTTTCAGCGTATTTCTGGCACGAGACGATTAATACAAAGATGTCCTTTGGGGAAATGCTGTGTAGCGTCGGAGTCAGCGTGAATTCCCTAGGGTTCAGCGCATTGTCGGTTTTAGTGACTTGCCAATACCGACCCACACCTTGGCGGTTTAGGCTTTCGGCAACCACCTTCAGGTGGTTCACCTCTTGGTCTTTGCGGTGTTGGATGGAGGTGTTGTCGCCGTGCCAACGGTAGCTGTACATCACCTTGTGCAGGTGGGTCACGGTTCCACGCTCATACAGGCGCAGCCACAGGTCCAGGTCCACTGCGTTGCGAATGGACTCGTTGACCTTGCTGGTGCGGTTCAGCAGCCGCCGCTTGAACATGCGGAAATGGGTGGCGATCATGCCCGTGGCCATCCACTCGCGCGAGTACTCGCCACCACACCATCCATTGCGGATGTGTTCGCCTTTCGAGTCTATATAGTCGCAGTCGGTGTACACCGCGTCGTAGTCTGTGGTTTCCAGCACGCTGACGCACTCCCGCACAGCGCCTTGCTTCAAAACGTCGTCGGCATCTAGCTGTGCGATGTACATGCCTCTGCACAAAGCCAATGCGGCGTTGGTCGCGGCCCCAATGCCTCGGTTGGGCTGTGATACCCACCGCACCTTTTTGTTGTTCGCGTAGCTCTGCAAGATGGCCTCGGTACCATCTGTTGAACCATCGTTGCAGACGCACACCTCCAAGTCCCCAAAGTTCTGTGTCAGGCAACTGTCTATGGCTTGCTTCAGGTACTTTTCAGCGTTGTACGCGGGGATGTAGATTGAAACCTTGGGAATCGTGAAGCTCAAGCCAGGAAGATATCGACGTATCACGCCTGAGGGGCATTTGTCGGCAAATTGTTTTTTTGTGATTTCGTGACCAATCGCCCGAAAGCTTTGTCCCTCTGCTACTTTGGCTTGCTGCAGAGGCTCTTGGTGTAATGAAACAATATCCGTTAGCGGGATGAAATATGCGCCAGCTTCAAAAAGGCGGTAGCTGAATTCCGTGTCTTCGCAGCCCCAGTTGGTGAATTCCTCATCGAATAGTCCGCTTTTTTGCAGAATTTTCTTGCTGAAAGCCAAATTTCCACCTGCGCCCTTGGTGAAGGGGGCTTTGTCATTGATTAAGTTGTTGTTCTTTTTGTAAGTGTCAAGTCGCCAGTCCACAGAGACATTGTTCTCATCTCTCTTGTCTGCCACATCGTTGTTGGGATTGATGCTGGGTAGTTGAATGGCTTTAGTGATATCTTTTAGTATGTCGTCATCTGATAGTTGGGACGTATCTACATACCTTCTGTGACCAATCAGTACCGCCTCATCCGTTACATGCAGTATCTGCATGTACTTTTCAACATCGGTGGGCAACGGCAATATGTCGGCATCGATCAGAATGATCGCTTCACCTTTAGCTATCTGTAGCCCCATATTTCTGGCCGCTGACACTTTGAATCCGGTGTTTGGTTGACGGCAGTATCGGAGATTTAGTTTGGTTTCATATTTTTTGATGACTTGAAAAATTTCATCGTTGCTGCCATCATCAACGATTACGATTTCCATTAGATCATTAGGGTAGGTCTGATGAGTAATGGCCGCCAGAGTCTTGCTCAGAATCTCATGTCGATTGTAGGTGGCAATAACAATACTTGCTTTTTTGGTGTATCCGGAAAATTTGTACTGCAGAAAGTGTTTTGTCCTTAGCAGAATATGTCTGTAATCATTGCCGGGTCCAATGATGTCAGGTAGAACGAAATTTTTTGGTAGTACCGGGTTTGCTCCTCTTTTTCTTGGGGTGTCCGGGTTAATAATCGGCGGTTGCTTTAGATAGTAAAGATTTGCTTTTTCTTTTTGACCGAGCTCGATGGCAGCCTGTTCTGCCAAGCGGTAGCCTTCGCGGTTGTTCTTGTCTTTTGAGATGGCGACCTCGGCTTTATGCAGAGCGTCTGAGTAGCGCCCATCGATCATATCCAGTTTGGCGAGCCAGATGAGTGCATTTATATTTGCTTGGTCATTCTTGTAAATGTCTGCGGCAATTTTTCTCGCTTCAGCGGTTTTTCGCTGTTTTGCTAGAGTCTCGACTTTTGCTAAGGTTTGATTTTGATGTGCAGTTGTTGTGGTTGTATTTGTTGGTGCTGTGGGGTGTACGGGCTTCTTGGATTCGAGTTTTTTTGATATCTCGTTTAACTTTATGGTGTATAGCTTGAACTCAGGCTCTGATTCAATGGCCTTTGTTAAGATTTTGTAGGCCTCATCGATTTTATTTTCTTTAATCTTGATATTGACTTGCTGGATGACGCTCATGATTTCAGTAACAGGTGCCAAGTTTTTTGAGAGGGCTTGGTGGTGCCGGGCCCTATGCGTTGCTGCTGAGCAGCTTTTTGCTGGACGACACCTCAAGCGGCTGCATTTGTGTGTCGCGGCGCAGGTTGATCTGTTGTTTGCCGCTCTGCATGGGCATGACGGTGCGCAGCGACGCGGCAAAGTGCTGGTCGGCGCGGTCGGCCATGTCGGCCAGGGCGGCGGCTTTGCCCAGGGTGTTGTGCACGCCGGCTATCACCACCTGGCGCATCAGCTGCGGGTTGCAGCCCCAGGCTTTGGCTTGGCGCAGGCAGTCTGCGCCTTGGTCGTTGCGGCCCAGTTGCATGTGGCCGGCGGCGGCCAGCAGGGCCAGCTTGGCGCGGTCGGGGTGGTCTTGCAGCTGGTCCAGCGTCATGTCGGCCAGGGCGGCCCAGTCGCCGCGCTGCCACTGTTCGCGGGCGGTGGGCAGGGCTTGGGTGTTGTAGGGCTGTACGTCGCGCTGGGGCTGTGGGCTGGGCTGGGCTTGCAACCGATTTAGGGTGGGGGAGTCCACCAGTTCGGTGTGTGCGCTATGAACGTGAATGTGGCCGGCTGCGGGGATGGGTTGGCGCCCAAGCAGGGTGGCCCATGCGGCGCGCACTCGCGCCCAGAAGCCGGGCCGGGGCTGGGTGGTGGAGTAAGGGCTGTTCATGGGTTTACAGCTCCTGGTCGCGCAGCATCAGGTCTTTGATGAGGTTGATTTGCCCTTCGGCGCGCAGAAGTTCTTCTTGCAGCAAGGCCAGGCGTTGGTGCAGGGCATCGTTTTCGGCCAGCAGTTCGCTGTGGTGGTGGGCTGTTGGCTCTGTTATTTGGGCGGGCAGTTCTGCAGGCAATTCAGCAGGCACCTGGGCGGCTGCGTTCGCAGCGGCTTGGGCCGGCAGTGCAGCAGGTTGGCGCGCCATGATGGTGTAGCCCAGCGCGGGGTGGTGGGTTTCGGTTTGGCCCAGCAGCACAAAGCCTTGGGGGGCCAGCAGGTCAATCAGCGCTTGGTGGCCGGTGTCGGCCAGGGGGGCGGCGCTGTCGGTGGGGGCTTGGCTGGTGCGGGCGCACACCACGCTGGTGTGGGCCAGCAGGGCGCTGGCGCCGCGCAGCAGCTGGGCGGCGGGCAGGCAGTCCAGCAGCAGCCAGTGGCCGGGGATGTCCGGCTCTGCGGCTGCGGCGGCTTCGCCGTTCAGCTGCATCACTTGGTCCAGCGTTTGGGCGCTGCGCGTGTCGATGCCCAGGGTGGCGATCTGAGGCCACCAGGGTTTGAGTTGTTCGGGTGGCACCAGGCCGTCTTCTTGCGGGTTGCTGGCGCGGTAATACATCTGTTGCCCGGTGCTGGCGGCCACGGTGCCAGGCAACACCCGCCAATGGGCCGGCTGGCCCTGGCGGGTCCAATTCAGGCGGGCTTCGTCGGCGTCAATCAGTACGGCGGCGGGCAGTTCGGGCCATTGGCGCCAGGCGGCAAGGTCGCCGCTGCCGTGGCCGATGCCCACATGCACCACGCATATGGGGGGCAGCAAGGCACGCAGGGCTTGCAGCAGGTGGGACAGGGGGCTGTTGGCCCCAGAGGTGGACAGTGCGTTCATGCGCGGCTCTTGCGGCGTGGGGCGACGGCGTGTGCGGTTGTGGCACGCGGGGCGCTGCGGGTTCGGGTGGGCGTGCTTGGGGCCGTGGCTGGCTTGGCGGTTTTTGGGGCGTGGGAGGCCTTGGGGGGCTGTTCGGTCTTTTCAGGCTTGGCAGCCTTTGGCGCTTTGCGGGGCTTGGCCGGTGCTGGCGCTTGCGGGTGCTGTGTCCAGTGGCGCAGGGTGCGGGCGGTTTGTGCCCAGGGTTTAAGGCTTTCTTTGTCGGTGCCTTGTTGGGCAGCGTCAACCAGGGCCAGGGGCAGGGTGGCCAGCAGCAGGGTCAGGCGTTGGCGTTCGTCTTCGCTCAGGCTGGCCAGTTGCATCGCGTTCCAGCCAGCGGGGGTGATGTCCAGGCTCAGCGGGGCTTGGCCGGTGAGTGCGTTGGCTTCAATGTGCAGGCTGCTGTGCTCTGGGCTGTGGCGCTGCACTTGCAGCGCCATTTGCCCGGCGTGCCGCTGCTGGTGGCTGACGTGCAGCAGCAGCAGGTGCAGCTGTTGCTCGGTGGGCGGGGTCAGGCAGGTGGCGCTGTCAAAGCGCAGCATGGTGGCCATGGCCCGCAGTTGTTGGCTGCTGCACTGCAGCGCGGCGGTCAGCGTTTGTTGCTGTTCGGCGCTCAGGTTGGGGATTTGAGGCAGGGCGGTCAGCACAAGGTGATGCAGGTCTTGCACGAGTTGCCAGTCAGTGGTGGTCAGCTGCAAATACGCGGCCACTTGTTCTGCCGGGGTATCTGTGCCCAAGCTGGGGTGCAGGGTCAGGGTGTGGCCGGCTGGCAGGTGGGTGGGCCAGCGCATGAGCGGGTCGCAGCCTGCTGGGGTCTGGGCGTCTGGGCGTTGCAATTGCAGTACAGCGCAGCCGTCGGCGGCAATGTTCAGACCAAAGGTCAGGCGGTCAAAGTGGCGGCCGGCCATGTCGAGCTGGTCCAGCTGGCACTGGAAGGTGTTGGGGCTGGAGGCGTCGGCTTCAATGCGCACCGACTCCACCGCATACAGGTTTCGGTGTTGCTCAAACAGCTGACGCCAGCGCTGCTGCAAATGGCCCAGCGTTTCGGCCTGGGCTTGCAGCTCTTTGTTGCGGTAGTAGTAGTTTTCCAGCTCTTCTTGCACCACATGCAGCTGGTTGAGCAGGAGTTCGGCTTCTTCCTGGGCTTCTTTGTGCTGGGCCTGGAGCTTTTGGCTCTCGGCCTGCAGTGTTTTGAGTGCCTGTTCGGATGTCGCGGTTTTGGCCTGCGCCTGCTTGAGCTGTTCTTGCGCTTGCTGTTGCTGCTGCTGGGCTTTTTGAGATTGCTCTTGGGCTTGCTTGATGTGTTCCTGGGCCTGTTTGGATTGCTCCTGAACCTGTTTGGCTTGGTCCTGCGCCTGTTTGAGCTGGCTCTGGGTTTGCTTGAGCTGCTCGTCAGCCTTTTGGCGTGCCTGTTCGGCGGTTTGGGCTCGGGTGGCTTGGGCTTGCAGGTCTTTTTGGAGGGCTTGCAGCTGGGGGCTGTTGTGGCTGGCCTTGAGCAGTTCGCGGTAACGGCCAATCAGGGCTTGGGCACCGTGGGTGGGGTTGGTGGGCAGCAGGGGCTCTACACAGGCATGCAGGTCAGCCAGCAGTTGCTGGGCCTGGGGGTGTTGCTGGCACAGTTGTTCGGCCAGGTGCTGCGCCAACGCACAGGCGGGAGGCATGGCGGCGCTTGTGGCTGCGCCGGTCAGCTGCAAGCCCCAGCGCACGGCCATGCGCTGGCTCAGGGTCTGTGGCGTCTGACGTGCCTGATGGCCCCACACTAGCAGGCAGCGCTCGGGGTGGCTCAGGGCAAAGCGCAGCAGACCGCTGTGCGTTTGTGTCCAGCTGTGCAGCAGGGCGCTGTGGTCGTCAGGCGCGGTGCTGACCAGGTGCAGCGGGGTCTCTGCCAGAAGCACAAAGCGGATGGATGGCTCAAACCCAGCCCAGAAGTCCAGTCGCTGCAACAGCTGGGTATCGGCCCAGGCCCACTGGTTTTGGTGGATGTTGGCGGCCAGCAGTTCGGCGGCAATTTGTTCCCACACGCGTCCGGGTTGAGTGCCCGCAGCCGATGGGTGCGCTTGCACGCGCTCGTGCCAGTGGCTCAGGTGCATGTTGGCGTCGCGTGCCAGCGGTTGTGCTACGCCAAGGCCCTGCTTATGCAGCGCCTGCAGCAGCGGGGGCAGGTTGGCCTGGTCTTGCCCGGTAATGAAGATGGGTGTCAAGTCTGTTTCTCCGTGCAGCGGGCATGGCTACCGCTGGTCATGTGCATTGCTTGTGCAAATACGTACACCATAGTGTTCGTTTTATACCATTTAAAAAATCACAATAAATCGTATTTAGTAAATTTGATGTTTGATTGGCGATTCAGGCATTCAGGTGAGCGAGCAGGGCTTGGGCCAGCGGGGCGTGGCGCTGGCGAAGCAGGGCGCGCTGGCGCAGCTCAGATCGGTCCACCTGCAGCGCGTGCGCAGGGCTGAAGTCGGGGCTGTCGAGGGCAGGCAGGTGCAGGCCCAGGTAGTGGTTGTGGGCGAGGCTGTGGCGTTCGCAAAAAAGCGTGCCTTGGCTGCGGGTGTAAACGGGCACGCCCAGGCTGTGGGCTTCGAGGGTGGTGAGGCCGCCGCTGTAGGGCCAGCTATCTATGACGGCGTGCAGCCGGGCGGTGTGTTGCAGGTAGCTGGCGTGGCTGTCAGGGGTGATGAATTGCAGAGGCAGGCCTGGCAGTTGGGCCTGGATGCGTTGGCGCAAGGGCGCGATGCGGTAGCGCTGGTCGATGAGTTGAAGCTGCAACGGGCGCGGGCTGCGGGCTTGCCAGTCGGGCCAGTGTTCGCGTAGGTGTTGCAGGCAGGGGGCCGAGAGTTTGGCGGGGTTGGCAATAAGACCTAGCAGCAGCGTGTCGGTGGGGGGCTGCTGGGGATCGGGCAGGTAGGGCGGGGGGCTGTAGCTGACATAGCCGCCGGGCATGCGCAACAGGGGCTCGGTGTAGAGGGGTTCGCTGCCAGGGGGGGTGTGGTGTTCGTCGGTAATAAAGCCGTCAAAGCAGTCCAGCCCGGTGGTGAGGGACTGGCCGCCGACCCAGGTGTATTGGCGCGGGGCGGGGCGCGTGGACAGGGCTTGCAGGGCGACAGGGTCCATCCAGCCGCACAGGTCGATGAGGACGTCCACCGGGTGTTGTCGCAGGCTGTTGGTGAGCTGGCTCACGCTTTGTTCTTGCACGTCCACCCAGTCGGTGGCGATGCGCCTGAATTCGTCGCTGGCCCAGTCGCCACGGCTGGCGCGGCAAAAAACAGTCAGGCTGCATTGGCGCGCGAGTTCGCGCAGCACGCCAATGGCCAGGTAGTAAACCGGCGAGGAGTGCAGCTGGTTGGAGACGATGCCAATGCGCAGGCGCGTGCCTTTGGTCGGTGGGGGCAGGGCAGTGCTGGCGGGCGCCTGCAGGTGCCGGCGTGCGTGGGCGATGAGCTGCTGGTTGAGCGGGTCGGCGCCGAGTTCGGGCGGGCGGTCATACAGCTGGGCCAGCAGGGTCATCTGGCGTGCCTGGGTGCCGTGTTCGGGGCTGGAAAGCAGGTGCGCCACGGTGGCGGCGCATTGCAGGGGGGCGCACAGGGTGTGCAGTTGGCGGCGCGCCAGCTCCAGCGCGATGGGGGCGCGTGTGGGGTGCTGGCGGTGCAGCTGCTGCAGGGTGTGCAGCGCCGGCAGGCTTTGACCGTTTTGGTGCTGGGCCATGGCGCACAACAGGCCCGATTGCCATTGCGCGGGGTTGAGGCGTTGGGCTTGCTGGCTGCGTTCGATGGCTTGGGGCAGCTGGCCCAGCGTCATGTGGCAGACGGCGCTGTTGTGGGCCGCCAGGGCGTGGGCGGGGTGCTGGCGCAACACCGCTTCGTAAGCGGCCAGTGCCTGCGGCCAATGGCCGGCTTGGCGCAGCTGGTCGGCGGCGCTCAGCTGTGCTTGCAGACTGGGGGGCATACGTCAGGGGGTGGGAACAAAAAACAGGGCCTGGATTTGCTGCAGCGCGGCCGGGATGTCGTTGGCCGCGAGCAGTTGCATGCCGAGCAGGCTTTCGGCCAGCGCGAGCTGGGCGAGCAGGTGGGCTTCTCGGGCAACCAGCAGGGCTTGCAGGGCGTTGAGCACGTCGATCTTGCTGCGCACGCCGCCTTCAAAGCTTTGCTCATTGGCCGAGAGGCTGAGTTGGGCGGCGTCGATGGCCTCGCGGCTGATCCGCACTTCTTGCTGGGCGGCCTGGGCTTGTGCGTACAGGCGCTGGGTGTCGAGCGTGAGCTGCGCCTGGGTGGCGCGCTCTTTTTGTTGCTGGGCCAGCAGGTTGTTGTCGGCCATTTCCAGGGCGAACTGGCTGCCGTACTGCAGCGGCAGATCCATGCTGATGACGACGCCCGACAGATTGGTGGGGTCGTTGTTGCCGGTTTGCGAGCGCTGCAAGGTGGCGTTGATTGACGGCAGAAACTGGGCACGGGCACGGCGCGCCCCGATGGCAATGAGTTCGGTGGCCTGGCGTTGGGCTTGCAGGCTGGGGTTGGACTGCAGCACGGCATGCAGCATCTCGTCGAGTGTGGGCAGAGGGGCTGGGGTGACCAGCCGGGTGCTCATGGGGTAGGCGCCTGCGGCGGGCAGGTAGCCTGTTACGTTGGCGTACTGGCGGCGGCTGGTTTCAAGTTCGGCTTGCAGGCGCTGAATCTGGGCGCGCGCCTGGGCCACCCGCACCTGGGTGTCGAGCACGTCGGTGATGGTGCCCAGGCCTAACTCGAAGGCTTGCCGGGCCGCTTCGCCCTGGGCTTGCAGGGCAGTCAGGTTGGCTTCGTGCAGGCTGAGTTTTTCGCGGGTGCTGGCCAGGTCGCGCACGGCCCCGAAAACGCGGTTGGCCAGGCCGTAGCGGGCCAGCGACTCCAGGTGCCCCGCAATGGCTTTGCGTGGCTCGGATTCCTGCATGTTGAGCCAGCGGTCGGCACTGACGATGGGCTGCACGATGCGGGCGGTGCGTCTTGTTTTGCTGTCGTAGGCGTCCTGGCTGTAGCTCAGGCTGGCGCGCGGCAGATAGGCTTCAGCAGCCTGGCGGGCGTCGAGCAGCATGTTTTGTGACTGCATCTGCTCAGCGGCGTAGTTGGGTTCGTGACGTACAGCGGCAAGGTAGTCGTCGATCAGGCTGCTGGCGTTGGCCGAGGCCGCCACAAGGCTCAGCACCCAGGCAAGGCCGGCCCCGCCGAGAAGAGGGTGTCGCATGGCTTACTCCTTGAAGGCTCGGGCAAAACGGTCCAGCAGCGGCTTGAGCATGTAGCTCATAAAGCTGCGTTCGCCGCCTTTGACGACCACCTCGACAGGCATGCCGGGAATGATTTTGTGCTTGTGCAGCAGGGCCTGGCCTTCTGCGGTGATGTCGATGTGCGTGACGTAGTGTTCTTCAGGAAACTGCGGTGGCTGGGGCGGCAGACGATCAGCCCCGACCAGCATCACACTGCCGGGCACCACCGGTGTGGTGATCCGGTTGAAGGCCGAGAACCGCATGTCCACCGGCATGCCAGTGCGCACTTTGTCGATCTGGTGAGGCGGTACAGCCGCTTCGACGATCAGCGGCTCGTTGTCGGGCACGATTTCCATGAGGGTCTGACCGCCAGTGATGACGCCGCCCCGGGTGTGGATCTTGAGGCCGACCACGGTGCCGCTGACGGGCGCGCGCAGGCTGGTGAGGCTTTGGTCAAAACGCAGCGATTGCACGCTGGCGCGCAGGGTTTCCTTGCGTTTTTGCACTTCGCTGAGTTCTGCGTCCACTTCGCGGATGAAGGCGGTCTGGGCCTTGCTCAGTTCAAGCTGGTTGTTGGCCAGGTTGGTCTGGATGGCCGCCATGTCGGCTTGCAAGGTGGCCATGCCAGCCTGTGCTTCGACCGATGCGCGCTCGGCCTCGTTGGCGCGTGCGCGCGAAACAAAGCCGCCCTGGGCGAGGCGACGCACGCTTTGGGCGTCCTGCTCGATGGGGGCCACCTGGCTGCCGCGCAGGGCCAGCACTTTCTGTTTTTCGGCCAGTTGCTGGCGCAGGCCCGATTCGCGCTCGGCAAAGATGGCTTTGGCAGCACGGATTTCACGCTGGCGCGAGAGGAACAGGGCCAGTTGCAGGCGTTTGGCTTCGGCGGCCTGCGGGGTGTGGCTGAAGGTGTCGAGCTCGCTGTCCCAGCTGATGGCGTTTTTGTCGCTGCGTTCGGCCAGCAGGCGCGAGTGCGCGGCCAGCGCCTGGATGAATTCGAATTCGGCCTGGCGCAGGTTGGCGTCAATGTTGAGCGGGTTGATCTGCACCAGCACGTCGCCTTGCCGCACGGTGTCACCCTCACGCACTTTGATGCTTTCGACGACGCCACCGTGCGGGTGCTGCACGGTTTTGCGGCTGCCTTTGACCGTGACCAGGCCGTTGAAGACAGCGCCGGAGTCGAGTGGCGCGGTAAAGGCCCAGGCCAGGAACAGCGCGAAGGTGATGAAGATGACTTTGCCTGCCTGTTTACGAATGGCGCTTTCTTCGATCTTCACGGGCTCGATGCCGTCGTGCCGCAGGTCTTCTGGCACGTAGGGGTTGAAAGATTTGGCCCAGCGGGCCAAAGCGTCGAGGGGGCGGTCGATGAGCCGTTTCATGCGGCACCTCCGAGGCGGGTTTTGGCGGTTTTGAGCACGTCTTGCAGGGTGCCGAAAGCGGCCTGACCGCCGTCATGCAGTACCAGGGCGAGGTCGGCCGAGGCGACCAGCTTGGGCCGGTGGCTGCTGAAGACAACCAACTTGCCCCGGGTTTTGAGGTCCTGGATGAGTTCGGTCAGGACGCGTTCGCCCTCGTCGTCGAGGTTGGCGTTAGGTTCGTCCATGACCAGGTAAACCGGGTCGTTGTAGATGGCGCGGGCAATGGCCAGGCGCTGCATCTGGCCACCGGTGAGGGCGTGGCCGGTGGGGCCGAGTCGGGTTTCATAGCCCTGAGGCAGGGCCAGGATGGTGCGGTGCATGCCGATGGCCTGGGCAGCGCGCACGACTTTGTCGGGGTCCACGGAGCCCAGGCGGGCAATGTTTTCGGCGACGGTGCCTTCGAACACATCGATGTGCTGGGGCACATAGCCCATTTGCCGACCCAGGTCGTCGAGCAGCCAGGGGCGGATGTCGGCGCCGTCGAGCCGGGCGTTGCCTTCGGTGGTGGGCATCAGGCCCACCAGCACCTTGATCAGGCTGGTTTTTCCCGATGCGCTGGGGCCGACAATGACCAGCGCATGCCCTGGATGCGCCTCAAAGGACAGGCCGTGCAGGATCGGGTTGGGGGCGCCATGGGGGTGGACCAGCAGTTCGCTGACTTGCAGGTGGCCCTGCGGCGGCGGCAGGGGCATGCGCTCGATGATGTCGATGTCTTCGGCCACCAGGCGGTTGAGCCGTTCCAGGGACATGCGCGCGGACTGGATGGCGTCCCAGCTGCCCATGATGGAGGCGATGGGCCGGATGGCCTGGCGCAGCAGGAACATGGCAGCGATCATCATGCCGCCGGTGATCTGGCCTTCGATGACCAGGAACGCGGACAGCGCAATCTGCATGGATGGCATGGCATGGGCCAGGAAACCTGTGATGCCGCCGATCAGGCCCGAGGATTCACTGACATTGACCTGCAGCGCCAAGAACCGCTGGTGCAAGCGGAACCAGCGACGGCGGATGTCGGGCAGCATGCCCAGAGCCAGCGCGGTGTCGGCGTTGCGCACGCTTTGCACCGCAAGGCGCTGGGCGGCAGAGGAGGCCTGGTTGGCTTCGCGCAGGGCGGGCGTGGTGATGCGGCTGGTTGAATAAGCTGCCAAAAGTTGCACCAGCGTGGCCACCGCAATGAACATGGCCAGATAGGGGTGGAAGGCCCAGCCGATGACAATGAAAACGATGGCGTAGGGCGCGCTCATGATCGCCAGCAACGAGGGACCAGTAAGGAATTGCCGCAGGGTGATGACGTCGTTGAGAGCCTGGTTGACGTCGGCGGCTCGGCGTTCGGCTTGACGGCGGAAGGCGGCGTCGAAGGTGCGGGCGGCGATGTCCCAGTCGATGCGCAGGGAGAGGCGGATCATCATTCGGGTGCGCACCCATTCCAGCGCCGACCAAAAGCCATAGGCCAGCATGACCACCAACATGAGTGAGATCAGGGTGACGACGCTGCGGCTGGTGACGACGCGGTCGAACACGTTCCACATGAAGACGATGGGCGTGATGGACAGGATTTCCACCAGCAGCGTCACCCCCGCCACAAAGCCGAAGGTTCGCTGGCATTGCCGCAAGAGATCAGAGACCGGGTTGCCCTTGGCCGTGCCCGCGGGATTGGTGTTGAGAAAGCGGTCGAGGTAACCAGCCATGGTGAATGCACTTGTTTGGTAGTAAAAAAAAGGCAGCCCGTAGGCTGCCTGTATTATTTATCGAAAATGCTAACTTAAAGTATTAACTTTGGAAAAAATCATGACCCAATGAATCCAACGCAGCGCTGTTGCCCAGAAGTGCGACTTTGGTGCTGGAGCTGTCGTTCGTTGAATCGTGGCTGTCGGTGGAGGATTTACCGACAAGGTTGACGACTTGGTTGCTGTCCAGCGCCAGGTCGGCCGCTGCAGATTTGCTGTCTGCAAGGTCAGAACCTGAAGTGGTGCCGCTGTCATTGTTGGAGTTGGCAATGGCTGCTGCCGCAACCGCCCCGGCACCGATGCCGACCAGGGGCGCCAAGGGGACAAAGGCCACGGCTGCGCCAGCACCGCTGGCGGCAGCTTCGACAGCAACTTCTGCAGCACCACCGGCTGCGGCGGCGCTGGTTGATGCGGTTTCGGCCTGCGCCAGCATCATGGAAGCACCGTCTGACTCGACCGCCCCGCCACCGGCCATGGCCAACACCACAGGCGCTTGTGCCTGTGGCATCTGGCCGGCCAGTTCACCGTCGGCCAGTTGCTGCTCTGCACTTTGCATGTCGGCCGCAAACTGGTCAGCCTCGGCGCTCGACGGGTTCAGGGCTTCTTCTTGCCCGGCTTCAAGCAGCTTGAAGGCGGCATCGAGCAGGGATGAATGGGCGTCCAGTGTGCTGGCTTCGGCAGCCTGACTGGTCAATGCCACTCCGGCGACGCCGACGGCGGCAAGGGCACCCAATTTGCCTTTGTTTTTGGACTTGGATTTGATGGTTGATCTGGTGGCCATGCGGTATTGCTCCTTTGCAGATGAGAGAACTTTAGCGGTCTATAGTATTTATATAGAGTCTGTTACAAATTATTTAGTAACGATAAATAGAAAAAATTGCTAATCGGGGCGCCTAAATTGATCAATCTGTAAACGCGATACCCCCCGAAGCGTGTCTGAAGAACCCGTCAGCCCCGAAAAACCCTGTGGCAAACTCGCCGCTTTCTCGAAGAACCGCCCTCAGGGCCTGTGTTGTACCCATGCAAAAAATCCTGGCCCAGCTGGCCCTAGAAATCCAGATCCGACCCGAGCAGGTCAAGTCCGCTGTGGAGCTGCTGGACGGTGGCGCCACCGTCCCCTTCATTGCCCGTTACCGCAAGGAAGTCACTGGCGGTCTGGACGACATCCAGCTGCGCGAGCTCGAATACCGCCTGGGCTACCTGCGCGAGCTCGAAGACCGCCGCGAAGCCGTGATCAAGAGCATCCAGGAGCAGGGCAAGCTCACGCCCGAGTTGCTGGCCGCGCTGCAGGCCGCGCCCACCAAGCAGGAGCTTGAAGACCTGTACCTGCCTTACAAGCCCAAGCGCCGCACCAAGGGCATGATTGCCCGCGAAGCCGGGCTGGAGCCGCTGGCCGACAAGCTGTTTGCCGACCCGACGCTCAACCCCGCCACCGAGGCCGAGGCGTTTTTGCTGCCTGCCGGCAAGGTCGAAGGGGCCGACTTTTCAACCGTGCCGGCCGTGCTGGACGGTGTGCGCGACCTGCTGAGCGAGCGCTGGGCCGAAGACGCCGCGCTGGTGCAGTCCCTGCGTGAATGGCTCTGGAACGAAGGGCTCTTGCGCTCCAAGCTGGCCGATGGCAAAGACGAAAACAACCCCGATGTGGCCAAGTTCCGCGACTACTTTGACTACGACGAGCCGATCGGCCGCGTGCCCAGCCACCGGGCGCTGGCCGTGTTCCGGGGCCGGGCGCTCGAAATTCTGGACGCCAAGCTGGTTTTACCGGTCGAACCCGAGCCGGGCAAGCCCAGCATCGCTGAAGGCAAGATCGCGCTGCACCTGGGCTGGAGCCACAGCGCCCGCCCGGCCGACGACCTGATCCGCAAATGCGTGGCCTGGACCTGGCGCGTCAAGCTCAGCCTGTCCACCGAACGCGACCTGTTCGCCCGCCTGCGCGAGGAGGCCGAAAAAGTCGCCATCAAGGTGTTTGGCGACAACCTGCGCGACCTGCTTCTGGCCGCGCCCGCCGGCCCCAAGGCCGTCATGGGCCTGGACCCCGGCATCCGCACCGGCGTGAAAGTGGCCGTGGTGGACGCCACCGGCAAGCTGGTGGACACCGCCACCGTGTTCCCGCACGAGCCGCGCCGCGACTGGGACGGCGCGCTGTTTACCCTGGCCAAGCTGTGTGAAAAGCATGGCGTTCAGCTCATCGCCATTGGCAACGGCACCGCCAGCCGCG
>JACCDG010377338.1_pt1 | contig 23515 bp, 37 predicted proteins | sample 7442471 | NCBI WGS metagenome assembly JACCDG01 (sample SAMN15323444, study PRJNA562643) | freshwater metagenome | isolation source: river surface water | place: USA:Blue River Watershed | collected 2017-08-17 | reverse complement strand
TAACTCGCAAGATGGATGGTGAGAATTTCAGCGGGTATCGTGACTATTGTCATGCTCGTTCAGTTGATGGTCGTAGCCATTATACTCGCGATTGGGCAAAGAACTTTTGGATGCAACGCAGCTACGAGTTGCCTGAAGGTTGGCGTGTATGTGCAGAAAACCTCTATGCTGTGCATAGCATCCGCTACGATAACCTGCCTGGGTATTTGCTTGGCTTTAGCATTTGGAACGATCGCAACGAATGCCTTAGCTGGGACGACACAGCAGAATGGTTTACACTGCTGGATATGCCTATGGTTCCTGTGCTGTATGATGGCGTTTGGGACGAAAACAAAATCCGTGCATTGTATAACGACAAGACTGATCGCGATGTACATGAAGGCTATGTTGTACGAGTTGCAGACGGTTTTGCATATCGTGATTTCAAGCAAAGTGTTGCAAAATTTGTTCGCGCAAATCATGTTGCAACGCAGAAGCATTGGATGTACGGTGCAGGCCGTCAGCACGAAACAAATGGAGTACAAGTGTGAAAGTTAAAGAACTAATTGAACAACTCCAACAGTTGCCGCCCGAATACGAAGTTTTTGTTGAGGGCGGCAACCATCGTCACGACTGGCGAGAAGTAGATAACGTATCAGTTTCACATCGTTCTACATGGGGAACACCACAAGGAGTTTACTTAAATGACCCTGATTACTGAAATCTTCTCTGCATCTGATGAAATTGACAATCATCGCACAGTTCAAGACGTTCTCAATCACACTGTGACAGAACTTGGCGAACTTGCTATGGAAGTGATCATCGATCAAGGCAAAAGCTATAAGCAGCCAGGCAAGGATGGCATTGTAGGTGAAGCTATTGACATTATCGCTTGTGCTGTTGATATTATTCGTGTACATGCACCCGAACTCACAGAAGAAGATCTGATCCGCATTGCATTGCCAAAACTTGCAAAATGGAAAGCTAAGGCAACAGAAGTACACAATAAACGTATCTTAACCACTATGGATGTCTAATATGGCAAAAGAAATTAAAAGTGTAGAAGAACGCATTGTTGCAGCCTATATGGGCGAAGACGGTATGTGGATTGTTGAACGCGGTAAAATGAAAGAGTGCAGCTTGCTTAAAGAAGCTGTGGCTCGAATCAACGAATTGAAAGAAAAATTAAACACCACAAATAAAGCGTGGCACGACCTAAATCGCGAGAAGATGACAGAGTGGTATGATCATCGCGAAAAAATTCGTTTGCAAGAAGAAGCAATTAAATCAAAAGCCCAGGGTCTTGAAATTAAAGAACGCAGATTTAATGAAAAGTTTGAAGGGCTTAGATCATACATGAATCTTCTACATGAGGAGATAAAAGCCAATGAAAATTAATATCAAACACAAAAAGGTCGTTGTAGAGCCTGCTGAATATACTGTTAAGTTTCACGAAAGCAGCACCTACAGCGACTACATTGACAATGAAACTCGTGATGATTTGCTTAGCGATGAACTCAACACGTGGCTAGCTGAGAATGATCCTGCATGCCGTATCGAATTTGATCGTGGCGATTGGGGCGAAGGATTGGCATGGGTAACTATTCATTTTACTAAAGAACGTCATGCAGTTGCATTTAAGGAAAAATTTAATCGTATTCCATGTGATGCAGTTGATAGGCTTAGTTGCGGCAATCTAAAAAAGGACGCTGTAAACAAACAGTTTTATTGTGAAACCTGTGGTTATACGGTAAATTATCGTTGATTTTTGGTTGACGCGGTATATTCAATAGTATACGTATGTGGTTACACAGCAACCACACAACGGTAATACAAAATGCGTGTCCCTAAAAAACAATGTACTCGACAAGTGATCAAAGCACTGTACAATCAAATTGGCCGACGGTGCTACTTGTGTGGTTGCGAAATGTCATTCAATGATATGACTGCGGATCATGTGTTTCCTAAGTCGCATGGTTACTCGATTGTGTGTAATGCAATGCCAGCTTGTCATCCCTGCAACTGCAAGAAGGGCAACACTGTACCATCGTTGGAATTGCTGGAATTTGTTACTCAAGCATACGAAGCAACTGGTATGACGTTTGATCCGAGGATCAATATGGCTGCTCCGCCCAAGCCGATTGAATTCTACATTCGGCAACTGATGATCGAAGTCGATGAACTCGAAGCTGCTTAACGGCAGCTTCTTTTTTTGGTTGACACGGTATTGTAATTACTGTAGTAATTAACTCACACAAGGAGAACTGCTATGTCACATGTACATTTTGTCGGCTTTAAAGACGATGCATACAATCGTGCAGTTCAGGTGTGGGGGCGCCCGCACTTTATCCATCGCTATTGGGATGTTCGTGCTGCACAAGAAGTGCAAGATGACGACACTGTGGTCTTTGCTAACAGCAAGGATTGGGCAAATCTTCATACTCCAAATCCGCGGTCGTTTGACGACAGTGCAGTGATGTGAGGCTATTATGGGAAAGATCAAAGCATACAAGTGCGATGGCGTGCTGGTTCCTGTTAAGGATGTTAAAATTGTCACGGCATATCAGTGTCCATGGACTAAACGCATTTTTGGTACCAAAGCCAGCTATGTAAATTACCTTGCTAAGCTTCGTGCTGATCGTACTTTTAAACGTATCCGCAATCGCCGGCAAAATGCGCTGTTCGAAGAATTTATTATGCAGCCAGATCTTGAATCCATTGTTAAATGGATTGAACTGCATCCCGAATTCTTCTTTGATCGTATGATTGCACATGGTCGTGCAGGATGGGGCAACCGTCGTGCAAAGTTCCGTGACGATTTTTGGATTAAGATTCACAGCATTGAACTGACTTATAGCCACCTGCTGTCTAACAGTCATAGTTGTCCACGAGGTGGTGTCACCTGCTGGAGCAGTTGGGAATCTAAAGATGGTCGTCCCCGTGGGTATCCTGGTTGGGGAGGATATATTAAATTTCAACTCAGCCATGACATTAGCGGTAGTGATGTGTTTAACACTCGTATTGGTATTAATACTGGTACTGGCGGTGGTCGCGGCGGTAACATTTATGAATACGATCTTAAAATGTTTGCTGATGACTGGCCTGGCATGAAAATGATGCGTTTTATGAACAACGAAAAATACCACAATATGAAATATCAAATGCAATATGCAGTAAAGGCGTGATACTATGAAAGTATACATGGGAAAATATCCTACTTGGATTGGCCCGTATCAATTGGCAGAAATTCTTTGCTTTTGGGCAAAGCCTGTTACCGACGAATACGGCTTTAAAAGCAAGCCTGATTGGGTACATGAATTTGGTCGTTGGCTGAGTGAAGATCGTCACGGTAACGACAGTTGGATTACCAAAGCATGTCAATGGTATCACAAACGAGTTCAACGCAATGGCAATCGCAAGGTGAAAGTGCGCATTGACAACTACGATGTGTGGAGTGCGTATGACACTATGTCTTACATCATTGCACCTATGTTGCGTAAACTTCGCGATCTCAAGCACGGTGCTCCTAGTGTTGATGATGATGATGTTCCGCCGCATCTTCGCAGCAGTGCAGCACCTGCACTTAGCCAGGATCAAATTGACTGCGGCCACTCTGATGACAACCATTTTAAACGTTGGGATTGGGTTCTTAACGAAATGATCTGGGCGTTCGAACAAATCGAAGCCGGTGACTGGGAAGATCAATTCCACAAAGGCAACATTGATTTTGTCAGTGTACCAGTTGACAAGGATGGCAACGAAGTAGCAGAAGAAGATGCAAAACTGTTCCGTATGGATCGCGGCCCAAACGATACTCATGTATTTGATAAAGAAGGTTATACTGCACACTACAATCGCATGCAAAACGGTTTTAAACTGTTTGGCAAATATTTCATGGCATTGTGGGATTGACTATGACAGAGAATACTGTTAAATTACGACTTGACGATGTTAAACGTTTGGCGGCCTGGGCAGAACAGCTCGGGCCACGAAACATATCTATAGAAATCAAAGTAACAACTACAAACATTGGACCAAAGATCGTTGCACTTGCCGAAACCGACGAAGGCGAGGGTGTTTGGAAAGATATTACGGATTACGACAGTTGGTAAAGGACTGCACCATGGGATGGTACGACGATCATTCGATTAACGAATTGGTTGGCAAAACTCTGGTAAGAGTTGAGCTAAATGATGGACGTGATGTTCTAGAATTTGAAACCATTGACGGCGACCGATATCAGCTTTATCATTATCAGGACTGCTGCGAGTCAGTATGGCTCGAAGATGTTAACGGCGACTTTGACGACCTCATTGGTTCCCCGTTGCTGGTTGCTGACGAAGTTACTAACCTCGAGCATGATATGCAGCACGATGGGCCGCGGGATGAGTATCACGAAAGCTATACCTGGACCTATTACAAGCTGCATACTATCAAAGGTGGCGTGCATCTGCGTTGGTATGGTACCAGCAATGGCTATTACAGCGAACGTGTAGATTTTAGAAAACTTTGAAAAGGATTATTCAATGCCTAAAATTGTTGTAAATGCCTGCTATGGCGGCTTTGGTTTGAGTGATGATGCTATCAAACGCTATGCTGAAATCAAAGGTATTGAACTAGTATTGGTTCCGCGAACTCAATACGGTAAAGATGATTGGGAATATCACAGCGAGCATTGGGAACGTGCTGATATCGAAGACGAGGATGAACGCTACTTTTCTTACTATGACATTCCACGTGACGATCCTGCACTGGTACAAACAGTTGAAGAAATGGGCGATGCTGCAAACGGTGGCTATGCTGAATTGCGAATTGCAGATGTGCCGGATGATGTAGAATGGTACATCGACGAATATGATGGTATTGAAACAGTGAGAGAAGTTCACCGAACTTGGTAACCTATGGCAAAGCGTGTAAAAATACCACCAGACGAAATTGCATCGTGGAATAGTATACAAGTCGGCGAACGTACCAGACAAGAATCTGAAGCTATTTGCAAATGGATAGACGCAGAAATGTCTGGGCAATATTATATGCGCACAGCTACAGACTGGCCACGCAACAATTATGAATATTGTTTCGAATCTGAAAATGATGCACTGTGGTTCAAACTGCGCTGGTCATGACAATCCGTGTTAATTATTATCCAAGTGATTTGGCTGCACTGCATGATTGGCTATCCGAACATATTGGACCTGCTAGAGGTAAACTTGCAGGCGAAGGTTGGGTAATGGTTAACGACTTTAATTTTAGAGCCAGACGTAAAACAACGTTTTGGGTAGAATTTGAAGATTGGGTAACTGAAGAACAGCTATTAGCATTTAAATTAACGTGGCCTGAATGATAAACACCGATTCAAAACGTTTGCTAACTGTGGAGCCCACTATTACTAAAGACAAACTACTGTTTGACCAAAGTATTGGCACACAGATATTTGTTAAGGATCCGACAGATGGTGGTAAAGTTCTGCGTGAAGAAAATCGTGCAAAGCTATACGAATGGTGTGAGGCTAACTGTCATGGTCGTTATTGGGTAGGTATGGGATTTGTGCGCTTTGAACTTGACGAAGACGTACTACTGTTTAAACTGATATGGTTGTAAAATGCAAACCGGTGAAGTACAAAGACATGGTGACATATATTACTGGTATGCACCAGACATAATGTCTTGGTCATATAAAACTCGTCGATCAAAGTGGAAAGAACACTATATGTGGGCAATTGAGCAGTTTGGTGATCCGCACCTCTGTGATACTATTCCTGCACGTAGATGGTTTGCAGTGGATCATAGATTTAACTTTTTAAACGCAGAAGACCGTATGCTTATGATTATGAGGTGGGAATGACTATCGTGAATACATCTGTACTGTTACCAATAATTCGCCGTGTCATGCCACAGATTATTGCCGACTACATCGTCGGAGTTTCACCAATGACTGGACCTGCTGGCAGTATTTTTACGATGAGACAACGTTATGGCAACGGTTGGTATGGTCGTGTTAAGATGTCTAAACTACATTTTCAACACTTTCTACGAGTCTATAATCGTCGCACATATCACAATCCAGAATATCTAACAAACCTTGGATATCAGCATGTCAAAGTAAGCCGACGTGATGGATTGAACATAGATGCAATTGATTGGTGCGAAGACAATCTCAAACAGGGCAGTTGGGTACACAGTCATGCAGACTTTTGGTTTGCACACGATGCAGATGCAGTGCTGTTTAAAATGAATTTCCTATGACAGTAGAGTGGCAGTATAACGGTGTAGCACCTTTTAAATATATACTATCATGGTGCCACGAAACCTTTGCAACGAATTCTTGGGAATATAACAAGTTTGAAACTATAACGTTTTACTGCGAGTCGGATTGGGTTATGTTCAAATTGAGGTGGCTATGACCAACACATATTACGGTATTCTAAGTGATCATGTTGCTGAACACCTAGGTTGGCACAAGTATATAACTTTTACAAACGATGAAATTTATCGTGTGATACAGTGGTGTGACTATGTATTAAAAGTAAACGAGTACGGTAAATTTTGGATAAAAGACCGCAGCTATAAACGTACAGACAATGACATTGATTCTAGCGAACTAATGCTTATAATGTTGAGTGCGCAAGAATTAGATTAATGGCCGATAACGTAGCAATATTTGCAGGTGTAAGTTTTTACGTTGCAGCGTATCAACGCTTAGACGTACCTTACAGTATTGTACTAGAATGGTGTAATGACCATTTTGGTATAGAAGGCTCTAATAAAACAGAATACTATTCTAGCATGACTGCTAAAGCAAAAACCATACGTTGGATGGCAGATGGCAGTAATTTTTACTTCAAACACCCAGACGATTTTGCTCTGTTTAGATTAACATGGTCATGAATAGATTATCACGCATACACATAGGTAAAATTAGACGAGACCATTATGAACCTATGACGGTTCCTAAAATGCTAGAAATATACGGTCCGTATGTTGATATGTTAGAATGGCTTACAGAACGGCAATGTAAAATCGAATTTGAACATTGGTTAGAAATTGATACTGACCAATACGTAGATTCTATATTTGCACTAATGGACGATGCTACATACTTTGAATACAGATTGGTATGGAAATGATTAGACTTCGCACAAGCAAAGACCGATACAATGCATTAGATAATTTGTATCCTAATATCAAAGAAGAACGACTTAGTCGCGAAACTGATCCAGAATGGCAAAAAGACAATCTCGAATATGATCTACGCACTAGTGATAAACTCTGTGAAAAAGCACAAGATGGTACATATGCACAGAATCTCTATGCAGCATTGTGTAACACAGAGTGGCAACACAGAGACATGTTTACAATTTTAAAAGGCGATACTTGGAGTTGCAGTTGGCGGTATGCGGCTGGTGTTGTAGCTGATATGAGAGAAAAAGGCGATTATATCGACTTCTACATTAATCATGAACACGTTGCCAACTCAAAATCTGACCTTGTAGAAATTGGTACAGTTACTGACGAGATTCGTGCAGATCTCTATGAACTAGGCTGGGTGCAAGTAGACTAATGGGAATTGGTGGATTGATAACACATAGAGAACGCATTATGCACAAGCTGATCAGCGATGGTTGGCATTTGCTTAACATACAGCAAGGCGATGTCGACGATATTTTTCAATGGTGCGAAGACCACATCGGAGAATTGCCAGAACTGAATAAACTATCAACTGAAAATTTGCCAACTCGTTGGTTTATGAGTACTGTTAGAACATCGCCCACTGCACATTGGTTTGTTATGTTTAAAACAGAAGAAGATGTGATGTGGTTTCGTATGAATTGGCAGGCATCAACAATTACAGTTGACGCACAACCCTATGCACCTTACACTCAATGAACACACTATGATCGGCGCTGCATCATGTTTCACATTCATTTTTCTATCAAAAACTACTTCAAAAGCAAATACACGAAGCAAACAGATTATGTTTGCATTGACAAACATTTGTTTGGGCACAAACACCTAGAAATACAACTTAGCCATTGGGGCCAAATTAGTGATATTTTCAGTATCACACTAAACACCGAAATTACAGGTGGCGATCACGCCGGCATACGGTTCCATCTAGATATTCTAGGATACGGATTTATTATCAATTTCTATGATAATCGGCACTGGGACTATGAAAACCACACCTGGGAAAAATACGATGACATCGACTATAGAGACTACCCAGGGTAAGTTTTACAAATTTTTTAGACCTATTAGACAACTATACAGCAAAGTGTTTAATAGGCACAGTGTTAGTACAGAATCTGTAGGTATCAAATACACAGATGATTACCGCAAACGATACGAATGGATTGAAGAAAACATACCCAACTTCAAAAAAACAGTTTGGGTAAACTGCACTGTGACAACTTATCATTTACCTAAGCCGCACAATCTTTCAGTTGTGAGCGAGCTACGCGGAGAGTTTAGATTTAAGTATCGATCAGATGCTGTGGCATTTTTGTTGAGGTGGGCATGACAGACATTAAAATTGTAAAGTTAGTTGGCGCTATACCGCTAGGCGAGATAGGCGAATGGCTAGATCAAATGATGCCTAATCCGCCGTTACCCGAACCCCAACGATGGACGTTTAAATCTACATTGATAGAAATGCAACCAGATAGCGAACTAGGCGTGTTAAAAAATCAATCTAACATAGAATTCATTAACGACGATGATGTGTTTATGTTTAAATTAGTGTGGAATAGCAATGTCGGTAATTGATAGTGTAGGACCTTTTCGATTACATGCTGTGGGCAATGGTGTACCGTGGATAAAATGGGCATCTGACATTAATCAGCTTTGGGTAGAGTATTTTTTGCCAGTGCTTGCGTTTAAAGCAGGTGTTACTAACTCAATAACTATGAGATGGAAATCCGCATCAAATGATTATAATATGTCTTATCGTCATGATTTTATTCATGGATTACTTGCCGATAACACTCTAGAAAATTACACCAGTCACGTATTGCAAACTAGAACTATTATACGTAATAACATAGGCGAAGGTTTTAAACTTGAACGCTGCATTGTAGAATGCGACGAAGACGGTGTTGCATTACTTGACGAATTGAACAGTGCCTGGATACACTATAGACTAACAAGGGATTGGACATGAAGTGGGAATACAGATACGACGACGGTGCTCCACATTTCATGCATGTTATTAATCAATGGACTGAAACTCGAGACCCGTCGTGGAATTGTATTATATATGCTAGAGACTGCACAAAAAAAGAAGTAGATAATCTACAACAATGGTTTGACGACAATATCAAAGAACCATCGTTCTGCGAATTTAGAATTAACTCTGGCGATCCTGCATTTTTTATCACAATATACAACAAAGATGATGCCGCATTATTCAAACTGACATGGGGATAAGTGCCGTGGCAAACATAAAAACGTCGCCGTTTGAAATTATTACATATCCTACAGTGGTAACTGATCACAAGCTTATCGGAATGTTTGATGTACAATATAAGTTTGATGATGATTGGACACAGACAGAAGAAAATATAATGGACGCATGGTTATGCCACAACTGCACTAAAAATTTTATATTTTCTAAAGAATCGCATCAGCTAATTGCAGGTGGGTGTGCTAACAATGCAACAGATTGGGAATATCGTAATTCCGTCATTGGTTCTCCAAACGAAATCTATAGCGAATTTTTTGTTAAGCTGTACAATGACGATCGAATGTTATTTGAAATGGTATGGTTAAGCCATTTGAAATAACTACATAACAAAGGAGTTATTATGGGTAAATTTATAACAACACTATTGGTTGCACTTACTATTGCAACAACTGCATATGCCGACGGCGACAATCATCGTCGACATCGTAACGACTGGGTTCTACCGTTGGTTAGCGGTATTATTATTGGTAATGCACTTAGCCAGCAACCTCGATATCAACCAGCACCACGTTATTACGAGCCGCCTGTAAGAACATACAGGCTTATCACTGTTTGCCGCTGGATGGCTGTATATGACCAATGGGGATATTATGCAGGACAGCAAAAACAATGTTGGGAAGAATATCAATAACGGTATTGACACTGTTTTAGCAGTGTGTTATGTGATGTGTACCACAACAGGACACACATCATGTCTCAAGATCAAACCAACACTGTAAGTTCAATTTTGAATTTTGTTGCCACCGTTGTTATTATCACAGCGGTACTTTCTATTACAGAAACTATCGGCGCAGCACTTGGTATCTGGCTTTGGCTAGGTTGGGCAGTTGTATATCTTAAGATTTTGAATAGCAAAATTAGCCATGTAAATGATTACAACGCAGGCGACTATCATGTGCCAACCAGTTCTACTGACACTGGTATTTACATGGTGGTAAATGGTACTGCGACACCCGATACTATGTTTGGTTATCTGTTTGTGTTGCTGATTGGACTTGTTATTGTTTGCACCATTGGTTATCTTGCGTTTGGTTCTCAATGGAAAAAGGGTCTGTTTTGGTTTTGGACCCCAATTTTTGCACTGCCGCTGTATTTGTATGCAATCGGTATTATTCAATATTATCCGGGCGGTAGCAAAGCCTATGTTGAAACATATTATCAGTCTACATGTGGTATTGGTTCAAATGGTATGAAACAATGCACGTGGCGCGGACCGGTAGTTAAACCGCCGTTTTAATTTAAACAATCAAATAAAATCAATTGATTACAATACAAATATTGTGTTGACAAACCCTGCAACGTATGTTATGTAGAACACATAACATCACTGGAGATACAGATGAAGATCAATGACACTGCTACCGCTGTCGCTGGCAAAGGCGATGCGTTTACCATTGCTGCTACAGGCAAAGCATTTCGCATCCTTAGCGACGGGTTGTATAGTGACAAGATCCGTGCAGTGATTCGAGAACTGAGCTGCAATGCTCGAGATAGCCATGTTGCTGCTAAGAACTCTGCAACGTGGGATATGCATTTGCCAACTGATCGCGAGCCGTGGTTCAGCATTACGGACTATGGTACTGGTATGAGCGATGCAGATGTACATTCAATCTACACTCGCTATTTTGCCAGCACTAAAACTTCTAGCAATGACTATGTTGGCCAACTTGGGCTTGGTAGCAAAAGTCCATTCAGCTACACAAATGAATTCTTTGTTACAAGCCGCCACAAAGGTATTGCAACTCAATACCGTATGTATTTTGATGCAACTGACACACCGCGAATTGAAACCATTGGCAGCGGATTTAGCAGCGACAGCGGTGTCACTGTGAAGTTTGATGTAAAGTACGGCGATATTGCTCGTTGGTCAACAAAGGCCATTGAAGTTCTGCAATGGTTTGATCAAAAGCCAAAGCAAACCGGTGCTGCTATCAATTTTGTGCTTATGACGCCTCCAGCATATACTGGCAACGGGTGGCGTATTTGGAACAAGCGTTTCTGGAACGGCGAATCACTACAGGCGCTGATGGGCGGTGTACTGTATCCAATCAACGTTTACAGCATCGATCTAAACGCAATTCAGCAAGAGCAAATTGATCTTATCTATTCAATGGGCGATTTGCCGTTGGTTGTAGAGTTTGACATTGGCGAACTTGAAGTTGCTGCTAGCCGCGAAAGTATTGGCTACGATAATCGTACCAGCATCAACATTGTCAATCGTCTTACTAATATTGTTGACAATCTCAAAACCACATTGTGGAATGTAGTAGAATCCAAGCCGACCCGTTGGGAAGCAAGGATGGCATATGGCACTGTTTTTAACAATAAAGACCTTGGTCAGGTGTTTACTAAAATGTTTAGTGAATACGCTAAGCCTGTTCACAGCGGCGAAACAATCAAAAGCCAAAGTTTTGTTTTGAACATGACTGAGTTGGCAATGAGCGGTCGTATCTCAAACGAGTCTGCAGATGTTCGTGTGTTTTCAGTAGATAAGAAAACTGGAAATTATGTACCTAAGCCGCACATTAACTGTGCCGATAATACTGTTATTATGTTTGACGATGTTGTTCGCGGCAGTCACACTCGTATTAAAGAATATCACGTAGCTAAACTGTTGAAAAACAATATCATTGTTTTTAAGAAAACTGATGATATGAACACTATCCTTAATCTGCTAGGTCATCCAAAGTATATGATGACTAGTGAACTTGCTGCACCTGAGAAAAAGACTCGTGTTAAGTCCCCTGAAGTGTGGCTGATGAATGAAAAGTTTGATAGCGGTAAAAAAGCATGGACCCCTGCTGGCGAAGTTATTGCCAGCGAGACAAATATTTGCTATTATTTGCCTATGTACGGCTGGGACGTACACATTACTGATAACGGGCATTCTTCGGTTCACAGTGTAAGTGCCCTGCTTGATCGCGGCAAACGTCTAAAACTGATTCCGCAGAACACTAAGATTTACGGTATTCGTGCAAAGAACATTGAAAACGTCAAAGCTAATCTGCATTGGGTACACTTTGGAGATCATATGAAGGCGCATGCAGTAAGACTGTCAACTGATCGTGATTATCTAGACAGCATTGCAAAAAATGTTGAATTGGCTGCAATTGATGTAGTGATTGCAAAAACAATTGGCACTTCGGTTGCCAACCACCTAACCAACTCGCTGTATTCGATTACATCGCGTCTAAAGTACAACGATAGTGATTTTGTTAAGTTTTTTGCATCGCTTAAGCACCTGCGCGGCTCACGGCCAACTGACACTGCTACTATTACTGATCTTTGCAGAACCTTTAAGATCAAAGTAGAGGAACCTAACTTTGATAGCGACCGTGTTACACTTGCTGAGTTTATTGGTAAAAAATATACACTGCTCAAACACATCGACTATAGTACGAGTTATTATAATAAAAATATCTCAGACGAAAAAGTCGCTGCACTAGTTGATTACATTGATGCTGTAGATACTGCATATACATTCAACATGTTGACTGCTGGTATGGACGAGCAAGTACCACAATAATTATCTACTGCTATTTTGAAAAAGTCTCCGATTTGCCACATAATTAAACATGTGACAGATCGGAGATACCTATGGAACTCACACAAGATATGGTCAAGACCTTGCAGGCTGCACGGGTACATTTCTGTATACCCTGCTACGGCGGTCAGATCAATGAAGGCACTTTTATTAGTATGCTCAAGTACATGGCAACCGCACAACGTCTTGGCTTGAACTTTACAATCGACACAATGGTAAACGAAAGCCTAGTTTGCCGCGCTCGCAACAGCCTTGTTGCAAAAATGTTGTATTTTGAACCAAAGAGTACACACTTGATGTTTGTTGACGCAGACATTGGTTTTGAACCAGAAGAAATTTTCAAACTGATACTTTCAAACAAAGATGTTGTAGGCGGCCTGTATCCCAAGAAGGCATTGCCAATCAACTATGTTGTTAACAAAGTACCAGGTGCAATCAAAGAAGGTAACCTAGTTGAAGTAAGTAACTTGGGAACCGGCTTCATGATGATCAAGCGTCATGTACTTGAACAGATGATTGCCAAGCATCCTGAACTACATTATGTAGACAGTATTGGACTTGATCCCAAGTACGATCCATTTAAGTATGCGCTATTTGATACCGAAATTGATCCAAACAGCAAAGAGTATCTATCAGAGGATTACACTTTCTGCAAACGTTGGAGAGCAATGGGCGGAAAGATCTGGGCTGACCTTACTATCACTCTAAATCACATGGGTTACTTTACATTTAGAGGCGATGCGACACAGCTACAACCACATCTCTGATCACACATTGGGTTGTAGTAAAGAAAACAGCGAGTGTTTCCACTCGCTGTTTTTTATTGTTCAATTGTAAAGGGCTATTACAGCCCTTGTACACTGTTAAAGATATCATCAATTACATTTGAATCAACGGTGGTTTTCATTGCAGGCTTAGCTGCCGGTGCCACCGGTACAGCGGGTGCGACTGTTTTAGAAGAAGGTATTGTCCCTTCATTTACTGTTGTAGGCTTTGGTGTATTTGGCAATAGTTGTTGTTCTGCTTTAGCAGTAGTAGATTTGATAAACTCTGCATATTGACTGGTGATTTGCACGGCTCTACGATAATCCGGCAATGGCAGCAGTGTCATTTTCAACATTGTTTCAATACTGACTTTATCATCTGCAAGAATTTCTAATGCACTTTTACGTCCCATAATACCTGCCCAATGTTCAGGTTCGCCGTGCTCAAAGCTTCCGGCAGCTTCTTCGAGTTCTTCTTGTGAATGATTTGATAACCATTTATCAATCTGTGCAAGGTCACCTTCGAGATCATATATTTCTCGACGCAATCTAATTTCTCTAGCATTGTTGATTTCTTCAACAATATTACGTTCCACGTCATCTGCAATCATAGCAGTCTTATATTTCATCAGACTGATAGCAGCTTTCTTTTCTTGTATAAGAGAAATGTACTTTTCTTTTTCGCTTAGAAGATATTTTAATTGTCTGTGGAATGTATTTTGTTGTTCCACAATCATATGTTTGAATTCGTATTCAGACCGTGTGCCGGGCATAAGGTCTAATAGTTTTGTTGTAGCAGTTAGGTCCATTGTCACCTCCAGTGTGCTATAAATTTTACCGCACTTGAGGCAAAAATCAAATTAAATTAAACGTAATTGTTTGGACCTACGCGACCGCCGAAATTATTACTAAGCAATGTAATAGTGTTAGCAGCTTTACCAATTTTACTACCTAGTTTGACATTAAGTGTTACAATTGTACCAGCAGCAGGTGCACCGGTGGCACCAGGTACGTAATAAGCATTGTATACACCGCCCATCCTAACAGATGTACCGGTTGCAGGTATAGCAGTAACCATAATTCCTCGCCGTAGTCGGTATTATTTACCTATGTTGTAAACAAAAAATACCAACAGAATGATAGAAAAATGCTGGTATAATTTAATTATACCAGCATTGATTTATTTACTTTTTATTAGTTTTAGCTGAAGTTTGTTGTGCAGCAGTTTTTTGATCTCTCGGCGGATTTGCAACTGATTCCTTGAGTTTTACTTTTTTAGGTTTAAGTTTAGTTCTTGGATCTGCCATGTTGTACTCCTTTATTGTTGCTAATGTTACAACTACATAATGTTATTGTCGTAGTTGAGATTTAGCAATTTTAAAAGAACGCAATCATATTACTGAGAACTATTGTGGTAGAAGTGGGAGTAAAATCCCAACCTGTATTAAATCCGAGATTGTTGTTACCGTAATTTGTAGGTGCCTTCCACGTTACACTGCCGGTTGCAGCAGAATAACTGATATTACAATATGCTACAGATACATTGTTAGTATTGTTTAAAAGAGTATGAGTTGCAGCAGTTGCACTACTAATAGTAACAGTATTACCCGGTGTACCGCTTAATGTTAAATTACTCACAGTAGTTGTAGTACCTGCTGTGAATAATACAGATGTAGGTTGTACAGTATTACGAATATTTGTAAAAGTGTTACTACCGGTTATTGTTAAATTACCGAGACCGTCTTGACTAAGTGTTGCCGCATAAACAGTGCTACCTCCAACAAATGTCTTTGCACTTGCACCAGACATTGATATAATACCCGGTGCAGATCCTGCTGTAGTTGTAAAACCTGTCGGGGCAATATTATTGAATGCAGTTGCAGAAGATACAGGACATAACAATGTACCGCCATTAAATGTAAGATTTTTTGTGCCTGTGCCAGTTACAAATCTAGTACCTGTGTTAAAAGTATAACCGTTGAGATCAAGCGTGCCGTTTGTTAACGTTACAACGTTTGATATACTGACATTAGTGTTGTTTTGTAATACCCAGGATCCTCCTATGCCATTAAATGTAATAGGAGTTTCTATTAATTTACCATTAGTAGCAATAGTTCTACCAGATGATGTTGAACCAAATACCATTGTCGATGTACTACCAGTTAGTGTCATACTTGGCGATAATGTAAGATTTCCAAATATAGTAACTGCGTTAGTAGTACCCCATATTCCATTAAATCCGGTAAAATCTACATTATTAGCTGTATATCCGCTCACACTTAAAAAGGTAAGTGTATAACTACCAGCAGTTATATAAAAGTTCAGTGCTTGTGCAGAACTCATAGCACCCGGTGACACCGTAATAGCAGTAGATCCGCCGTTTGTTAATCTAATATTACTAGTACCAGTATAACTGAAATTGGTAACAGTGGCAGTATTCCAAATAGTACCTGTGCTTGTTAAATTAATAGCACCAGTGCCAAATGCTATTGATCTAGCATTGCTATTTGCAGAACTAAACGATCCAACTGATAGTGTAACACCGTCATTTATAGTAATAGTACCAGCAGTAAAAGTATAGGTACCGGATACTATAACAGTGTACCCAGTCCCGATAGACAAATCACCAGTTGTATGAACTACTGATGCACAGTTCAATGTGCCATTGGTAATAGCATGAGTGCCAGATGTTATTGTAAATTGACTAGAAACGTTAGCAGTTTTGGAATTAATGTCTAATGTTCCGTTAGTTAATGTTATTCTAGAAATGTTAAAGTTATCTGTAAAACGAAACGTACCGCCTGTACCATTTAAAATAATAGTATTATTGATTGTACTATTACCATTGGTAGTTATTGTTTTAACACCACTAGTAGATGCCATGGTAATTGAGCCAGAACTAACGCTGGTTAGCATTGTAGAGGAATATATCAAATTACCATATACTGTGATAGTTGTTATACCTTGAGAATGTGTGCCGTTAAATCCGGTAAAATCTAATATGTTAAACACGCCGCCGGTTGTAGTTGTTAATACATAGGTACCAGCAGTTATATAAAAGTTTAGTGCTTGTGTAGAACCCATGGCACCTGCTGTAATAGTAGTTGCAGTAGATCCGCTGTTTGTTAATCTAACATTACTAGTACCAGTATAACTGAAATTAGTAACAGTACTCGTATTCCAAACAGTACCTGTGCTTGTTAAAGCAATAGCACCAGTACCAAACGCTATTGATCTAGTATTGCTATTTGCAGAACTAAACAACCCAACTGACAGTGTAACGCCATCATTTATAGTAATAGTACCAGCAGTAAAAGTATAGGTACCAGACACTATAACCGTGTACCCAGTCCCGATAGACAAGTCTCCATCATTATGTGCAACTGATGCACAATTCACTGTGCCATTGACAATGGCATGTGTACCGCTGTTTATAGTAAAAATACCGATACTAGTTGTTGCCGAATTTATATCGAGTGTACCAGTTGTCAATGACAGCGATCTAGTACTTAATTGAGTAAAATTACCTATTAATTGTAAAGTATTGTTAGTACCAGTAATTCCAATGTTGTAGTTTTGAACAACACCATTTGTTGTAATTGTTTGAGTTACAGCATTGCCGCTGAAGTTTAGCGTTCCAGTAGACGATGTTACAGTCATTGTAGGACTGTAAATTATATTACCGTAGAAAGTAAATGTTCCACCTGTAGCTATAGATACAGTACCAGAAAACCCTGTAAAATCTAAATTTAATACTGCACCAGTTGATGTCAAGTTAAGAGTATATGTACCAGCAGTTATATAAAAATTTAATGTCTGTGCAAGCGTTGCACCAGAAGTTGATATAGCAGCAGTAGTAGCACCGGGATTAGTAAAACGTATATTGCTAATACCGGTATAACTAAAATTAGTCATAGTGGCACTTGACCAGTTGCCGCCGGCGCCGGCTACAACTATAGTACCTAGTGTACCAAATGCAATAGATCTAGCATTACTGTTGTTTGTTGAAAATGTGTTACATGTTAAAGTGTAGTTATTAAGGTCAACATTACCGTTTGATAATGTACACGTGGCTGAAACCGTGAGTGCATCTTGCAATATCCAACGATCTGTACCAACATTTGTAAAAGTAACAGGCGAAGCGATAACAAATCCGTTTGTAGTGATGTTTTTATTAACACCAGTAGATGTACCGAATAGTTGTAAAGTACCAGTAAGAGACCATACTAAATTAGTAGAAGGTAAAGTCAACGATCCATATACGTTTAACGCATTAGTACCAGCGATTGTTAAAGTGCCGTCTAAACCGCTAATTGTTAAATTAGCACAGTTACAACCAACTAGGTTAGTTGTAACTGTAAATGCATTACTACCGATATTAGAATTTGCTGTAAAAAATGCATTGTCGGTAGTAGACGGAGAAGATGCACCAGAAGGACCGCCGTCGGAAGTAGACCAGTTAGCAGAACTACCAGATGCAAGCCATGTTCCGGATCCTCCCACCCAATATCTATCTGCCATTATTAAATTCCTGTGTCATCTACTGCAATTTCGGTAGTATCAGTGATAATAGATAGCCAATTATTAAATCTATCTATTTTCATTTGGTTGATTTCGTCATCGCTATATGTATGGTTATCATCTAAATGCAATGCATCTCGGTAAATGTAACGGCCATCGTTGCTTGACATTTCAAAATCAATTTTAATCATTTACATTAAAATCCAAAGTTTTTACCCAAGATGTCCCATGTATTATTAATTGTGTTGTACTGAAATCCCAAATAGTCAGTTAATCCCCCACCGCTAGATGCAGTCGGTAACGGTAAATCTATAGATCCTGCAAATATACCATCCCAGGAAAATGTCTGTACGTTTGTAGATTTAAGTCTGAATACTATTTTTTGTCCATCGGATGGAGTACCAGATGGTGCATTTATAGTTAATGTGCCAGCAGCTTGAGTGTTTAGCTGATACGCAAGATCGGTTGTATCTATATTAAATGTAACAGATGTTGCATCAGTTAATTGCGTAACTCTAGGCTGTAATGTACCAGTTGGGCCAGTTTCACCAGTTGAGCCTGTTGAACCAGTTGGGCCAGCAGGACCAGTTTGACCGATATTTCCAGTCGGACCTGTAACTACGCTATCTGCACCAGTTGCACCAGTTGGGCCTGTAACTACGCTATCTGCACCAGTTGCACCAGTTGGGCCTGTAACAGTACTTGCAGGACCTGTATATCCAGTCGGTCCGGTAATCACGCTATCTGCACCAGTTGCACCTGTATATCCAGTCGGACCTGTAACTACACTATCTGCACCAGTTGGACCTGTATATCCAGTATAACCAGTTGGACCTGTAACGGTACTGTTTGCACCTGTTGGGCCTGTAATCACGCTATCTGCACCAGTTGCACCTGTATATCCAGTTGGCCCTGTGATTACACTGTCTGCACCGGTTGCACCAGTTGGACCAGATTCACCTGTAGGTCCTGTATATCCTGTAGGACCTATGTTACCTGTAGGGCCTGTTATTGTGCTAGTTGCACCCGTAGGACCTGTAATCACGCTATCTGCACCAGTTGCACCTGTATATCCAGTTGGACCTGTTACAGTACTTGTTGCACCAGTTGGTCCGGTATACCCAGTTGGTCCGATTGATCCGGTATACCCAGTTGGACCTGTTATCGTACTAGCTGCACCAGTAACACCGGTTGGACCAATTGATCCAGTAACACCGGTTGGGCCTGTAACTGTACTTGCAGCACCAGTGGGTCCGGTACCTAATGGACCAGTCGGACCTGTAACTGTACTTGCTGCACCAGTAGGTCCTGTATAACCCAATCCAGTTGGGCCTGTGTTCCCCTGAAAGCCTCTTAGCCCGGTAGCGCCAGTAGCACCTTGAGGACCAGTTGGTCCACCTAACGGACCTGTTGGTCCAATATTACCAGTAGCACCAGTTGAACCTGTTAAACCTTGCGGGCCAGTTACACCTCTTGAACCTTGAGGACCAGTCGGACCTCCCAACGGACCAGTCGGTCCGGTAGTACCACGTAATCCAGTTGGGCCAGTTGGGCCAGCATTGCCTTGTGGGCCAGTGTTAGCAGCAGTACCTGGTATACCTTGCGGTCCAGTAGCACCAGTTACGCCAGTTGGACCAGTAGCACCAGTATCTCCGTCTATCCCTCGACCACCTTGGGCACCAGTTGGACCTCCTAACGGACCAGTAGGGCCGGTTATGCCTCTTAATCCAGTAGGACCAGTCGGACCAGGATCACCTTGAGCACCAGTATTAGCTGCTGTACCAGGTGTACCGGTGGGACCTGTGTAACCTGTCGGTCCGGTGATTGACTGATATACCATATTGTATTATGCTCCAGTGCCACCGTTTAGTGTTTTAACTAACGTTGCTAATCTATCCAATGCTTCTTGTATTGTAGTAGGCGGGGTACCATTCCAATCGGCTGCATTACCTGGTGTATACGATACATAGCCACTAGCCGGCAGTGTAAGATTACCAGTAGAACCAAATATCCATTGATGAGCGTTTGCTTCTATTAAAACGTTACCAGCTGGACCTACAGTACTTACGTTAGGACCGCTAGTAGTAAACACAGCACCATTGTTTGTAATGCTGCGAGCATTGTTACTAGTATCAATAAATGCTGTACCCGCTGTAGCACTGTTTAACAGTATTTGAACTGCATATGGATCTGTAATAGCAGCAATGTTGTCACCAGCAGATTGTACAGTACCTAACGGTGATGTTGGCACCGTAAAGCCACCTGTGTAAACTGCAACACCGGCAGTAATGCGAATACCTGTTATCTTACCTTGGAAATATTGGAAATCATTGTTGGGCCCACGACGACCAAATGCAACTGCTCCAAGATATGTAAGCGACGATGGTCTAGCACCTTCGCCAACCGACTGTGCAATACCATTGTAATAAACAGACAGTGTGCCAGTATTGCTAACCACTGCAATATGAGTCCAGACACCGGGCGTAGGTTCACCATTTACACCAGCAGTGCCGTTTTGTATGTTAAGAAACCCGCCATTCCAAAATATATCTATGCCGTCGGTAATTGCACCTTGACTGATTATACTGTATACACCAAATTCAGATGTGATATCAGAATTTTGCCACCATTCTATAGTATAGGTATCACCAAGTGCAGGAATACTACCGGTGCCTAACCAACTGGTAGTACCGTTATAAGTTAATGCACCTATGTAACTCACAGGTGCTACACCGCCCGATAAACTAATATTAGAACTTGTCACTGGACGTATAGAGTTACCAGGGAATGTAGTGCTACCGTCACTGTTAAATGTCCAATAGTTGGCATTTGCAGTATTAAATTGAATAATACCATGTGTGCCGCCGTATGCATAGCCTGCGGTTAATCTAATATCGCCACCGTTAAGTGTTGAAGATCCACCGCTTAATGTAACATCGCCGCCGTAATCATAACCGTTACCGCCGTCTATGTTAACATAGCCGCCACTACCAGTAACTACGTTGTCGGCATCACCTGCATAGATTTTAATATCGCCGCCATTGGTTTCTGCATCGCCTGCCCAGAAATAAACATCCCCGCCTTCGCCCTGGCCTCCGTTTTGACCTTGTATAATTAGACGCTGTGCATTGTATCCTGGTTGTGCAGGTGGCGGTCCAGTAATAATAGATTGTTGATCGGGATTACCAAACTGTAGTACAGACCCGTTTTGTGTCCCACCGTTGTGTAGATTTACACTTAATGTTGGGAATGTGATAGTGCCATTGTTACTAAATGTCCATTGATTTGTAGTAGCAGTGATATTAGTACGTAATGTAATATTACCACTATTAACAGTAGACAATGCAATATCATCTACAGGACTAGTAACAGTACCGCCATTACCCCATACACTAACGGTACTCTTACCATAATCACCTAAGGTAATACCTCCGCCTAGTGTACTATCTTCAAAAATATGTATGTCGCCATCAACAGTTGGATAAAATGCCACAGTGTTATCAAATGTACTGCTTGGTTGAATACGTATTTTATAACCGTCTACCCCACTTGCGGGACCAACTAGTGTAGTAGCATTAAATGTAATGTCGCCTGTGGTTATACCACCGCCTATAAGAGATAAACTAGTCGGCAATGTTGACGATGTTGTAGTTATAGTCGGCGAATTAACAATTGATAATGTGATCGATGAAGTGATTAAATTAGCAGTTATATTAACACTACCACCTGATACATCTTGGTTATATACGCCCCAACTTTGTACGGAATATAACCATATATCGTAGGTGCCTAGTCCAGAACCGTCTAGTGGTAATTGTATAGCACCACCAACGCTGGTATTTTCATTGTCGTTTGCTGTTATAGATATGTAAAAATGGCTAGCATCAGAAGTTAAAAACTCTGTAGAAATTCCACTGTTATGATAGTCTGCATTGGTTGTAGCAAGGGATCGCTGCCATATTGCAGTACCACTAACGTTGAATTTTACAATTAAAATATCATACCCTTGGCTGAACAAAGAACTATGATTCCAAGCTGTAATAATATTACCATCGCCGTCAATGGATACCGATCCGTTCCAAATACTCATCGGTTCAGAGTTGCCGCTGATGTTATATCCCATACCGACTTGCCAAATAATGACACCAGTAACAGCATCCATTTTTGTTAAGAAGCCATCGTTACCGTTGCCTGTATTGTGACTAGTAACATAAATGTATCCGTTGCTATACGCTACACTGGTTGCACGTATTGAAATTTGTGTTAAATTGATACTTCTGTGCCATTGCAGCCCGTCGGCAACAGTATAGTATGATACCAAACTACCGTATGTATCACTATAACCAACTGCATATATATCAGTATCTGCTGGGTTTGTTGTAGTACCAAAATACTCTACTGGACCTATACCACCGTCTTCTGCAACTGTTAACTCGAATGAAGATCCGATGCTAAAGAAGGCTAATAACCCACTGTTTTGACCTGTTCCGGTGTTTATGTAACCAACTGATGATTGCCATGCCGGAGAACCGCCAGAATATCCTAAAACAGTGTCGCGTATCCAAATAAGTTCTGTAGTAACATCATAATACGATGACGAGTCTACCTGACCGGTAAGTGCGTTAATGTTTATAAGCCAGCATTTATCAGGTGTTCCAGGTTCACTAACTGTTAATCCTAAAATTGTTTGAGCTACAAATGCAGATGTTACAACACCGGCCATATCCAATACTGATTGCCATACTACAGTACCATTGTTGTCAACTTTGACAATCAATGGGCTGTCGCCGGGTGTTACACCAGTTGTTTGACCTAAATAATATGTATTACCGCTAGCATCAGTGGTAACAACTTCAAATTGAGTTTGAAGTGTGGTAATATCGCCCACAGTTAATGCATAACCTGTTGCCGCAGATCCGGGATATGCAGTAGTCTGGACAGAGTTATCTGGGAAGGTCAAACCGCCGTTTGCATCAAATGTCCATTGCTGTGCACCAACATTTGATAAAATAGTAAAGCCAACACCTGCTGGCGTTTCAAAACCAAAATTACCAGTAGCTTCTATATCACTTGATACAAACGTATTATCTGGGAAAGTCATTCCGCCATTTACATCAAAAGTCCAATTGTAACTGTTACCAAAAATGTTAACATTGGTTCCAATTGTCATACCGCCATCGGTGCGAGTTCGTATGTGTTGTGTGTCGTCGCCTAGGAAGATGTCAGTAATAGCTAAATTGCCAG
>JACCDG010074560.1_pt1 | contig 23521 bp, 35 predicted proteins | sample 7442471 | NCBI WGS metagenome assembly JACCDG01 (sample SAMN15323444, study PRJNA562643) | freshwater metagenome | isolation source: river surface water | place: USA:Blue River Watershed | collected 2017-08-17 | reverse complement strand
TAGGTCAGGGGTGAAGCGGCTTGTAGCGGCTAGGTCAGGGGTGAAGCGGCTTGTAGCGGCTAGGTCAGGGGTGAAGCGGCTTGTAGCGGCTAGGTCAGGGGTGAAGCGGCTTGATTAAAAATAGTTGTTGACACCTTAGCGCCGTTGGGCCAAACTGTACGTACCGCAGCTGGATTGGCCCGGAGCGAAAAGAGGATAAGACTGTGATCAAAACGACCTTAAACAGGATCCGCACACACAACCCCTGCAAATCGGGCTGGGAGACTTTGCTAAAAAATAAAGGAAAAGCTCAGGCTGGCGACGAAGATTTCCCGCTCTCCGATATAGTTGAGAGCAATGGGCTAGCCGATGCATTTTGGTGCCTTCGGCGCCACCCGGAACACGATAACTTGTGGCGTCTGTACGCGGTATGGTGTGCCGAGCAAGTAAAACATTTAATGACCGATGCGCGCAGTATCAGCGCGCTTGAAGTGGCTAAACGACATGCGCAAGGGCGAGCCACTGATGGAGAGATGGACGCCGCCTGGGCCGCCGCCTGGGCCGCCGCCTGGGCCGCGCAAAAAGAGAAACTGTTAGAAATACTAACCGCCGGGGTATGGACCGCCGAAGCAATCTAACCAACCCGCCCCGCAAGGGGCCTTTAACTACATCAAGATAAAGAAAAATATGAAAACTCAAATTTTCAATTCGTATGCTGATTTTTTAAATCGCAAAGATAAAACTGTTAACGGTGTATCGCCGGAATTTGCAGAAAAATACCCAGATTTTGAAGAGCAAAACGAAACTAACTCAGGGTGCTGGAACTGCAGTTCTTGCAGTTCTTGCAGCTCTTGCAGCGACTGCAGCTCTTGCAGCGACTGCAGATATTGCAGATATTGCAGCGACTGCAGATATTGCAGATATTGCAGATATTGCAGCTCTTGCAGATCTTGCAGCTATTGCAGCGACTGCAGCTATTGCAGCTCTTGCAGATATTGCAGCGACGAAAAAGGCAAAAACATGCCAGACGCCCCAAAAATAGAAAACATCCATCAGGCGGTTTTGGCTGCCGCGACGGCCACGGAATTATCGTTAGATATGGGACACTGGCATGTATGCGAAACGACGCATTGTCGCGCTGGGTGGGTAGTCCATTTAGCAGGCAAGGCCGGTTACGAACTCGAAGAAAAAACTGATACGGCTTTTGCCGCGCAGGTGATCTATAAAAAATCATCTGAAATAGGGGTGCCCTTGCGCATGTTTTACGTCAATTCGGAAGAGTCGATTGCAGACATGAAACGATGCGCAGAACTAGAAATGGCGGCTACTAAAAATGCCATTTAAAGCTCGCCCCCCCCCCCCAACCGAGCCGCCCATTGTTGGTCGTTGGTACGTCGTCCACCACGTTACCCACGGCGACATACTGACCCTTTACCCCATGAGCCACGGCGAGGCCTGCACGTTTAAAAGCGCCATGACCACGCCTAGTGACTGGATGCTAGTTGAAGTAACCCCAACCCTGCGCTACCGCCATCAGGGGCCCACCCCATGCTTAACTTCCCCCAAATAGCCCTACGCACCGCCCACGGTCGCCTGATACTCATCATGGACGGCACCGTGGTTAAGAACTCCGGCGGTGAGCCTGTGCAGATTGACAAAGACCTAAAGCTGCTAACAATAGGCCCCTCGGTCGTCGAGCTACACCCGTCCGAAGGGTCTAACACTTGGCTGATACTTAACGCCATGCAGCACGCTAGCGAGAAAGGCGCCCGGCTTGTCATGTTTCCCACCCGGCGCGATTATTACCAAACAAAAGCACGGCTCGGACGCCTGGGCAAGTGCTTTCCCCTGCGTGCGAACGGGTGGCCCGAGCCCCGGACCTGCGCTTACCTTTACCCTGAGAGATAACGATTATGACTAAGTTAACCCTAGCCGTTTTTATAGCTGGCAATCGCCCCGCCTGGAACCCCGATTATACAGGCCCGTACTGCGGGGAGTTCTACGCTGCCCCGGACGTTAAACCGCTGCTTGCCGAGCTTGAGGGCTATCGGGCGGCTGCCGATAGGCAACCAGCAAGCAAAGAATTAATTCGCGATGTGTTCTTGCGCAAAGGATTTACAATAAAAGAAGGGTGCGACGATTTAAAGGACTACGTTTTTGATGCGGCCTTTGAGCTTCTGGCGGTGGCCCGGCAGCCAATGCCCGCAGATAGCGGCGGCAGCGCGTGCGCGCCTGGGGGCGGTAATGTGGGAGGAACGCATTCAGTTTGACAGTGGGCGCGGCTACTGGCGCCACCAACACACCGAGCGATACGCCCCATGAAGAACTGCCCCACATGCGTTGCCGCCTGCGCAGATAACGCGAAAGAGTGCCCCACCTGCGGCCACGCCTTCAACCCCGGACGGGCCGAGGAGCTGATAGGTGCGGCGCTTAGCTGCGTGGGTATCGTGTTAGCCATGGCGGAGCTACCCCTAGCCCCCGCCGTGTTTTTCACCGGCCTGATCGTTTTTATAGTTGGTCGGTTTCGCGCATAAACTGGTCTAGCTGGGCGTGTAAGTGGGCCAGCGAATGGTTATTGTCGATAACTCGCATCCCCCACTCATCCAGCTCAATCCCCATAGTGTCGTCCCGCCCGCCTACCCGTTCGCTTGCGTCTATCCACAGTGTGCGGTCGAATAGCTGCCAGGTAGCCCGGTATTCATCAAGCGCCCGCATTCCCACGTAGCAGTCCGAGTCTTTGAGAATTTCCCGCGCTAAAGCGGTTTTATCCGCCGCGTTATACAGTGAGATAGCGCGCTTCCACAGCTCCCGCATTCTGGGCGACTGGCGGTCGTTGAAGGCGGCTAACGGAGACATGTAGGGCGGAGCCCCCGCCAAACCCCGAGCGGCGTTAAGCACGGGCAGGATCACCCGAGCGGCGGTCAGGCTGGACGACTGGAACGACACGCCCCAGCGGTCGCGCAGGTACTCGGCGGCGGTGTCTTTGCCGTGCCCGGCGTGGCCTAGTATTAGTAGTTTCATGCTGCAATCCTCATCTGTGCGTTAAAGTAAGCCTGGGCAATAGCCGCAGGGTCAGTAAGTGAGAGGGCCAAGTGGCCCCGGCGCAGGTAAACCCGTGGGCGCACGTTGCCGTCGATCCCGCTAGCCTGGGATAGCCGCCCATCCCTAAGCGCTGGGTGGGTCACATATCCGATGGCGGCCATAATCTCCCGGCGGCGTGACTTAGGCGCCCGGTGCGCCATGCGGGCTTGCTCTAGTAGATTGGCCAGCGCCACGGACGACACCCAACCCCCAACAAACCCCGGTTTTCCCTCCTCGATAGCTTCTAAAATCTCCTGCTCTACCACGCCAAGGGACTGCGCCACGCTCTCGGCGTCGCTGGATGTTTTAGGTGCCCTATGCGCTCCACTCGCCGGGTTTAGCTCGTAAGGGATGGGGTAGGTAGCGAGCCAATGCGCCACCGCTGCATACCCACCCGACCGCAGCCACGCATACAAGGTGGGGAAGTAATCGCCCGCCATGCCGTCCCGTAGCAGGTCCTCGGTGGATTGCTGGGCGGTGTACAGCGGGGCCGCCCGGCGGTCGTTGGCGTCCCGTGGCACGGCGGCCTTGTGGTTGCTGTTTAGGATGAAGTTGGCACAGGTATAGTCGGTGACCCACTCAGACTGCATCCCCCTGCGGGGTAGGCGGTCCTCGGTAATCATGGGCTTTAGTTCCTCCCACGTCCCCCTCGCCTCGTCTGGAATCCACAAGTCATTAACCCCGATAAACTGGTTAGTAAACATCCATCCGTTAAATTTCTCGGTAATCTCTTTGGCCTTGGGCAAGAACGTGTACCGCGGGCCAATGCAATATTGCATCAGGCGGATGTACAAGGATTTACCGTTGCCCTCGACCCCCTGGATGAACGGCGCCCATGCGAACTTAACACCCGGATACTGCACCATGGCTGCGAGGTAGGCGTATAGAATCGCCTGATCCCCCGCGTCTGGGAGTAGCTTTTGGGTGTGCTGGATGAACGGCGCCACGTCCCCGGCCACCTGCGGCCCGGTGCCCCCTAGGTAGGTGTTAAGGCACCTAACCCCGTCCCGCTCGTAGATAGTCCTGGGCGGCAGGTCAGGGCGCAACCCGCAGGCCATCACTTTAGGGTGGCGGAGCACTTGGGACACCGTGAACGCCTCCCAGGCGGACTTAGTTTTAAGCCGCCCGCTGTCGTCAAGCTGGAAGGTAAAGCCGCCGAAAAGGGTGTCGAACGCCGAGCGCTTGAGTAGCTCCCCGGTGGGGGTGCTGATCCGGTCCTCCCGCGCCACATAGACGCACCCGGCGAAGTGCTCCGCCTGCAAGTCAGGGCATAGGTACTGCATACCGGCCAGCGCCGTCACCGTGGGCACCTCCCCCACCCCGGCCACTTGGGCCTGCACCTTGGGCGCCGGGTCGATGTCCACGCCAGGGTAAGCGGTACACTTGCGGGCGGCGCTTAGCACCGTGGGGACTATGTAAGTCTCTCGTTCCCACTTGTCCCGAACGAGGCCGGACAGCATCATTAACCGGCGCGTCCGTTCGCAGTCTTTGCCCGTCCAAAATGCCAGGTGCATAGCCAGTGCGGCGTCGGCGCTGGAGAAGTCCCACGCCTTTTCCTTGTGCGGGAACGCCACAGCCAGGGCGTCAGCGTCGGCCTGCCATAGCTGCTTGAATGTCGCGCCCTTGCCAAACGCCCCGGCAGCGGTACGGGCCGCCAATGCCCGGTCGATTAGCTCGTTATCGTCGGTCGGCCCTATATACCGGGGCGCAGGCCCGTCCGTCCAGTTGGCCCCCTCGGCACGTTGGCCTGGTGGGAAGTACTCGGCCACGAACTCGCTAAGGTCGTGAACTGCACTAGCGCTGCCGATCAAGTTGGTGCCGGTGAGGGCCACATAGCGCCCGGAGGTGTACAGCTCTAGGCCGTGCTCTAGGTTCTTACAGCTATGATCCGGCACATACCCTTGGCCGAATAGGTGCAGCCCTTCGCCGCTTTGGCTGACCTCCACCGCCGCCCCGTAGAATCGGGCGCATATGGCTTGAGCGAGCGGCGACCACGCCCCCGCGATTAGCGCGTGGTCAGCGTCGATAAACCAGAATGGGTCCTGCGGGGTGAATAGGAAGCCAAGCTCAAAGCCGCAGGCCGAGGCTTTGGCCGCCGCGTCCGCGTAGGTCGTCCACTGGCTGGGGTCTTGTTGCCAGCCCCCGTCCTTAGCGAAGGGGGCTAGGGTGTGGGGGTTTATGGGCATTTTGCCCGCCCGCAAGATGAACTGCGGGAAGGCCCGCAGGGTGGGGCAGACGTTAGCGACCATTGATCACCTCCCGGCCTAGGGCCGCCCGTGTAATGTCCTCGGGGGTTATCCGGGGGGATATGGTGTGGCCGTCGCACACCCTAATGCCGGTTAGGGCGTGGGTTATTTGTGGGTGCCATTTGCCGCCCGCGTATTGCTCCGCCTGGATTAGCGCCCCCCAGGGCTCCGGCATTGGCCGTCCGATAAGCCATAGCACCTCGCCGGGCTTAGTTGCGCCCCGGTAGACGTTGGGGTGGCCGTTTGCGTGTAGGTCGTGCATTAGTTGTTGGTCTCCGACGGCTAGATAGCTTTTTATTGTGGCCAGGTTTAGCCCGTAGGCTGGGCGCGGTGGCTTAGTGTTTGGCGTGTATAAATTCCGGGGGCCTCGCTCTAGGCGCGCTATTAGGGCCTCCACGTTGGCGCGCTCAGCGATGCAGCTAACCTTGAGTCCGTCGGCATTCACCTCAAACCGCAGTTTTTCCGCCCGCCAGTACAGACGCCCAGCACCCGCCTTTAGCAGTTCAATAACCTTCTTAACCTTTGCGTCCATTCACTAGCACCTCGGCGGCCCGTCGTCGAAGGTCTGCCGGGGCGTTAGCGCTCGCGGCGTTAGTCAGTAACCGACTCAATAACTGGGGGTCGTCCCGGCGGATGGCCTCGGTAACTAGCGCCCGCTGCATAACAGCCAGGGGGTAGAGGTAGTGCTTAACTAGCGTGTCACTCACCCCGGCCAGCTCGGCGATGTGACTAGCCCGCACTCCGTCGGCGCCCACGGTCTGGGCGGCCTGCACGGCGGCCTCGAGTAATGCCTCCCGGCGGACTTCCGGGTGCGGCGCCCGAGCGGTGCGGGTCAGCTTGACCGGGTGGCGCTTGCTGGTGGCATCGTGGACAAGCTCGGCGAACGAGGCGCCGCCACTGGCTAGGGTGAACCCCCGGACAGTTAGGCCCAGGCGGTCGCGGACGGCGGGCAGGGATACTTTAAGCGCCCCAACTTCGGCGGCTTCGGCGCGGATGGCGTCGATAATTGCGGCGCGGTTCATGCGTCCACCCCCACGGCTCTAGCGGTTTTGAGTATAGACGGCCAGGCATTTACCCCGGTATCTAACGCCCACAGCGCCCCGAGTACTTTGCCCAGCGCCAAGCGACCGGCGCGGGTTGGCGGCTCGTCCACGCCGCGAGGCGTCGTCAGAAAGAACTCGGCGTGACTTGGGGCGGCGGGGTGTTCGATTAAACCCACCCCCGCTATTTGTTCAATATACCTCCACTGGGTGGGGGTCGGGCCTCCGCTGGATTCGGCTAAAGCCCGCAAGACTTCCGCCCGGCACTTAAGCTCCGCAGCCCCCGTCTCGGCTTTGAACACTGCCCGGTCTGCTATTTCGTGTAATGCGCTCATGGTTTCTCACTCGTCAGAAATGCGGCGTCGCCGCCTAGTTGATTGATTAGGGTTATAAATGCTAGTTGGGCCTGCTCGCGTGGAGTGCCCTTATATGTCCAGCCGGGCGCCTTGACTTCGCGGGCGTAGAACTGGCCGCCAGGCTTAATGCCGATTATGTCGCTGGACTTAAGCTCCTCGTTTTGCGCTTGGGTTTCGTTCGCCAAGCCCCAGCGGACAAAGCCGCCGCTTTTAAGCTCCCCGGCGCCCACGTTGTTTCGCCAGGTGCGGATGCCTAACTTAGCGCATTCATAGCGGTGTGCCTGGCCCACGTAGTGCTCGTTACTGAACGCTCCTAACACAACCTGAGGCTGCGGGCGCTCGCTGAACAGGTCGGCCAGGGCGAGGGGGCTGATCCCCCACTCGGCGGCCCACTGCTGAATGTTTCTCATGCAGGCACCCCGTAGACGTGAAGTAGTTTGTCTTGGTGCCGAAGGCTGCCTATGTAGCTCTCGACTGTGTAGGCCTCACCGTAGCCGGTGCCGTCGAGCTGGACCACCGCGCGCAAAAGGCGGGCAGGAGCGCCGAGGGCGTCGGCCATCATAAGACAAGGCCGGTCGTTTAGCGTAGCCACGCCGACGGGTGATCGGCCCGCCGGTACTTCGACGAATGTTTGGCCCCGAAAGGGGAGGGGTTCGGCTGATAAGTTAGTCATTGCGTAGGTGCTCCGCTAGTTTGAGGGCGTCCACGACCGGGAGGGTCTGGGCGGTGAAAATGTCGGTTTTGTGTCTTAGGTATAGCTCGCGATGGATGCGGTCGTCGTCTAGGCCTTGCGCCCTACGACGGCCCGCCCACCACGCTATGGCGTCATTGAGCACCGCCAGGGCGGCCAAAGCCTCGGCCTGCCGCTTGCCTGCAGCCCACACCCCGACCTGGGGGGCGTGCTTGGCGGTCATTTCCCCCATGGCCTCGGCGGGCGAGCGGTGCGCCCGGTGCGCTGCGGCCTGCAGTTGGGCCAGCACGTCACCGTCCAGCAGCATCAGGCTACCTTCCACCTCTTCAAGTGTCCGGCGGGCGGCTGGCCTAGGCGCGTGGCCGCAAAATGGGCATTCCCGCAAAACCCGTGGGTAAGGCAGGGCGCACTTAGGACTAGCGCAAGGGCGCAGGTTCACATCGTCGGCCTGCTTTTCCGCGCGCTTGGATGATTCGCCCCCATCCAGTGACCACGGGATTACTCGGTCAGGCAGCCCATGGCCATCTGTCGGGTGCAGTACGTTCCCCACCATATCAATGATGTGGCCATGGGTTTTACCGGGTGCTGCCCGCAAAGGGCGTCCTGACTGTTGTTTGTATATATTAAGGGACGCCGTCGGGCGGGCTTGGATGATTGCGTCTAGGGCCGGTACGTCGGTCCCTTCGCCAAACAAGTCAACATTCACCCCCACCTTAATCGACCCGTCCCGCAGCCCCCGCATTAAGCGCTCACGGGTGCCTGCCGGGCAGGTGGAGCTAGCCGCTAACGCAGGCACCCCGGCCCGGTTGAACTCCTCCGCCATGGCCCGTGCGGTGTCTATATCCGTGGTGAACACCAGGCACCGTAGGCCGGGGATAAACTCGCGGTAATGTTCAACAGCCTTGCCGGTTAGGGTTGGCCGGACGCGCTTAGCCTCCGCGATCATGCTAGGCATGGTGTAATCGTTTGTACCGCCCCGCTTCAATCTGGCACGGTCGATAGTTGACCCGGGTATGTACACCTTGTAGTCAGCCAGGCGGCCCAGCTCGATAAGCTCCCGCATTTCAGGCCCCACCACCATGTCGTCCACGATGCCCGCCGCCCAGCGCCCCAAGCCTTTATAGTCGGCGCGGTGCGGGCAGGCGGATACCAGCAACCCTTTAGCGTTTGGCATTAGCTCGGTAGTGTCCCCCCACTTATTTTCGCGGATCACATGGTGCCCCTCGTCCACGACGAATAGGGATTGACGGGCCAGCCAGGCTTTAAGCGACCCGGCGCGTGCCATGATCGTGTCCACACTGGCGGCGGTGGCGTTCGCATTGGGGTGGTGGAACGACCGGCCCAGCACCTCGACGTGCCGCTTGATGATGTGCCGCACCGTGTCGTCGGCGGCTAGTATGCGATGCCTAACCCCGTGGGCGCCTAGGGTGAGGCTCATCTGCTCCACTAGCTCTTTGCGATGGGCAATGGCCACGCATTCGCCGGGGTGGTCCAGCATGTGGCGGCAGAAAACGCGGGTTTTACCGCCCCCGGTGGGGAGTACGTCTAGCACCACCTGCGCGCCTGCCGCCCAGCGGCTTAGGTTGGCGGCATACATATTTAACTGAAAGGGTGCAAGCTCTAGCATAATTTTTTTTTGTAATTCTTGTTGACTGTTGAGACAATATAGAAAACAATTACCCCACAAGTCAACCAACTGGAGCAAGAAAAATGATAGAACTGAAATTCCCCCCTACAGCCCCCTTTATAGCGGCGGCAGTCTCGTACCTGCAGGCACTAACGCCTGTCGAATCATGCAGCGGAGGCCGGAAGGTGCCCCTAGCGGGCTTTTTTGAAGCTGCCCCCGGCGTTACCGTTTCGCGCGCCCATGACGAGGTTACTTACACGCTACCCCCCGGCGCTCAAGTTGGGGCGGTTGCCCAGGTGGGCAGCACGGACCCTGCAGTGTTTATGGCTAACGTGCAGGCCCCCTTACCCACGGTAGGCTTCGGCGTGAACCCGCCCGCCGGTAGCGCCTTTAGCTCTGACGACGACGAGGAAGAACAACCGACCACCAATAACGTGCACCCACAATTCGACGGGCGCGGGTTCCCGTGGGACGCGCGGATTCACAGCAGCTCTAAGGCGCTACTAGCTAAGCCGCCCCACGGGTGGAAGCCGCTCCGGGGCGTAGATAAGGCGCTGGTGGCGCAAGTCGAGGCCGAGTTGACCCAATCGGGCCGCACCCAGGCCGCGACGCCCGGAACGCAGCCCGGCGTCATACCGCCCCCGCCCGTCGTCCCGCAGGCCGCGCCACCCCCACCCCCTGCGGCCCCGACCGTGGGCGCACCGCCAGCTAACTTCGCAGAGCTGATGTCCCGCCTAGGCAACGCTAACAAAGTTGTGGAGGCCCAAGCCATGCTACCCGCGCTTGGCGTCGAGGCGTTCCCCCAGCTCATCAACCACCCTGACAAGTGGGCACAACTGGCCGCGATGGTGGGCGTATGATACCAGCCCACTCCATCCTGCCTCCTAGTTCGGCGGGGGTTTGGGTTAACTGCGCGGCAGCGGTGACTATGCTCGCCAGCTACCCCGAGCCGCCCACTGACGAGAGCCGCCGGGGGGACGAGGCGCACGCCTGGGCGGCATACGAGCTGCGCAAGTTGTTGCGGCCCGGCTACCCGCCCGCCAAGCCCGATCTGCCCGAGCCAGACGACGAGACCGCCGACGCGGTGGCTGAGTGGGTAGAGGAGTGCCTTCCCCTGGCGCAGTTGGCCGGGCGCTTTTGGTATGTCGAGGAGCGCACGCCTATCGAACGCATCCACGCTGAGTGTTTCGGTACGGCGGACTTTGCCGCATGTGACGCGGTTAATAACGTGCTTTACGTGCGGGATTTTAAGTTCGGCCACGCGGGCGTCGATGCCTGGGAAAACTGGCAGCTAATCGCCTACGCGGTCGGCCTGCTCGACAAGCTCCGCATTGACGACCAAGTGTATACCGTGAACCTGGGCATCGTGCAGCCCCGCTATTACCGGCGGGATACCCAGAAAGTGTGGGAGCTGCCCGCGTATGAACTGCGCAACTACGCAAACCAGCTAAACCACGCGGCGCGGGTTGCCCTCAAAGGCGGCCCGGCTACGGCGGGCAAGTGGTGCCAGTTTTGCCCCGGTCGCCACGCTTGCCAGGCTGCAATGGACTTGGGCCTTGCCATGTTCGAGGCCGCAAGCGCAGGACTACCCGACCCGCTAAGCCCCGCCGCGTTAGGTGTGCAGCTCCACGTCATCCGCGAGGCGCGCAAGCACCTTGAGGCCCTGGAAGTTGGGTTGTCTGCCGACGCGGAAGCCCGCCTACTCGCCGGGGTGCTTGTGCCCGGCTGGCAGATGGAAGCCACCAAAGGCCGCCAGTACTGGAGCGTGGACGCCGACACGGTAGTGGCTGCAATCCCGGCAGCGGCTAAAACCGCAGCCATGACCCCAACCCAAGCGAAAAAAGCCGGTGCCCCTGAGGCCCTGGTTGACGCGCTAAGTGCTCGAAAAACGGGGCTAAAACTCGCCCCGCTTACAAAACAAACCCTTAACCGTATATTTAAGTAGGTGATCTTATGCCCGATTTTACTACCCCTGTAGGCCGTTTAGTTCAAGGCTCCGCCCATGAGGCGACCACCACCGACCAACAAGGCCGCCCCCTGCTCGTAAAGAGCGGCCCTAATGTTGGCAAGCCAATGCAAAAGTGGTTCTTTGCCCTGGCCATCCCTAAGACTGACGCCAGTTTCCAAGCGCTTAATCAGATGATGCAGGCCACCGCCCGCACGGGTTTCCCAACACTTTTCAACCCGCAAGGCCAGTGCATCCGCCCTGATTTTGCGTGGAAATTAGTAGACGGCGATAGCCAAACCCCTAACCAAAACAATAAGCGCCCCTGCGACCAAGAGGGGTTCGCGGGCTGCTGGGTGCTCAAGTTTTCCACCAGCTTAAAAGCTCCTCGATGCTATGACAGCAGCAATAACCCAATCGAGGGCAATACTATTAAGCCCGGGTACTGGATACGAGTCAGCGGGTCGGTGGAGGCTAACGGGGACATGGGCAAGCCGGGGCTGTATCTAAACCCCAACCTGATCCAGCTTTGCGGCTATGGCCCGGAGATTAGCTATGGCATAAGCGCCGCCGAGGCGTTCGCCCAGCCGGTCGCCCTGCCCCCCGGTGCAAGTGCTGCGCCTGTAGCTCCAGCGGCGGGCATTCCCGGCGCGACTCCCGCACAAGTGGCGCCCGCTTATGACTACGTGGCCCCCGCCATCCCACCAACCCCAGCAGCGCCTCCACAGTACGCGGCACCCCCGCCGCCTGTGGCCGCCCCGGCACCGGCCCCCGCGCAGTACTTAGTGCAGGGCGTGGCATACGACGAGGCGGCCTTGCGCGCTGCGAACTACACCGATGCACAGTTGGCTCTGCTCCCCCGCGCTTGACAACCTAGCGCCATTGGGCCATACTGACTAAACCAACTGAGGAGATAGTTATGAATATTGCACGAGTTGTTTTAGTCGATGGCACCGTGGGTTCCGTTATGGTCCCCGCGGCAATGGACGCCGACGACCTGGTGGGGTTAGTTGTTACCGTTAAGTTATGGGACGAGAACGGCAACCCCCTATTTATTGAGGGCGAAGTCCGTGAGGTGCTTTGAACCCTACCTGCCCCGCACCAAGTACCGGTATTGGCAGAACGGCCTAGACGTTACTTGGTACATTTTAAACAACATAGCGCCGCCCTTGAGTGAGCGCTTTTTTGAGGTTACATGCCGATGAGTACTTACGAGCAGCGCTTTACTTTGGCGATACATTTTATAACCGGGGCCGTGCCTACCCCGGAGCTAGTGGCCGACTGGCTTGGTGGGATCGAGCGCCCCTACGACCTGCAATCCTGGTATTTTGGCGACCGGCCCCACTATCGCATTAACTGGAGCATAGCCCCATGCTTGTAGCTTTCCTCCCCGATTCCGATCTACCCCACCTAACGCCCCGTGAGTGCGACGCCGCCCGCAAGGCCCTAGCCGACCACCTAGCCCTCGAAGGCTACACGGGCGCTAAGGTGCTAAACGCCTGCGGCCAGGCGTACCTAACCGGGTCGCTTGAGCCCGTGGACCTGCCCGCGTATCGCTTTGACCCCGAGGTGCCGCCACCTGGGTATGGGGTGCTGGCCGCATTCGCCCTAATGTCAGCCGTGCTCGTGCTGTGCGTGGCTTCACTATGACCCGGAAGGCCGAAATAGACTTTGAGACCTACAGCGAAGCGGGCTACATATGGGACGAGGCGGCCACCCGCTGGCGGATGCCGCCCGGTTGCTCGACCTACGGGCTTAAAGTGGTGGGCCTTGCGGTGTACGCAGAGCACCCTAGTACCGAGATTGTATGCCTGGCGTATGACCTAGGCGACGGCAAAGGCCGCCGACTGTGGGTGCCCGGAATGCCACCACCCGCCGACCTACTCGCCCACATTGAAGCGGGCGGGCTAATCGAGGCGCATAATGCGGGCTTTGAGTGGGCTATTTGGCGATACATATGCGAAGCCCGCTGGGGCTGGCCACACATCCCACTTGCGCAACTGCGATGCACTCAAGCCCGGTCGCAAGCCTACGCCCTGCCGGGGTCGCTGGGTGGGGTCGCTGAGGTGCTGGGCACCAAAGCCAAAAACCCCGAGGGTGAGCGGCTTATTAAGCTCCTGAGCTGCCCGCACCAGCCATCCGCCAAAGACCCGCGCCGCCGGGTACGGGTCGAGGAAGCGCCCGACGAGGCCAGCCGCTTCTATGTGTACTGCATGGACGACGTGGGCGCCGAGCACGCCATTAGCGAGGTGATACCCGAGCTACCCCCGGAGGAGCTGGCATTCTGGCATTCCACCGTGGCGATGAACGCACGGGGCATGGCGATTGATACCGAGGGCGTCCGGGCGTGTATCCGTGTGCTTGATGAAGCCTACCGGCAGGCCGAGGCCGCGCTGCCCCAGATCACGGGCGGGGTGGTTCGCGCATCGTCAGAAGTGGCCCGCATTAGCGCTTGGATGGCTACGCGGGGGGTGCATACTAAGTCACTCGATGCCGACGCCCTGGAGGCCCTGCTAGCAGCCCCGTTGCCCATGGATGTGCGCCAGGTGCTAGAGATACGCCAGGCCACTGGCTCCGCCGGGGTTAAGAAGGTCTATGCCATGGCGCGCATGGCCGACAGCCGGGGCCGGCTATGCCATATGTTTATTTACCACGGGGCGAGGACCGGGCGGGATACAGGCAAAGACATCCAGCCCCAAAACCTGGTTAAACACGGCCCCCGCCTTCGGTGGTGCGAGAACGCCGATTGCCTGCAGCCGTATGGCACCCACGCGCTCAACTGCCCCCACTGCGGGACGCCTGCGGCCATGTCACACGAGGAGCCCTGGAGCTATGAGGCGGTAGACGCTGCCCTGCGCGCCATAGGCCGGGGGTTCACTGAGGCCATGCGCGTGTTCGGCGACCCGGTGCTACTCGTCAGCGGGTGCATCCGGGGGTTATTCATCGCCGGGCCGGGTATGGACTTAATAGCGTCAGACTATGCCAGCATTGAGGCCGTGGTGACGGCGGTACTAGCGGGCGAGGAGTGGCGCATTGAGGCGTTTCGCCGCAAAGAAGACATTTACCTGGTTTCGGCGGGCCGCATGATGGGCCGCACCCTAGAGTGGTACATGGCGAACGGCGGCAAGAAGCACCCCGACCGCCAGGCCCTGGGCAAGCCCGCCGAGCTGGGTCTAGGTTTTGGTGGGTGGATTCGCGCTTGGCGGCAGTTCGACGATAGCGACCGTTTTACGGATGACGAAGTGCGCGACAACATCAAAGCGTGGCGCGCCGCCTCCCCGGCCATTGTTGAGCTGTGGGGCGGGCAGTTCAGGGGGCCACCTTTCCGCATTGAGCGGTGGGAGCTGTACGGCCTGGAGGGGGCAATCATTCGCGCCCTGCAGAATCCAAACACCTGGCAGGATTACCGGCTGATCGGCTATTACCACTGCACCCGTGCCGATGTGCTGTACTGCCTTTTGCCGTCCGGGCGGCACCTGTCTTACCACCGGCCCCGGTTAAGCCCCAGCACCGACCGGCCCGGCACACTAACGATCACCTATGAGGGGTACAATTCAAACCCCAAAGCGGGGGCAATGGGCTGGATACGCCGGGAGCTGTACGGCGGGAGCGCCACCGAGAACGTGGTACAAGCCGTTGCGCGGGACTTCATGCGGGACGGGGCGTTGCGGGTCGAGGCTGCGGGCTATCCCGTGGTTATGCGCACCCACGACGAGCTAGTGGCCGAAGTCCGCGAAGGCTTTGGGAGTGTTGAAGAGTTTGAGGCGCTTATGGGGGTTTGCCCCCCGTGGGCTGAGGGGTGGCCCATCCGGGCTGCTGGTGGCTATCGAGCCAAACGGTATAGGAAAGACTGATATGAGTACAGTTACACAGGCAGAGGCCGTAGCGCTTTGCGCCATAGTTGAAAGTTTTGCGCCGTCCTGCGGTTGCCACGTCGCGCTAACCGGGGGCACGCTTTATAAGCACGGGCCGCGCAAAGACGTGGACTTGCTTTTCTATCGCATCCGGCAAGTCGAAAAAATCGACTATATCGAGCTTTTCCACAAGCTGCGGGAAATCGCGGACGTTTACGTCCAGACCTCGCATGGCTGGGTTACTAAGGCAGTGTGGGGTGAGGTTAGTGTTGACCTGTTCTTCCCCGAAGCTGACGACGCCCCCGGCGCGTTAGACCCGACCGACTACAACCGCGCGCGCGAAGAGGTGGCCCTGGCGTGCTTGGCATCGCAGCCGCCACCTAGGGGGCGCCCGTGATTGATTTTAGACTTGAACGCGGCCTAACAGTGACCCAAGTGGCCACGGTCTTAGGCTGCACGCCCGACACTGTGCGGCGCTGGGAAAAGCCCGCAAGTGATCCCCGCGCCCGGCAAGTACCGGCGGGGGCTTTGGCCTACCTGCGCGAGTACTTCGCCGCCGGTTGCCCCGAGATACCCACGGGCGAGCTAGGCGCGGCGGAGCTGCGGGCAACCCGAAAGGCGCGGGGAATGACCCTGGCCGATTGTACCGAACTTTTCCAAGTGCCTCGCCGAACGTGGAGTCACTGGGAGCAAGGCACCCGCAGCATCCCCACTTGGGCGCAGCGGTTTTTTAAACTAACGATGAAGTGAGACCCCCTATATGTTATTCAAAAACCTATCCATTTTCTCGATCCTGGGCAGCGACCCGTTCACAGGCTCCGGCCTAGAACAAGGCCTAGAGCGTGCGCCATTCACCCCCTGCGGACGGCTGGACTCTGTGCGCTATGGCTGGGTGCCCCCCGTGCCGGGCGTGCCCGACCTGCTACTAGCGGGAGACGGCGCGCTGCTATTCTGCGCCAAGCGGGAGGCTAAGCTAATACCCCCGGCGGCTATCAAAGAGCGAGTGGCGGCTAAAGTGCTGCAGATGGGCCGGAGCGTATGCCGTAAAGAGCGCAAGGAATTGGCAGAGGAAGAGTACATGACCGCCCTACCCACGGCGCTGACCACTTCTCGATTAACCTATGCCTATCTTGACCTGGGCGCCGGTTGGCTGGTTGTCAACTCCGTGGGCGCCGCTGAGGTTAGCGACCTACTCCACGCGCTACGCCAGGCGCTGCCGGGCCTCAAGTTGGCGCCACTATTCCCCGAGTCGCTAAGCGGGCGAATGGGTGCGGCGGCCATAGTTGGGGATAACCCGCCCCTCTTTATTGGCCGAACCTGCGAGCTGGTCGGGCCAGCGGGCCGCAAAGCGGCAGTGGTTGGAGAAGACGCGGGAGACGTACAGATGCTCGAAGAGCAATGGCGTGACCTTAAGATGGCACGTCTAGGGCTGACCTTGGAGGGCGAGGCGTCGTTTATCCTTGACCACGGTGGCACATTCCGGCAGATCGAGTGGGCCGAGGGGTTCTGCTCGCGTGTCGAGGAAAGCCTAGGCGAGAGCTGGGAAGTGCCCGAAGTCTACCGCGCCGACCTGTTTTATATGACCCAGGCGGTGCGGGCTATCGTGGACGCGGTAGTGGAAAAGCTGGGGGTAGAGGCATGAGTGTTTTACATTACCTGATGGGCATTAAGGCCCTGTTGATCCTGGCCGCCGGGGCTATCGGTGCCGGGCTTGCCTGGGGCTACTGCGCGTGGCAAATAGGCCGCCCGGTGCCGTTGGCCTGGCCGCTCGTTGGGCTGCTGGGTGCGTTGTTGCTCGGGGCGGTCTATGTGACACAAGGTCCTGGACAGTTGGCGGGCCTGATCCGCACAGGTGCGCTAGGCTACTGCACCCACGGGGCTGCCGTTCTGATGGGCGCTTGTCCGTGGCGGGCGTGGTTGAGCGCCGTGCTCGTTACGTTCGGCTGGTGGTATCTGATCCGCTAAAGTAGCGCCGCCTCTTCTGCCCGGCGGGCCACCAGTCCGGGCAGCGTTCTACCCCCCGCCTTAACCCACCGCATCAACTCCCGCTTAGCGCCTTCCCAATCCTGTGCGTTCACTTTACGCCGTAGGGTGCTACCGGCCAGGGCGTTAACACCCAGGTTATACGCAAACGATATGAGCGCGGCGCGCCGGTTGTCCGTATCGGCGCCGGGGCATAGTCGAGCAACCGCCGGGGCGTACACCGTGGCCACGTCTCGCTCAAGTAAGTAGGTTGCATAGGTGGGGGTGATTGGGGCGTCACGGAGCGTAACGGCCCGCCCGTCCGGGTAGCGCGTGGTGCCATAGCCAATCGTGGGGACGCCAGCCGAGCAAAGGTAGGGCCGCAAACGCAAGCCCTCCCACCGTCGGATGAGCGCTAGGGCTTGCTCATTTGCCACGCTTGGACAAACTGCGGTCGGCAAAGTAATAGCCCAGGGTGAGCGCTACAAGCTCCCAATCCCAGTCCGTCACCTGGAAGTCACGAGCCACGATGCTACCCACCCACACGCCCGCCGCGACAACTGCGCACAGGGGGCGGATGGCCTGGTTAAGCGCGTCCACCCATTTAACGCCGGACGGCGGCATCTGGGCGTCGGCGGTTCTGGCGGCGTAAAATCCTCTTACCTCGTCGGCCTCGCTTTGTACCCGGATCACGTCAACCTGTAGTTTATGCTGCTGGTCGATGGCCGCGAGGTTCCGGGCGTGCTGGGCGGCTGCGAATCGCTCCTGCTGCTCCCCCCGCTCAAGATCATGTTTGTGATCCTGGCGGCGGTTGTAGACTGCGATTGCCTCGCCCCAGATTACCCGGAACGCGGAGCTGGCTAGGAAGGTTAGGATGGCGCTCATTCTATTAGCCCCCCAGGTCGCCCCAGATGTGGAAAGTATGCCCGCCTGCCGCGACGGAAATAGACTCGACGTTAACCTGCGGCGCCGTCCCGCCCGCCGTTTTTGCGCTGGCCGAGCGATTTTGTAAAACCGCCCCCGAAGCCGTTTGGACGGTTATTTGGCCCGTGCTGGTGCAGACCGCAGACCACTTGAAGTCCTTAGGGAGCGTCCCGGGCAAAGTCACGACAATGTCAGACGCCCCTGAGTACCTGATTTTCTGTCCCGACATCGCAGCGGTTAGGGTGAACGAGCCGCCTGAGTAGTTTAGCGCGCCGCCTGCTAGGTTGGACACACGGCAGTATCCTTGCGATGTGGACCGGTCCGTGGTGACGGTGGTCAGGCCTTGGTGGGTGAGGGCAAAGTCCCCATTTCTGAATGTTATTTGCGTATCAGTATCAGATGGCATCAGCTCCAGCGCGTTGCCCACCCCCTTGCAGTTACGCGTTGCAAAGCTGTTTACGTTCCCCCGGCATTCAATGTCTAAGTTACCAAAATTAAAAGCGGTGATAGACCCGGTATCATCCGACAGCGCCGAAACCCCTAGAAACCCACCGCATTTCATAGTCACGGTGGTGCCCGCACTCGCGACCACGTTGCTAGCGGTGCGGTGGGGTAGCTCGTTTAGAGTAATGGTACTATTGGCTGTGTTTCGCGAGGATACATAGTAATTCACGCCATTAGACACTCCGCTAACGGCTGACAAAGTGGCCGGAATGGCCAGCGGCATACCGACTTGGCAGAGTGCAAACTGCGCGGGGTTTGACACCGTAAAGTCCGGGGAGCCGCTAGTGGGGGTTAGCACCACGTCCTGGGCGTTAGCCTGCGGCGTGTAGCGATTAAATTGAACCCGAGCAGCGGCAAAACTGCATTGGTTAAGCTGCGCGTCAAAAGCCTGCACCATTATCCCGCGCCCCAGGTAGTCTTTAGAATAGCCAAAGATCGTACCGTGCCAGGTTGAGTTGCCGGGCAGTAGGGCCGTCGAATTATCCGGCTTTTTAAGGCGAGACGCCCTGAAAACACAGCCGCCCGCTACAACCCCGGCTAAGTTGTTCCACGCCCACAGGTCTCCGAAGTGCATGTGTTGGAAATTTTCAAAAATATAGTGCTCTTCGGTCTGGTTAAAAAAGCGTAAGTTTTTCATAGTGCCGTACACGGGGCCTAACGTATTTTTTGCGCCCATGTGGATGCCTCGCAGCCCCCCGACAAAAGCAACCCCGCTTATACTAATACCGGTGCCCGCCGAGCCTGTCAGGTTAGGGACTGAGGCGGGCAGGTCCACGTTGTTGTACTTAAAGCCGGTGACACCCGGCGCTAATTCCAAAACAGTCCCATCCAGCGCGTTAACGTCTTGATCCGGCACAAAAACGCTATTGTACGTTAGGCGGCCCAAAATGCCCCGAACCTCCACGCCGGGGGGAATTTCCACGTCCTGGGTGCCCGCGTACTTAGTGGGCGCGAGGAGAACTAGCCCCGGCTGTCCCGTGGCCACCACCTGGTCGATAGCGGCCTGTATCCCCTCGGCTGTGAAAGGGACCGCCGGGATGATGGACGCCCATTGCTCTTGCGTAGCTAAATTCTCGAAATACTTCTGTGGCATAAATAGCCCTCGGTTAAAGTTGTTGGCGCCGGTCGCGCTTGTGCCGTCGTTCCGCGTTTTCGGCGGTTCGCTGGTCCAACTTCAACCGGTAGTATTGAAAAACCCAAGAGCCCAAAAGGCCCACCACCGCCACCGCCGCGCTAATCATGGCGCAGTACAGCGGGATTTCTGTGGCGTGCTGGGCCACCCATCCTATGTGGGTCGCGGAGTTACTGAGCGAGGCGGCCACTGCGCCCCCTAGCATTGCTTTATTAGACGCCATTAACCCCAGCTCACACCCGTTCGGTGATTCTAACAATTTACACATATTATACAGCAGCCCCAATTACCGTACACGAATTAAGCGTAGCATTTGCCGCACCCACGATGGCACGGCCCGCAGCCCCGGCAGCGATGAATGCGGTAGAGGGGCCGAACGAGGTATCACTGCCCGCCTGCCCTAGGTCGCCGCCATTGCCGCCCCCTGCTGTGGTCACGCCCCCTTGAGTGAACGTGCCGGAGGGGTTGCCGAAGCCGGTAAACGACCCCGCCCCGCCGCCGCCGTTAACCCAATCGGTGCCCGCGCCATATTGTACCGCCCGGCCACCGCCGCCCCCGCCCGCTAGGTAACAGGCGTTGAAAATGACCGGGCCGCTTTGGCAGTCCACCGCGTCACCGCCCGCCCGAGACGCCGCCGAGGAGGCCCCCGAGTCGCCGCCACGGCCTAGCACAATTAAGTTGTTAACCTTGATCACCACGCCCGCAGGCCAGGTGCCCCGGCTTAAAGACGGCGAGCTGGAGCTATTGGAACCGACGGTAACTGATGTGCCTATGATTGTGCCGGACCCGTTGAAGTTGATTTCATCCCCCGACACTAGCGATGCGGCGGGGTAGGCGGCGTCAAACAGGGTACGCAGGTTAATAGCATAGGCGCCTACCATAGGCACCACGTAGCCCGAGGCGATAGCGTCAGACTGTATAACTGCCGCAGGGACCCGCATCATGTGAGCATTTTCCACGTGCCGGGCTTGCTGATGAAGCTAGCCACCTTGCCCGCTGTGTTCAGCACTGTGGCGCCCGTTACGGCCCCTGCGGCGGTAATGTTGCCCGTGCCCGCCCGCTCGACGGTAATCACCTTGCCGTAAGGCGCGGCGGGAGCGGAGAAAGTGAGGGTTATAGCGCCCGAGGCGGTGCAGTCGATCCACTCGCCGTGATTGGCGTCACCCAAACTGATTGCGGTGCCGTTGTTGGCGCTGTAGGTGTAGCGCGTCTGGTCCTTGCCCAGCGCCTTGACAGCGTCCACGTACTGGGAGGCGTTGGCTTTTTCGGCCAAGTTGTTGGGGGTGATTCCCGCCTGGCCTAGTAGGCCTTGCAGGAACCCGAAAATCTCGTTGATTAGCGCGGCAGTCCATGCGGTGCCATCGTTCGTCCCGGCTAGCCCAGGCGTGGTTACGTCCTGCGCCTTGCCGTGCGGGTAGCCCGTGGGGTCGCTGTTATTCGTCCGGGTTGGTTGAATTGCTATCGGTCGTAAGGCCATGCGCGTTACTCGTAGTTAACAAGCACCCCGAGCCAGATATGGGCCGGGAAATACTTTAAAAGAAGTGTCTCGAACTCATCCCGGCGGGCCTTTGGCAATATGACCACGCTGGGGAACGTCGCCCCGCCAATATAGCAGAAATACGGCCAACATAAAGGGTCATCCGGCGGCACGTGTTCGGTGCGTATCTCGCGTGCGCCGTCGCCTTCCCCGGCCTGGGCTAGGCCCTCGTTAGCTTGCATAAGCGGCTCGCCTGCCTGGGCGGTGTAGTTGAATACCGTTAGCCGCTGGCGGTCCACAAGTAGGTACCCGCCCCCGGCGCCCAGCGTCTCGCCCGCTTGGGCTAGCGGTTCACCCGCTTGGGCCAAGGGCTCGCCCGCCTGCATGAACTGGCCAACTAGTCCCGACGTGGTCAAGTACGCGCGGGGATCGCGGGCAATGGCGCACGCGGTGGAGCCTATGGGCGGCGGGCTACCCACCCACCACTCGTGCACATAGACCGGGAAGCCTTGCGCCTGCAATACCGCCTGCAGATACGCCTTAGACTGCCCGCCGGTTGCACGCCATGCGGCGGCCACTTGGGCGCGAGTGCCGCCGGGCCAGATGCCGAACTGCGCTACCCAATCGCCTAGGCGTGTGGTTGCGTAAGGGTCGAACTCGGCAAAGGCCAGTTGCGCCTTTAGCTTGATGTCCTGGGCAGTTTGGGCGAGGGCCTGCAATACACGGGTGAAGTTGCGCCCGCCCTTGAACGCCTCGCCCTTGGGCAGCAGTAGGCGGAGGACATTAAGCAAAACTGATCACCCCCAGCTTAGCGAGCTGGCCGGGGCCGAGCGTGTAGGCCGGGGTGCCTAGGCCATACAGGGTCACTGTGACTGTGGAGAACGTGGCGCCCACGGCTGAGGTGACCCGATCCACCACCCCCGCCAAGCCCACTAGGGTCACTCGGTCCTGAGCGGGCGGGTAGTCTAAGCCGTCGATGTACGGGCGCCGGGCTAGCAGATAGGCGCGGACCTGGGCGGTAATCTCGGCTTGTGTGGCCACGGGATCGCCCGCCACCAGCCCATTCACCTGTACGTCAAACGGCAGCCGATTGATCGGCAGCACGTTAGCTAGGGCGGTTACCGGGCGGGCGTCAGGGGCATTGATTGCGTCCAGCGCGGCCAGGAGCTGGGGGCTAGTAGGCACCCCGTCTGCCGAGGTGGAGGACTCGATATAAACCAGCACTTGGCCGGGGCACGCGGTGGATCGGTAGGGGTAAGCGGCCTTAATGCCCGCCGGGCTGGTGGCCCATGCGCGGTAGTCAGCCAGCGCGCCGCCCTGAGGCCTTGCGCGGAATCGGTCAATAATGCGCTGCCGGTAGTCGTCGGGCGCCTCGGCGTCGGCTCCGGTCGTTGTGACTGTGGCCACAGTTGCTGCGCTGGCGATGGAGGCTTGGGGGTTGGCAAAGTACAGCGCGTCCCCCGGCGCTAGGTTGCCCACCGCGCCCGAGCCATCCCCGCCGCCCTGGTCACCTGCGGCACGGACGGCCACCGCTACTGTGGACGCGCTTAGCGCCACTAGGGCCTTGGTTAGGTAAGTTACCCCCGTGGGCGGGTAAACTAGCTGCGTACCTGCTGGGATCACGCCCCCTATTAGCTGCACCGAGACGGTCACGGTTAACTCCGCAGCGGTCGCCCGGCGCGGTAGGCCCACCCCGATCAGCTCGCCCCAGAACTCAAGGGGGGTAATGGTTTTGCCGTTGACTTCGGTCGGGGAGGCGCTAGCAGTTTGGACAAACCCCTGCAGCACCCCGGCGCCGATGTATTTATAGAGAACGATGTACAACCCGGCGAGCGCTTTAGCCAGCACCCGCAGGAACGCCACCGGCAGCACAGGCACCGATTGCCCTAGGCTTGCCTCAAATTGGGCGATTAAGTTGCTATAGACCTCGGCGGTCGTCGTCATAGGGAGGCCTGCCAGTTGCTCAAAAATTGCACGGATTGATCGCCGTCAAATTGTACCCGAATGCCTAGCCGGTTGGCTGCCGGAATGCTGGCCGAGACGGTTAGTTGCGTAACGATACCATCCCGCAGTAGCCACGCTAGGTCCTGCCGGGCGGCGTCCTCGGCACGGCGCAGATTAGCCGCCGTAGCCGGTACGGACTGGGTTACGTGTTGCACGCGGCTGCGGAGGGGTTCGCCGTCTAACAGGTTGCCCCACCACTGGCCGGGGTTGTCCCCCACGCCGTCGTCGCCTGGGTTGCCGCCATATAGGCTTAGGTACGCGGCAGTATCTAGGCCGGGGGTAAGCTCCACTACTCCGGCGGTTACGTCGAAGTCGCCGCCGTCATTGGTTTGCTGCAACTTAACGTCCAACTAGACCCCCGCTTCCATGGGGCCGGAGGGGCTGCCCTCGGCAATAACCTGGTGAACGTGGCCGACTACTTGAACCCCGCCGACCTTAGCGCTCGCGGCCTCTACTACGCCGCCCGGCTTAAAGAGTGTGCCGTTAATTGTTACCTCGCCATTCTCGGCCATGCTGAACTCGCCCCCCGCCGGGTTTTGAATGCTTATGCTGCCGTCCGCCTTCGCGTGGATGACGGCTTGGACAATGTTACCGGCCCTAGAATACAGCGCCACCTCGCCCGCGTCCACGGTTGGGCCGGGTGCTGCGACGACTGCCACCGGGGAGAACCGGCCCCCCGTGCCCGGAACCTGGATCACT
>JACCDG011125905.1_pt1 | contig 23522 bp, 49 predicted proteins | sample 7442471 | NCBI WGS metagenome assembly JACCDG01 (sample SAMN15323444, study PRJNA562643) | freshwater metagenome | isolation source: river surface water | place: USA:Blue River Watershed | collected 2017-08-17 | reverse complement strand
GTGTTGAACAACAGTACATGCCCAAAGGTCGTCCTTACTTCATGAGTACAACTAGAACAAAGACCGGCGGTTATCACCAAGGTGGTATGCGCCGTGGAGTGTTGTTTGTCTTAGATGGTAATTGGTTTAACCAACACTACAAAAGCGGACCTATAGATTACTGGGGTAATCGTGGCACTGGGTTGCGAGCTAGTGAAGCTGAAGATCGTGTATATAGCGCAGAACCTACGATTCCAATTGGTGGTGTGATTGGGGTTCACGTGTTCTTTGACGTTGAGAATGAAGACAACGAGGAACAACGAGCACACGACCAGTCTATTATTAGAGAAATACTAATTGCCGCAAAGACTCGGGGTATTCCTGCCTTCTACTACACTGATAAAAATGCGTGGTTGGCACTAGATACACGAAAAGTTGCCGATGTCAAGCAATTGACTGGCAGTCGCAAACCCAGCTGGTATCGTCCAATGCGTCGTCGTAGTTATATGCAAAACTGGCTTGAACTTATGCAGGCCACAGCACAAAATCAGTTGAGCAAAGACGCAAACAACACACGATATAATCTAAACTACGATTATGATCGACAAGACGCCGCCCGGGCACTAGGAGTCGATATGAGTAATGCCCGCAAACCCGATGCTGGCCAAGAGCGTGATGATGCTGTTAAGATCATACGTTATATGCAACAGAATAGATTGAACACAATTCAAGACTTTGTTAACCACATAGCCGACAAATGGAACGCTATCAATGCGAAAAATAAAGTAGCTGAGGACGTCAAGCAGGCATTACAGTATGCTACTGACGCTCATGCTGGCCAAACTAGATCAGGTGGCGAGCCTTATATCGGCCATCCTGTTCGTGTAGCACAGACTATTAAAAAGTACAAACAAAGTCATAACATTGATGCCTTAATTGCAGCCGCGTACCTACACGATACTATAGAAGACACTGCTACAACACAAGAAGCCTTACACGATCTATTCGGAGGCTTGGTCGCTAGCCTAGTACAAGAACTAACTAGCGACTTAGAAAAGATTAAACAAGTTGGCAAGAAGGAATATCTTGCCAAGAAAATGGCGCACGAGTTATCTAGCTGGGGATTAGTTATTAAACTAGCCGACAGATTAGACAACGTACAGGACATCGCTACTGCTAAGAGTCCTGAGTGGCGTGCTCGTTATAAAGCAGAGACAGAGCATATTATGGACTATATCGAACAAAATAGAGCCCTGTCGGATACCCATAAAAAACTTGTATCGTTAATTCGAGAAAAATTAAACGAGATTCCTACATGAAGATTCGTGAACTCATAGTAGAACTTGCACTACCTAAGAATCATTGGGAGTTGTTAATATCTTCTGCAGACAAGCATGAAGCTGGTCCAGAACTAGTCGATCTTGTTAAAAATGCTTATTCTGTAACACCACGCGGATCAATGATACAACAACTCAAAGATGTTATACCCAGCGACTGGAATGTAATAGACTGGGACGAAGATCCTGATATAGATGCTACAGTTTTTTATAGATATGCTAGACCCGGAGAAAGTTGGCAAGGAATCAAGATACAAGGTCTAGGGCACGACGGAACCAGGGTCAGCAAAGACAAAGCAATTGAAAAGATTCAGTCGTTATTGAATCGACCCGGGTGCTGGATTGAGTCCAGCGATGCTATGCGTCGAGTTTTAATGCGTCTTAACTTGCCCACAATCACTGATGAACGATTCTTACAAAAGTTATTCGATGATTCTGATCTTATGATGATCGACGATAACACATATATAAGAACACTGGCTAACGGACAAAACATAACTGAAACAGTTTTTGGTCGCCCGGTTCTTAGCCAAAAAACTCTTTAACTGATTCGACAATATATTCGACTTCACTGTCAGTAAGCTCGGGATAGATAGGTAAGCTCAAACACTCCTGGCAGAACGCACTGGCCTCCCTGTACAATTCGGCAGCATAATTAATATAAGGATATCCTACAGGATGCTCATACAAAGGTGCTTCGTAGTGTATCTTTGTTTCTATTCCTTTAAGTGCCAAATGGTGCTTTAAACTGTTTCTGTCAGAAACCTTAATAACATACTTGTGCCAAGCATGAACTGTGCCATCTGTTGTCTTTGGTATGTCAACCAGATTGCATAGTTCGGCGTTATAATAATCTGCAATGACTTGTCTACGTTGTTGCCAAGCATCAAAGTATTTCAACTTAACTAACATTTGCGCACAGTCGGCTTCACTCATTTTACTATTGGTACCGGGATCTTCGTGCCCGTGTCGTTTTCCATTATCTCTGAGGTCTAGTAATTTGCCTTGTGTTACTTTATCGTCACATAATATCATGCCACCACTACCGTAATTAGGTAAGTTCTTTGTGGGATCAAAACTTAGTACACTAACATCGCCAAGGCTACCACTGGGCTGACCTTTGTAGCTTGCCCCAAAACTTTGCGCAGCATCTTCGATAATTTTCAGATCATCATTGAAGAAGTCTGTGGTCATTTTAAAACGATCCCAGTCAACTGTATTGCCAAATAGGTTAACATACATAACACCACCAACACCAGCACCTTTTATAGCATAGTCTAAGCTTTCAAGATTCATTAATGCTTGGTCATCTGTATCGCATAATACAGGCTCGTTACCATTAAGGAGTACGCTATTGATAGTAGCCACAAAGCTAATTGTGGGGATTAATATTTTTGTTTCTTGCGGGAACAATACCTGTTGGGCAAATATCAGTCCTTGTGTGCAACTATTAACGGCTACAGCATATCTACGGTGGCATCGAGCAGCTATTTGCTTTTCGAATTCTTTTGTGTAGTGTCCGTCTAATACTTGTCCAGTTGAATAGACGCGGTCAGTGACATCAAGAATTTCTTTGCGAAGTTCTTGATATTGTCTCTTTACACCAAAGAATGGAATTATAGTTTTGACTTCCAAAACTCGCTGGCCTTAAACCAATTGTGATATTTTTCAAAACCTTGCTCAACACTGGTAGTGGGACTATATCCTAGCAGTCGAACAGCTTTGTCAATACTCAAACGTCCTCGACTTGGGAATTCTGTATCTTTGTCTTGCACATCCACGCGACCCTGGCCTGCAATTTTAATTGCAATGCTAGCAGCATCCAACAATGTATAAAGTTTAGTATCAGCGCGAGTAATGTTAAAAATCTCTCCGTTAGCTTCTTTCATAGTAGCCGCACGTACAATACCTTGTGCAGTATCTTCTACATAGGTAAAATCGAGAACTTCATTGGCTCCTTTGACTTTAAGAGTCTCACCACGCATCGCGCCCAACATAAACTTCGATACAACTCGATCTTCAACGTCCCATTCACCATATACCGCACTAGGTCTGATGATAGAATAATCAAAACAACCGCGACGATTATAATCTTTAACAAGTTGCTCTCCCATGTATTTCATAATGCCGTACTGTCCCAACGGATTACATTCGCTTTCTTCAGTTACATCATTATCAAAGTCTCCATAGACCATGCTAGAGCTAATGTAGACAAACTTAGGAATATTATGAATCTTGGTTAGTTCTAGTAACTTGACTAACGCAGTACTCATTACTTCTGCGCCCCATACTGGATTTTGACTTACAACTTTCTGTCTTGGAAAGCTAGCCAAGTGAATAACAGCATCTGCATGGCCAGCAAAAGTCATAAACCAATTTTCAACAGCTCTGTGATCCCTGAGATCGACTCGATGCACACTTGCACGAATCCTTTTCATGCGCTCCTTAGCCAAGTAGTTTAGTTCGTCTGTGGGTACAAATCCATAATTAGTTAAATTGTCTAAAATAAAACATTCGTGCCCTTGTGCTTCTAGCTGTCGAACTACGTTATGCCCAATGAATCCTGCACCGCCTGTTACTAAAAATTTCATTTAATTCCCCATTTAAGATTAAAATATGTTGCGTCTTCTTCTTTAAGTTGAGCGATGATGCTAACTTTCGTCCCGTATGAATTCAAGTCCCAACCTGAAGTCCAATATGGAACTTCAGATGCATTAGCCATTACCCATTGTCCTTGTTCGCTCTTTTCCCACTTGCACAATGGTTCGGCTACATAAATTTCAAAGTCGTCTACATCGCCCATGGTAAACTCGTGTACTTTTACCTTCATACAGCCATGTCTGCCTTAATTGCACTATGACTGGTATAGCCTACCAGTTCAATGTCTGCCATAGTAAACTTGTTGATATCACTAATATCAGTATTAAGGCGAAGTTGTGGGACAAGTAAGGGTTCACGTGATAATTGCTCTTTTACTTGCTCTACATGGTTTAGATATATGTGTGCATCACCGAGTACGTGAACGAACTCCCCAACTTCCAAATTGCACACCTGGGCTATTAGATGCGTTAGCAAACTGTAGCTTGCGATATTGAAGGGTACACCTAAAAACATGTCACAACTTCTTTGATACATTTGACATGACAGCTTGCCGTCTGCGACATAAAACTGAGCAAAACAATGACACGGTGGCAGGGCCATGGCTTCTAATTCGCCTGGGTTCCATGCTGATAATATATGTCGTCGTCCGTGTGGGTCTTGCTTAATGCCGTTGATTAGTTGTGCTAGTTGATCAACTTCTTTAACTTGAACTGTGCCTGTGCGTTTAAAGATATTACCAAAGTCATCCTTAAACGTGCCTACACCTCGTTCGATTAGTTTACGCCAATGTCTCCATTGTACACCATATACACGACCTAGGTCTCCGTCAAATTTGGCCTTGGGCTTCCAGTATGGTGCTGTGGCATTGGCAGTCCAGATAGTTGTCTTGCTAGACGCGGCGCTTCCATGTAAGATTTCGCGTAGCCGCTTTTCGTCTCCTGAACCTTCAATGAACCACAGCAATTCGCTTACAACTGACTTCCATGCTAGCTTCTTAGTAGTGATGGCAGGGAATCCTTTACTCAGATCATAACGTTGTTGCATACCGAATACACTAATAGTACCAGTACCGGTTCTGTCTGTTTTAGTCGTGCCGTTTTCTAGCACGTATTTCAATGCATCTAAATATTGTTGTTCCATGATTGTAGTTTAACGTATCGACCTAAAAATGTCAACGTTTTTGTAAGTAGTCCAATTGCACTTACGATCCGAACTTGGTGCAGCTCCGGTAGCTTGGAATACACCTAAGTATTTTTTCAAATCTAATTGTGCATCGGCTTTAAATTGACCTTTGAAATGTGTGACGTGCGCTTCGTCTACTAGGTCTCTTGTGTCTAAAAGTATTTGCGGACCACCAATAATCCAAATTGTTTTGGTTGGATTTGTATTTTGTATGTTTTTAATACTGCCACAAATATCGCCTTTGATGGTTCGAACATTTTCGTATCCGAATAAAGGTCTATTAGTGACTACATAGGTAGTACGACCCGGTAAAGGCTTAGGCATCTTGGGATCATCCCAAGTGCGCCTTCCCATGACCACTATGTGTCCTTGTGTTTGTTCTTTAAAGTACTGTAGATCTTCAGAATGATGGGGCCAAGGTAATGAACCTTTATGCCCCATTCCACCCCAGTAATCTACGGCAAATATTGCCTTGATCATAATTTAGATAATAGTTTATCTGTCTCTGGTTGTACAGTTTTTTCGACTAGATCAATATCTACAAAGAAATCTACATTGTCTATGTATAGGTCTAGTTCTTCTAATCTCAAACTAACATGACTCTCGACTTCGTCAGGATCTGCACCTTCTGCTAGTAACTTTTTAATGTCCACTGTGACGATTGTGCCATCTTTAAGATATACCATCAGTTTTTCTAATACATGAATTGGTACTTCTTTTTTATCGACGTCTTTGAGTATATTTCTCCAGGTTGTTTTTGAGTTTAGATTAAGCTTCTTTGGCTTTGGCTGTTTTTTTGGATTTTGTTGTGCCATTTTTAATAACTGGACCGTTTAGTGATAATGCTTCTTCTTGCAATCTTGCGGCTTCGGCCAATAATGCCTTAGCGTCATTTTGCAGCTTCTGTGCTTGGGCTAGGCGTTGCTTGGCAAGGTCCTCGTCCGATAGTACATCACTAATACTTATGTTATTGTCAACTTTCGCAGGTGTGCTACGACTTTCCCTTGGGGCACGTAGTTCTCCTGGTTCTCTGCCTTCGTCTGCACGACGACGCTTACCAGTCATTCCTGCATTGGCATCCAATTCTGCCAGCTCTTTGACTGCTTCTTCGCCTTTTGCTAGCTTGCCTAAAATCTCATTTAGTTCATCCAAGCGAACATTACTCTTAGCGTTTGGTGTTACGATTACTTGATTGGTCGGTACTTTTTTAATCATACCTTCTTGGTGCAATACTTGTAAAGCATTGTTACCGTCGCTCATAGTAAATCTAAACAAATAGTCGCTAAACTCTTTTGCTTGTTGTCCTGATTCGCTTTCCAAGGCATTCATAATATCATCGTGAATATGACGTGGGAGGGATTCGGGATAAACTACTAGACACATATGGTCTTCGCCCGGTACTGTTCTGAATAAAACAATACATCTTTTGTTGTTGTGCTTGCCAACATGTTTAATCATGATAGATTCCTTTTGATTTAACCTTGTTCTGCGCTATCAGCAGGTGCGGGTGCAGATTCGGGTTGTGGGGGAGTAATAACACCGAGTTGTTGCAAGAACTGGTATAATGACTGATAAGCTGACCCAATCTCAACAAATTCTTCGGGCCTAAATGCACCTCTAGAACTAGCTAGTTGAAGACTACTTAGAATAACAAGTAACTCCTTAGAAGGAACATTAACTTGTTTGGTTTGTTCTGTTTCCATTGATACTCCAATAATACACAGTTATTTAACTTATGAAGTATCGACGAAAATTTTTCTTAATAAGATTGTTGTTCCCAGGAATTAATTTTATCTAAGAAAAGGGCAAAGTAACTGGCCTCACTCTTTTCTTCAAAAGCCGCACATTTGGATAAGATGGGTTTGCCGTCAAATCCATCGGAGTATATTTCTCCGAACCAAAATCTACCTTGAAGATTTTCGTAGATCCAGTCAGTGATGCGCTTTTCGCTAGTAGCTAAATCAAATACTACTCTTTCAAAGTGAGGCGGGCAATGACCTACTGTGCGTAGACCAAATACATTTAGCGGATTAATTTCGCCGTGTTTAAGCATCAGTCAAGAACCTTTTCGAGTATTTTGACAAAGATAATAACCAATGCAAAAAATAACAAACCTAATAAAATAAATTCCATCATGATATAAATTTAGTTTTACGCCATTGACGATAGCACCACTTAATATACAACCAACGCTCGCCCTTGAGCTCAATAAATTTTTTAAGACTGAACACGTTCGCTCTCCTTACAAATTTCACACACCATTACAAAATGATCGAATGCCAACTTTACAGCATCGTATTTCATTAATTTATCAGCTTCTTCCATCATAGCCTTTACACCTGCTTGAGCAATATCATGTGTGCTTGCACCTTGTAGTGTACAAAGTTCTTGACCAAACTCTTTGGCTAAATTCTGCCAGGCTTTAAGCTGACCTTCTGTCAATGGTTCGCGCTGTGGACTAAGTTCACTGGCTTTATGGATAGCATGACTAATAGCATCTTCAGCCACACGACCTGCGGCAATCATTGCGGCATAATTTGGGTCAATGTTAAAACGGCGAGACTGGCCACCAGGATAACACATAACAAGGTGATTTCCTTTTGGAAAAGCATCCAATAGGACTTGATCGTATTCGTAGACAGGCTTGTACCTACGACCAACTTTTTCGTAGAAAATCTTTTTCATTGATGTCTCTCACGCATTTCCACACTTGCAAGACCTGCAAGAACTTGGAACTTTTCCCATGCATCTTTGACCATGGGCTTATCTTCTAGTTCGTCCATAGGCAAAACTGTTTCGACCCAGTAGTATCCCATACGTTGAGGACGGGCACCAAATTTGCGAGGTTGGTGAATTTTGCCGCTTTCCCAAAGATCCATAACTACCTTTTTCACAGCATCTTCTTCAAGTCCCGCCCACTCGGGGTTTAGGTACTGATACCCTTGCCAAATGTCGGCCCATTGTTCATCCACACTAGGATCAAAGTCAGTGCGAGTAATCAATACTAGAACATCTTTTATGTTCACACGTTCTTCGACAATGTCGCGCACACAGCGGCTCAGGCTTAGTCCGATTTTCATTCTTCATCCTTAGGTGGTAGTCCGTTGCTATGATTATCACGGACTGAATCTACATCTTGAAACATTCTACGCTCTTGGGTGGTTAGTCGTTCTGACTTGTACGCAGTATTACGACGCGGATTTCCGCATAGCATACAACCAGGTTGACCACAATCCATTGCGTGATGTTTAGCTAATCGATGCGGTTCCTTATCGTAGATAGGATTTGCACCGTGCGCTTTGGCAATCTTCTTTTGTTTGGCGATTGCAGTTTCATCGCGGAAACGTCGTCGGCTGTTTAGATATTTTGCTAGTTCGTTGCTCATAGATTCCTCACATGTACTATTATATAGTCAGAGCCATTTTAGCGCAAATGCTGTGGCATCTTTTGCATTTTTAAATACAAAGATTCTACCGTACTGTGCGAATTCTTTGAATTCGCCTTGGCAGTTTTCTTCGGCCCACGTTAGTATATCAATTGAGTGATGTCTGCTTTCAAAAGGTGGTAACTCGACTTTAAACCACCCTCCCAAAACCATCATATCAATTAAGATACCGTTGTCGATTTCTTTTTGAATCTCCTGGGCCATAATATCTTCGAGCTCTTCGATCAAATTCTTAGGCATTTTGGTAATTTTCATTCCCACCTCAACGCAAACCATTCTTGGTTACTTTTGACTTGAAATGTGTATCCTTGTGTGCCCGAACTAAGTAGGAAATGTTCTACGCGGTTTTCTTTCATCCAGCCTATGAGATCAAGCCAATCTTGAAACGTGCCTACGTTATAGACAGGATAGTCGTTCCACCCAGCATAACCTGATTTCTTTATGTTCATAGCCACCTCAATAGAAACATCATAAACTTTTTTTCGTCAACAATACAGTAACTCACAACGCCACGAGATTTAGCTACCTCTACCTCTACTCCATATTCAACTAGCACATGATGTATTTGTGCGTCCCATTTAGGATTGCCAGTGACAACTCGTGCTTCTGGTGGAAGAGTCCATGTCTTCTTTTCACGAACTACGTCAGATATAGCTTTGCTCAGTATTGTCTCTAGTTCGTCAGGTTTCATACCCACCTCAACAAAAATGCAGTGTAAGATTTTTCATCAGGAAATTTAACGATCATTTGATGTCTCGGATTGATGTCCTGGTAAAGTTTAATAGCACCGTAGTCACGCTCCAGTAAGTCCCAAATGCTCATGCCAGATTCGTAAACTGTTTTACCTTCAAGGGTATCCCAATACCAATTGGCCAGTCGCTTCCACTGTGGTTGTATATCTGCTCTCATGTCCACCTCAACAATACTAACATTCTGTCTTTGTCATTTTTGACATACCATAGATCCACGCCGCCCATGCTCCCTTGGAACGATGTTTCTATAGCATTGTTCTTGCACCATGCTTTATACTCTGTTCTTTGGCTTCTGTCAACAAGGAACCCGCGTGGGTCTCCTACTAATTTAACTCGTCCCCTTTCCACGAAAACTTTTTGAGTCATGCCCACCTCAACAAAAATGCAGTGACCAACTTCTCATCATAGAAGTAAATCCAACCACCGTGATAATCCCAGCTACTGGATTCTGCGCCTGCCAGATCACAGAGTGGATTGCCAAACTCCCACAACCATCCATACAGGCCATGCGGCCAGTCTATCGGAGTGCGATAAGTTTCCCAACGTTCTTTGCTGGGATTGTATTCAATCCGCCACTCATTTTTGGTGTGTTTGCGACGAAGTGTAGACAAAATTCTCTCCACTGGATCTGGCGGCGGGTGACTGTTTGCTACCATTATGACCACCTCAACAAAAATATATCAACTTCTTTTTCGGTGGGCAAATATATTGCACTACGAACAAAAATGCTGTCGATGCCTGTTTCTTTAAGCCATTGAGCTATATTTTCCATTTCATCAGTTGTAAAGTATTGGCGATCAGGCGCCACTCTAAAACAGAAAGGATATTGATCGCTTACACGATGAACAATTTGTTTAACTTCCATATTAAAGCAGGTGCCATTTTCACAGCACCTGCACACACTTACGCAGTGGCTTCGCGTTTGGCTTTTTCGTAGTGCGCCCACACACCAAACTCGGGCTCGGCATTTTCGTTGCCTTTAATAACCCAAACAGTGTCGCAGTAGCCCTCGACTTCTTGCGGCTTCCAACCAAAGAAGCAGAAGTCCGTAAACATAATCAGCTTCTTAGGCTCGATGTCGTTTTCCTTAAGCCATTCCCACACACAATGCGGATCGGTACCACCACCGCCACCCGGCTCGTATTCTGCAATATCTGCCATGTTGTCGCTAGTGTATTCCTCAGGATTGTACACCTCGGTGTCCCACGTAATGACACGCACCTTGTACTCGTCGTAGGCATCCATAATGCCTTTAACTTCGCTCAAGAACGCTTTAATATCGTCGTTGCTAATACTACCTGAGGTATCGATAGCAACACAAACATCAATCTGCGTACCGGGCTTCATACCGGGCATAACTGCATCCATATGCCAGCTACGACGGTTAGGCCGAATCCAGCTAAAGTCATCCTTAACGGTACTTTGGATTTGTTGTTCCAACAGTTCGCGCCAGTTAACTACGGGCTTAGTCAGGTCTTTGATCAGACGCTTAACACCTGCGGGCAAGTTGCCTGCACCAACAGCTTGTGCGGCTTGTAGCAGTGCCTCGCGGATTTCGTCTTTGATCTGACGACGTTCTTCTTCAGTCAGGCGAGGCCGACCTTTGCCGTCTTTTTCGTCACCTTCGCCGTCACCTTCACCTTGACCGTCGCCTTCCATATGCTCGTCCAGCATCTGTTCCAGCAAGTCGCCGATATCGATCTTTTCTGCTTTTTCGTAAAGATCGTCGTAGACTTCTTCAGCCGACCAACCTTTGTACTTGGGATCGTAGAGGCAAGGAGTAATCTTGTCACCAATACGCTGTTCAATCAAATCGCTGTTCACGCAAAAGTCTGCGGCGCAGTTAAACAGACGACGATCACGGAAGTCGCCAGTACGACCGATGTGGTCGTAGACATTGTGCAGAACTTCGTGACCAAACAAGAACTCGACTTCTTTGGGTTTGAGTTTGTTAACGAATTCAGTGTTGTAATAAAAGTTACGACCGTCTGTGGCCGCAGTACCCAGCCAAGTATCTGCATTGACTAGTTTCAAACGAGTAGCCAAGTTACCGAAGAACGGAGCACGAAGCAAAAGACCGATACGGGCAGTAACGAGTTTTTCGCGTACTGCGGCATCCAAACGCGGATCTGTATTTTCGGTCAATTTGCCTGCGAGTTTTTGTTTTACTTTTTCACCTGAAGTTGTAGCCATCTAATGCTCCTTGTTAATATGTATATTATAGCAGAAATTGGAATTTCGTGCAAATTAAAATGTAATACCTAAGTATTAAAAATTTAACTTAATTTGTCCCGTGTGCAGGGCAATAAGAGCGTTATACATAAAACTCTTGCCGTTACACTGTCTACGGACTCCTTGTGGAATCTCGCTGTTAATATATAATCGTTTGGTCTTTTTGGTTTTGTGACTATAAATTTCGATGTTCCAAAGGCTTTGTGTAGTAAAAGTCCATTTACCACGATTGGCATCGGTATAAGTCCAACGCTTGCCTGTGGACGCTTTTCGAACTTCGTCAGTTTTACCAAACGCAACACAGCTAGATTCGTAGCCTTGGGCAATTCGAATTAGATTAAGTGCCTCATTCTTTTCTTCGATTCGATTGAGCTTGCCACCAATGCTAACAAGGTCTTTACCCGACAAACCCATCAGTGTGGTATAAGCAACCAATTGTCTAATTTGCTCTTGTTTATCTTCAGGGAACCGTCGAAAGATCAGTTCCTTTTCTTTTTCTAATTCTGTTTCCATATTACATCCATTTCAATTTGAAATAACTAGCTTCTTCGTCGCCTTTAAGATAAAGGTAAAAGTTGCGCCGACTACTATATTCTTCTGTATGCCAAGCCCACTGATTACTTACAGCTGAGCCAGGTATGTAGACATCCCTTTCACTCGACGGTCCGTAACAAGCCCAAAGATCATTTCTGACTTCAATAAATTTAGGCGCACGTTCAGCTATAGGGCCTTCGAAGTAGACACGAAATTTAAATCGATTGTGTCCTTTGTGTCGGCGGTCTAGTGTTTCAAGTTTAATATAAACGGTCATAATAAATTGGGAGGACTTACGGTGAAAGGAGGAAAGCCCTGCCCCCCGTAACTTTAGCCAAGCAAGGTATCTAGACTTTTGCTAGTATCTTCCATGGTTGTTAGCAAGTACATCATTTGACTTTCTTCAGCAATTACTTCTTCGTCTTCGCCGAGTGGGCTTTGCTGAATTTTATCTTCGATAAATTTTGCCTGCACACTTTCAGGGCCAAAGAACAAACGGCATATCGTCTTATAGCTTTTCAAGTTGCTAGGCAGTCCAATGCTAAGTGTGTTCATATCTTACTCCGTGTAAGTAAAGGGCCTGAGCCCTTTACTTTATTTTTGGCTTGCGGCAACAATGTACTTGCCGAAACGCTTGTGGAACTCATCGAAGTGCTTCAACTTGCCAGGAACAAACGGCAGGTTGTAGGTAGTCAACGCAACACGAGCACCCATAACAGTAAGTTCAGTAGTGAAGTTATCCATCATGAACTTGAAGAAGTTATCGGCCATGCCGTGCCATTCCGCGCTGGGCTTGCCGCCTTCTTTCTTGCTAGCGTCTTGAAGCTCGTAGCACATAGCAATAGTCAGCGAGTACATAGCGGAAATTTCTTTGACCTTCAACTCGGTAACCTTGCCTGCCAGAATTTCTGAGGGCTTAGGCAATTGACCTGCAACCTTGCGGTGTGCGGCGAACTTAACAGCAACACCTTCACCAACTGCACCTGCAACCAGGTCAGTCATTTCGGTATCGTTCAAGTGTTCGTCAGACAGCAATTGGCTAACGAAGGTCCAGCTACGTGGAGTAGCAAACGAACGCGAGCTAGAACGTGGATCAAAGTCGTAGAGGTCTTGCTTAGCAAAACCAACGTAACCTACAACGTCTTTGTGGATCTTGTTGTTAACAGCCCAGGTTTCCCAAGCGGCATGATCGACACGCATTTCCAAGTGAACAAAACGGTTAGCCAACGGAGCAGGCATACGATAAGTAACACCCTTGTCACTTTCGCGGTTACCTGCGGCAATCACAACCACGTTCTTAGGCAGGTGATACTTGCCGATGCGACGGTTCAGAATCAGCTGATAAGCCGCGGCCTGGATACTAGGAGCCGCAGAGTTCATTTCGTCCAAGAACAGAACGATGATAGGATGCTGGCTAGCAGTTTCTTCGTCGGGCAAGTCAATGGGAGGAGCCCAGTCCATCAAACCATTTTCTTTGTTAAAGTACGGGATACCACGCAGGTCAGTGGGTTCCATCTGTGCAAGACGGAGGTCAATCATCAAGCCGCCCATTTCTGTGGCAATGCTATCGACCAATTCGGATTTGCCAATGCCTGGAGGACCCCACAGGAACACGGGACGTTGAAGTTTGAAGCAGGTCATAATGCTACGACGAGCAGATTCTGACGTTACTGTGCGACTTTCGGTTACGCTCTCTTTAGCCATTGTTTTCTCCTTTAAGTTAATGACTGTGTTAAAAAATTAATTATACAATATTCTTGAATTATTGTCTGTGGCTTTTATGCAACACGCTTGGCTGTACGACGAGTGGCGTCCATGCCGTTAATGATCATACGACCATAACTCTCGTGGAACCAATCAAACTCGGGTATACGTCCGGGGTTGGCTTTCATATTGTAGGTGAACAAACCCATTTTGGCCAGAGCCACGGGATAGATGTTGTCTGCTACGCTAGGTGGAATACCGCGAACACCTGCAACATCCAGTGGATTGTTTAGGAAATCAGAAAGAGCCTGCACTAAAGTTTCGCTATAGACTGGCACCTCAAAGTTTTCGCGCAAGTGTGTCAGCATAGCATTAAACCTTATAGAAACTTCTACTTCGTCTTGACTAACAGCCACGCAACGATCAAACAAGCGAATAGCTTCTTTGTATTTGTTGGGCTTGGTCACTTCGGCCGCAGCCTCAGGTACCACAGCGGCAGTCGAAGCCGTTACGGCCAGTGCCACCATACCTTGTAAAAAGACACGACGATCCATTTTAGAAACTCCTATTAGGCCATGCAAACATAAGGACGGTCCCAGCGACCGATGTTGACATCAATGTACCAACCCACATCAAAGTAGTCAGTTTGGATGTCGCTATTGTCGTGGTTGCCGTTGTTCATTGCGGCGATAACTTCTTCCAAGAATTGTTTGGCCCGACCATCGAAATGGTCACGGAACCAATAAGTGTTCACATCAATATTGCCTTTCTTGACAGACCAGTCGTTAGCATCTTTTCCAGTGGTCTTAGCAAAGTTGCCAACAAAATCAATTGCACCTTCTTTGATGTTCAAGCAAAGTGTCATATGACTACGAACTGCCAATGTAGCTTTGACATTGTACTTTTTGCAAATTGCCTTGATCTTCGGGGCCAACTTTGCTTTGAGTTCCTGGGATACATATGCCATTTAGTGCTCCTATGTTCTGTTTCGCAATACTAGTATTATAACAAAAACGGGAATTTCGAGCAATACCCGTTCTTTTTGAACTGTTATTATACAGATTCCAACATGGCCAAAGGCACGTTGAAACGCTGATTGTTAGTACGCACTAATGCATACTTAAGTTTAATCTTTTCCACAGTACCTGTATAGGTAACGCCGTTGCGATTGGATGTAAACTTAACATTATCGCCAGCCCAGAATGTGCGAGCGTTTTGCTTGGCAAGTTGACTACGGGCGAACTTGATAGCATCGGCAATGGAGTTCAGGTCGTCGTTGGTAAACACACCAGAAATAATTGCAGAGTTAATGTCTTTGATATTCATCGCTAGCTCCTTTGTTGCAGTATCAATATTATAACAAATTTGGGAATTTCGAGCAATACCCAAGTAAAATGAAAGGTTAATACTTAGGTATTACTTTTAGAACGCAAAACTGCGGACCCATTCAAAACGAGTGCTAGCAGGCACCCATTTGAATTCCCGTTGCTTACGCTCGGGCATATCCACGTCAGGAGTAACTAACACCCATCCTCGAGTGTTGCTAAATTGCACAGAATCTGCGTACTTGACAACGCGAACTAAGCGGTCGTTCAACTTTGCTACGGTGTAAGTCATTGTGAACTCCTTTCTGCTAAGTCATTATTATAACAAAAAAGGCTATTTTGGACAATCGAAATACCAAAGTAAATTTAGCGGAAATACCAAAGTAAATTTTGTATACTTAGGTATTACTTTCTAAGTTTTCTAAGTATGACACCAAGTCCCCGTCCATGAGACTTAGCATAGCGGCTTCTTGCTCGTCGAAAACCACTATTTTGTGTGCGCCCAGCAGGTAATACATGCCCTGGAAATGACGCTCAAGTAAGAGAAGATGTTTATTGGCTAGTATTCGGGAAAGATCAAATTTGTAGGATTTAAGTTTGAGTTCAATAGAAACAAATTTATAGCCCGCTAAACTTAGTCGTAGACTGTCTGGATCTTTTGGGTTATTCCATATGACATAACCTAATTTGTCGAGAGGTCTCTTAGACATCTCAGCAAACATTTTATTCAGTTGCGTTTGTGTAAAACGTTTAGGGGAAGATTTTGTCACCACTTTTCAGTAGCACCACTGTGAATAAGTCGGTCTTGAAAAGGGTATTGAGCTTCTTTGCCAAATTAATCGCATGCCCGGGATTGCTAAAGGAAGTCTTTTTATACTTCGGCCCGGGGTAATTGACGAGCATATTGCTCGACTTTAAGTTGATAGGTTGGTTGTCATAAAACACAGCCCAAATGCCTTCGCTACTAAGAATTTGTTCACTCTTGTAGTTGCTTTTGTTCACGTGTTCTACCAACACATTTGGTTTAGGTCTACTCATAATTTCATTGATCGACTAGTTTTATTTATCTTAAAATATACGCAGATTATTTAAATCCACCGCCGTCTACTGCGATTTGGATAACCTGAGCTTCAGGTTTACTGTCTGCTATTTGCTTGCTAAGCGATGCGCAATGATTCAATAAATCAAATATATCTGCCAACAAGCTTCGTGCTTCTTGTGAACTCAATGTAAGATCCTTACCACCGCTTTGGTTCATTAATTTAACTTTGTCGTTAAATTTCTTAAGGTGCAGACTCAAGTATTTTTCATTCATTTTGCCGCCCTTAACGCATCTTGCATTTCTGCTTTAGTTTTAAAAGGTCCTTGATACTCGTAACGATTTAAAGTAATGAACTTGGGACAATAACTTTTAACCCACCCGTTGTTAAACTTGATGATATAGTATCCGGCGCAATAAAAACTCTTGCTTTTACTGGTTTTAGTATAAACTGGAAATTGATGCTTTACGTCCCACAAAGTATTCCAAGGTTTGTTAGTAACCGGAAACCCGTGTGCTTCGTGTGATTCGTTTACAACTTTTTCTTTCTTTGCGGTAGTACTGTCAAAGACCACATTGTGTGCTTTGCTTAGTAACTTAATCGTGTTAAAACGTTCACGCTCGTTGTCGTGAACGTAGACAAAGCCGCCATCTTCAACGGCTTGGATAGTAGCAACTTTGTTGCCCTCTGATTCTACAATCCAATATTTGTTTTTTAGTACGGGCCTAGCAATTAGTTCGGTCATAGAATGGTAAGTCCTGCAATAGCAATATAAGTTAGTTGATGAGCCAGCTGATCAGCACCGAGCCATACCCAAAATTCATTCTTGTCAATGGAAAGGTTGCGCCATTTATTGATGTTCATCTTTAACCAGTCAATGTGATAATGTGCGATGAAATCAACAGCACCAAAGAATACAGCCCATTCAATTGACGGCCAGCCAACAATAGCCCAAATACATAGTGTAGTACCAAGGCCATGTTTGAAGCTGTGCTTCATACCCCGCCAGTCAAGGTAGATGCCTTTGTGATTGACTTCTTCCATTGTTTGGTTTACAAAGTCAACGTACCAGTGTTTAATTTGTAATAAGACCAGCAGATAAAGTAGTGTCGCAATCATTGTGCAATCCTCGATTGATATTGAAATTCACGCTTGAGCCAGTATTTGTATTTACTGAAATATTCGGTACTGTCATAGGGCACTGTCTGTCCATAGCTTTCCAGCTCGGCCAAATGTTCGTACCACTTTTCTCTACACCAAGTTCTAAAGGTCATTGTGGATCCTCTTCGTATACTGGCAAGTCGTCATAATATGTAGCGGCAATATCTTTAAGATACTGCATAATAGTATCCAAGTCGTTAAGTACTAAAAAGTAAACGTCATCCCATGCAGTAATTGGGTCAACATTGCGAACCTTTGCCTCATTGATCAAAGAGTCTTTGAATCCAGGATCAAACCATTTGAAACATTGATCTGTTCCGGGCACAAACAGTTCAACTTCGTAGACTGTAAACGTTTTAGTATCGAATACAACATTACAAAATTCTTGTCCATCGACATCAGTGAATTCCATAAATCGTGCATGATCGCCGTAACAGTTCCACTGATATTTTTCTCCGCCGCATACACGGCCTTCTGCGGCAGTAATAACTTCTAGTAGTTTCATTGTAGGTCCTTTAAAGTATCCATTGTTTGTTCGTAGTCTACTACACAAGCTACAGGCTTGAGCCATCCATTGTCAATACAGTTTTGTATAATCAATCTATATTCCCTGGGACATTGTAGGGAAATTTCAAAGCCTGCTCTTGGATTTACAGTAAATCCGTCGACAATATTAAAGCCTGGATCCCCCGATCGGAGCAATCGGACTCGACTTTGGTGTGTGTGGAACGGCATTATGCTGGAACCTTTCTTCAATTGATTTAACGCAGTCTGCGATATTTGACATCGCCCTGTCGCGGTCATGTGTAGTATACACCGCACTTAATGATGCTGTTCGAACAGCGTCGATGCACTCGTCAACAATTTGACGTGCGAATGAGAGTTGCATTTCGGGATTGATACCGGGGTAGTGACTCCCGCCGGCTTGTAGTTGAAATTTCTTAAGTAGTTCTTTATTCATTAATATTCCTTTGACAATGCGTTAAATGTCTCTTGGTGCTGTTGACTAATATAAAAACTTGCGACTCTGATCATATTCTCAGCATGTTCGATACTACTGGGAATTACGATCTTTTCTCCGCGTTCGATTTCTTCAAGTAGCAGTAGCTTTTCGTAGTCGGTATATGGTATCATTTAACCTCCCCAGTTATAAGTCGGTTCGGCACCACAATCCATTCGCCACGGGCATCGAGCTAACACCGTAGTTGAGCAATCGTCTTCGCCAAAGCACGATGGTGGAGGAGCCTGTCGTTGTAATCTAATCATGGTATGAATCTTCATACGTTCTTCACTGTCGCCTTGCCCATTATTGCTGAGCCAGGCTTCTTCGTCTAACAAGATTTGAATGGACTTCATTCTGGGTAACTGGCAGACAAAATTGTACCAATGGTGTTGGCATTTTCGCTAAGTTTGACTAGATCATACTTGCCACAAAACTTAAGGAATTGTGCACCAATCATTGGGCGATTTAACTTAACACTACCAGTGGTAATAGTTTCGGTAATCTTAGCTTTAATGTCATCGGGCTGTGCGGAAAGATCCACTAGTGTTCGATTGCGCTGATAGTCGTCAAGTACTTTGTGTTCGACACCGTTGTGGTCGGTCCAAGACTGCAACATCATATTGTTCCAATTGAAACCTTTCTTGTCCATGTCGGCAAACGCTTCGATCAAGCCAACTTTGTTCTTAGAACCTTTAGTACGCACGCCAGGATAGGCACTGAACACATTGTCAGTGGGATCGCCTCGCATACACTTTTCAAACAAGATAAACTTAGGATCAGGAATAGTCTTGGGCTCTTTGGTTTTCTTGTCGATAACCATTTTGCCTTTCTTATCAAAGATACCTTCTAGTGTGTGCAACTCGTCGGCAACACCGTTGTACTGATTAACGTTTTCGGCCAGCAACTGATGAAAGTCTGTGTCGCTACTTACAATGGTGTGGTGATCCTCAGGGTGTGCTTGGATCCATCCTGCCACCAAGTCATCTGCTTCCAAGTTTTCGTGCCGGAGAACAGTACAATTGGTGCGTTCGGATAGAAATGTTTTAAGATCGTCGAACGCTTCCCAGAAGAGTTTGTCTTCCTCTGCTTCTTTTTCGGTAAGTGCCGCGCGGGCAACTGCCCTGTTCTTTTTGTAGGGCTCATAAAAGTCCTTGCGCCAGCTACGGCCTTCGAGACAGAAGACCACGTGGTCTGCCTTCTGTTCACGCCACGCTTTGTTAACGCTGGCAAGAGTTACATGAATTGCAAAACCTAGTTTATCCCATGTGTCACTTTGACGATGGGCACTGTGTCTTGCACGGAAGAAAGTATTAGCTGTGTCAACAATTAGGTATCGCATAGAGTAATAATAGCATATTACCAAATATTAGTCAAGTCTTGGAGCAGCTTATCTGCCCATGCTTTTTGCCCATCTTTACCAAAATGTAAATTTTTTCTTGGTTTATAACCTTTATTTTCTAACCAATAATAAAAAGTAGATTCTTTTTGGTAAGGGTTCACATAGTTACTGCCCCAATCAAATTTTGGTAAATTGTTGTCTACAGTATATTGAAAAAATAGATATGTATTAAAAAATAAATGAGGTATCTTTAAATTTTTTAAATCAGAATGTAATTTATAAATTTCACGATGATAGTTATATTCTGACAGTTCAATAAAATTTGCGGTACTTGATTGGATAATCCAATTTTTGTAACGTTCCTGAAATTCTACAGGCAAACTATCATGCCCGCTAGCAGAAACTTGGTAATAAAGATGGTCGTTAACATACCATTCTTCTCTCTCCCAGGTACTCCAACCTATTATTAATAGATCTGGTTTATTGTTATAAAGATAGTTTCGTGTTGTACGTATAATCCTAGCATTACTGCCGCCTGACACAGCATCGCAAACTAACGTCATACCAAGCGAATCTGACAGATATTTTCCGTAGCTACGGTTTACTCCTCCGGCGTCTTTGCCGCAACTGTGACTGTCGCCATTTACATAGAGTATCATTCGTGATATGCAGGATTTGGAACTTCAAGTTCAAATATATGAAATCTAGGCTTAGGTGTGGTTGTGGTAGTGTCTTTAAGTGTTTCTATAGTCCGATTATGCTCAGCCTCTGTCAAGGTGCTATAAAAACCTAAACCTAAACTAAGAGGACCAGGCGAACCAGTAGAACTAAAAGACAGTCCTGCTTGCCTGACTAGTTGATATACCTTCATTGTTTTCGGCGGCTTGATCGGCTCCATTAACTTACCTCACTGCGTCCGTCACCTAGGTCTTTGCGTTGTACACCACTAGGCGGTCTTGGGTTATTGGCTTCGTATTGTTCAAAGGTTTCCATTACAACATTGCGACAAACATCCTGGAACCATTGATCCACAATCTGTTGGTCGTCTTTGCCTTTGTACCCAGCACGAATAAGTTTTGCCACAAAGAATTCATTCCAGTCTAATTCAAAAGCGCCATTGCCGATGTTCTCGGGGTCTAGTTCTACACTTTCGATATTAACGTAAGGCTCGCCTTTTTCTGTGGCAAGCTCTTTAGCAGTCTTCTTAGGTTCCCTTGGCTTCTTTGTTTTGGGCATAGCAGGTGTTTTCTTTGGTTCAGGCAAGCCGCGATCCTCGGGTAAAGGTTCTTGCTTCTTATTGAATAGTTTATTAATCAATCCCATGTCTTATCCTTTTAACATCTTAATAATAGCCCCGTGACGATGGTACCATCGATCTTCGTGCATACCACTCACCTCCCCTACACGATAATATCGACGACCCCGGATAGCCAAACCCCATATTAGTTTGTTGGTATCATAACAACGTCTAGGTATTAGACTATACTTATATTCAAATGTTGCACTATCATCAAAATGATCGTATGCTTGTATTTCTTCGTCACCCATTCTACTCAATGCCATTAATCGTTTCTTTTTCATTTACCCCAGCCGTTGCCCCACAGGTCAACGTGTAGTCGTGGACTATAGTAATATCCTTTACTACACGCCCAGTCTGCAACCCGGACACGATTCTGTGCATAAGGAGTAACAACACCGCCTTGTGGCATAACATAGACTACGCCGGTAAAGCCGCCTGCCCTAAATTCTTTTACAGCACGTTCAACTTCGGCAAAGTGTTCTTCTGTTTCTACTACAAATTTAAGATATGTAGTTCCGAGTTCTTGATAACTTGCGACAATGTCAGGACAAATAGCTTCTTCCCACTTTTCACCCGATGCACTGAGCTTGGCACTTACACTAAATGTAATAAACTTGCTTTGTTGACTGCCCAGTGGCGGTTGTTGCCACGCTTGTAAAAAATCACGGAAGCCTGATTGTAGCTTTTGAGTGCCGTTAGTTTCGAATGTAATATTAGCCAAGTCACTCATATTAGGATTGCTAATCAATTCTTCGTAGGCACGTTGCCAACCCAGTAGAGGCTCACCGCCTGTAATAACTAAATGCACATCGTTACCGTTTTCTTGCACCCACTTGTGATTGGGAGTAAGAGCTAGCATACGATCTACTAGTTCTTTGGTGTCGTAATTGGGACTTAGTTCTTTAAATGCTGGATGCCACGATGCATAGCTATCACATCCGGTATTGACAAGAGGCAGTTCCTCGAATGTTTTATAAAGATGTACGTTCTTTGCCACTTCGTCTGCTTCGGTAGAATTAACCCCTGGTGCGCATCCAAAACCCGAGCACGTAAAGTTGCAGCCGAAGGTACGTAAAAAGACACTAGGGACTCCAACAAAACGTCCTTCGCCCTGAGCAGAATAGAATAGTTCACTTACTTTAATTTTCATATTTAATTTTTACGTTATGATCCACAACATGTTAAGCATGTGGAATTATTGAAATCTACATTATTATAAAATAAATCATCTAGAGTGTCAAATTTTATATTATTGGCCATATAACAGCAATAACTGAATTTTCCATTTGCAGATAAGTAAACACTAGGTTGTTCCAAATGCATACAATCTTTAGGATCGACTTTGGTACTAGTTTTCGGCATTCTAACTAAATGCTGTATACTTTTTGGGGACTCTAAAATATACTCTGCACCTGTTCTGTAATTGCGGACAATACTAGTGCCTCTGTGCAACCTGGCTAATATAAATTTTTTAAAACCGATTTTCTTGCTTAATTTCATGCAATCTTTTAATTGATGTTCGTTATGTGCATATGGTATAAATTGCCATGTTGCGTGCCCGCCATTTTGTATAAATGCTTCAGCATTCTTGATAATTTTATCATAGTTTGTACCCTGCCTGTAAATTTCATGAACACCTTTAAGACCGTCTATACCAAACCAAATATCATGTTCAACATCACGCAAACGGTCCGCTAATTTTGACCACCAAACTTTAGAGCGTAGGCTACCGTTAGTGTGTATCTGGATTTTTAATTTATATTTTTTTGATAATTCTATTGCATCTAGGATGTTGTCTGAGGCAATAGGATCTCCGAGGTTGCCGCAAAATTGTACAGCGTGGAGATTTTTTAATTTTTTTAATGAATCTTCAAATAGTACTAAGTCTAAATCTTCGGGCACTAAACTATCAATTAAGCCAAAGCCATTTTTGTTTCGAGGGCACATAGGACACCAAGCATTGCACTTGCTACTTAACTCTACGTGAAACCATTTAACATTTTCAGCTAGCATTGTAAATTGTTGACCACTTTTCTAGCTTATGTTTCTTTTCTTCTACAGCAAGTTCTAAAGCAGTGCGATCAACAACACCTTGTTCAATAAGAATATCTATCATCGCTACCACATCTCCTAACTCTATTTCAAGCATTACACTATGTTTGAGCCCTGTCTTATAATGAATAGAATCTAACCCAAAACGTCGAATCTTACTAACTTCGACGATAGCTTCAGCACATTCCTCTTGAAGAATGCCCAATGCTTCTTCTACTTTATTCGGGTTTGGTTTCATCGTTTGCACCTAGTAGTTTTAAAATTTCTTGAGTTAATTGATGTTGGTGATTGTTGCTGGTGTATGCATAGTTGTAGTTGATTTGTATAAAATCAAATTCATCCATGCCTTGGTGTTGCATTTTAATATGCACAGTGCCGAACATATCTTTTTCAGACCAAATTTTAGTAGGTAAGATTTCTACAAGTTCTACGGTTTTAATTTCCATTACCAATGCCTTATTACGCCTGCTATGATAAAACAGTTTGTTATAATATATGATAACACAATAGCAGTACGAATGCAAGCAATACGGTCT
>JACCDG012006111.1_pt1 | contig 23525 bp, 20 predicted proteins | sample 7442471 | NCBI WGS metagenome assembly JACCDG01 (sample SAMN15323444, study PRJNA562643) | freshwater metagenome | isolation source: river surface water | place: USA:Blue River Watershed | collected 2017-08-17 | reverse complement strand
GCCCATAAAGTACCATCAGTCTTGATTGCTGCTATGAGTTAGAATTCACCAGCACTTACTTGTTTCCAATTAGTACCTGAAGTAATCTCTTGTCTTGGTGTAGATCTATCTGCAGTAGTGTTATCTCCTAATGAACCATAAACATTTCTTCCCCAAGACCATAAAGTACCATTGGTCTTGATTGCTGATGTGTGATTATATCCACAAGTAACCTGTTTCCAATTGGTACTTGAAGTAAACTCTTGTCTTGGTGTGGATCTACCTGTAGTAGTGTTATCTCCTATTTGACCATTAGTATTGTTTCCCCAAGCATAAAGTCTCAAACCACCTGGAAGTTCTGGATAAACAGAAAGAAGATAATCTTTATCAATTAAAACATCTCCCAAATCATTACCATCACTTCTTCTAAAATTAGTTGTTCTGCCCATTTCCTTCTAATACTGGTTGTGGAATAATTTCTACAGCATAAACTTCATCAATTGTTGTACAAGCATCAATCTCTTGAATTTTTGCGAGTTCCCAATCAAATGCTTCCTGAACTTTTACATCAATTACATGAATGATTGATTCCAAATCCGTTGTGGTGATTTGAATCCAAGTTTCATCGCCAAACTTAAAGTTATGAGGACCTGGTGAGGATAGAAGTTTTGATGCAAATGAAAGACGATTTTCACGACTTGTAGAAACTGAGATTTCAGTTCCTTGAATTGTTAATGTAACTTCTGCGTTTTCTTTATTTCTTCTTTCAGGTGCAATAAGAGATTTGATTTCACTCTTTACTTCTTCTAATGAACGATCTACAGCATTATAAGTAAAGACAACTTCTGTTGGAGTATCATTTTCTGTTTCAATACTCCAAGTTGGAGAAGAAAGTTTTTGATACTTTACATCATATTCTGGATAAACTTCTCTTGCAGAAAGAAGAAAAGTTTTTTCATCAAATTGAATTGGAACTTGATTGAATGATTTTGATGTTAATCTTTGTTCGATATCAAGTTCTTCAAGATCATAATTAATGAGTTGGTAATTATATTTAATTGGACCAAGAAGTAATTGTTGATCGCGAATGAGTGAATATAACATTGGTTTTTATGAATATTTAGGATGGATAACTTGTATCTAAGTCTATACCTGTTTTGATTGCTGCTGTGTGCCTATATCCACAAGCAACCTGTTTCCAATTAGTACTTGAAGTAATTTCTTGTCTTGGTGTGGATCTATTTGCACGAGTATTATCTCCTATTTGACCATTATAATTAAATCCCCATAACCATAAAGTACCATTGGTTTTGATGGATGCTGTATGACCGTATCCACCAGAAACTTGTTTCCAATTAGTACTTGAAGTAAACTCTTGTCTTGGTGTAAGTCTACTTGTAGTAGTATTATCTCCTATTTGACCATTATTATTAGCTCCCCAAGCCCATAAAGTACCATTGGTTTTAATTGCTGCTGTATGATATCCACCAGCACTTACTTGTTTCCAATTAGTACCTGAAGTAAACTCTTGTCTTGGTGTGGATCTATCTGCATTAGTATTATCTCCTATTTGACCAAAAGCATTGTATCCCCAAGCCCATAAAGTACCATTGGTTTTGATGGCTGCTGTATGTTTACCACCACCACTTGCACCTCCACCAGCACTTACTTGTTTCCAATTAGTACTTGAAGTAATCTCTTGTCTTGGTGTGGATCTAGCTGCAATAGTATTATCTCCTAGTTGACCACTACTATTTCTTCCCCAAGCCCATAAAGTACCATCAGTCTTGATTGCTGCTGTGTGATATCCACAAGCAACCTGTTTCCAATTAGTGCTTGAAGCAATCTCTTGTCTTGGTGTAAGTCTATTTGTAGTAGTATTATCTCCTAGTTGACCATGAGAATTTCTTCCCCAAGCCCATAAAGTACCATCAGTCTTGATTGCTGCTGTGTGATAAGCACCACAATCAACCTGTTTCCAATTGGTGCCTGAAGTAAATTCTTGCCTTGGTGTGGATCTAGATGTAAATGTAGTATTATCTCCTAGTTGACCATCATTATTGTATCCCCAAGTCCATAAAGTACCATCAGTCTTGATTGCTGCTGCGTGATAAGAACCACAAGCAACCTGTTTCCAATTGGTGCTTGATGTAAACTCTTGTCTTGGTGTAGATCTAGATGCAGTAGTATTATCTCCTACTACACCATAACTATTTCTTCCCCATGCCCACAATTGATCACCAATATACTGCTCAAATAACCAATAGTCAGTTGCAAATATTGTTTCTACGTCTTCTGCAAAATTAAAAGGACCTTGTTCGGCAAAAAACTGATTAGGCATTTAACTTTCTCTCCAATTCTTCGATACGAACTTGTTGTTCTTTGATTGCTTCAATTAATAATCCAATCATATTGGAGTAGTTAACTCTCTTCAAACCATCACCACCAGTTTCAATCAGTTCTGGCAATACTTTTTCAACTTCTTGTGCGATCAAACCAAGTGATGATTTTCCATTATCTATCCAATCAAATCTCACACCATGTAACTGCTTAGTGATTTCAGTTGGATTTTCAATTGTTTTGATGTTTGTCTTCTGCGATGCATCAGAAAGTGATGTAAATTGTGTTGCGGAAAAGTTACCAGTTGAAGGATTGAATTGAAGTTTTGTAGAGGAAACACTTGCAATACCAACAGATCCACTCGTTGAACTTACGAAAGGAATATATCTCGTCGCATTTGTAGTTGTATCATCAACAATTGTTAACCCCCCAGATGCTGCTTGCCAAGTAGGAGCAGAAGTTCCGTTAGATGTTAATACTTGACCTGCTGTTCCTGCAGAAGTAAATGCATATGCAGTTCCTGTTCCATATGCTGCTCCACCTGCGGTTGGTGTTGCAGTTGCGTTTGTACCTCCATTTGCAATAGGAAGAGTTCCTGTTACATCACTACCTAATGCAACTTGAGCAAAAGAAACTGTAGTTCCATCTGTTCTCAATACACGGTTTGCCGTTGTTCCTGATGTAAACGAAGGAACAGCGGCATTATTAGATACCAAAACTGCGGTAACTGCTGTTGTGATCCCTGTTATAGTATTTGTCGATGACGAATAAAGTATTTCATTTGCTGTTGTTGTAGTTGGAAATGTTGCAGTTGACCATGTTGGAGCACCAGTTCCAGCAGATCTTAAAATTTGACCTGATGTTCCTGCTAAAGTGAATGCATATGCAGTACCAGTTCCGTAAGAAACTGCTCCTGCGGTTGGCGTTGCAGATCCATTTGTGCCACCTCTTGCGATTGCTAGAGTTCCTGTTGAAATATTATTTGCATTCAAAGAAGTAAGTGATGCACCAGAACCACTAAAAGTAGTTGCTGTTACAACACCAGCAATATTTACATTGCTGCCATCAAATGTGAAGTTTGATGACCCCGCAAAAACACCAGAATTATTATATTGAACTTGACCATTGCTTCCTCCAGGAGTTCCTCCTCCACCTGATCCAGTATCTAATTTTATAGTTGCAATACCAGAAGAAACTGTGATTGTAGAAACCGCAGTTCCAATAAAGTTAAGAATAGTTGCTCCAATTCCTATGAGAGTACCAAGAGAACTTATTCCAACACCAGAAAGAATATTAGTTAGTTTTGATCCGTCACCATAATATGTAACTATTCCAGTCGTAGAGGTTATTATACCAGATGAAATTCTAATATTTCCAAGTGTAGAAACTCCAGATACATTAATATTAGGAGTATTAATTCTATTGTCCGTAAATTGTATCGGACCAGCAGCAAAACGAACTCCATTAGGAACTTGCGTTGATCCAACACCAACAGCATAGTTGAATAACCAAGCATCAGTTGTTCCAACACCAAATGTTTCTGCAGCCACCCACATCATTTGTTTGTAGGTATCTGGAAATGTATTAATTCCAGATACTACAAGAGATACTAATGGATTTCCCTCAGTAGAAGCAATAGCAATACCACCATGATTTGCACTATCATCAGTTTCATTTCCAGGAGTTGTTCCAATTCCAAGAACAACATCTTTGTCTCTTACTAATAAACTTTGTGTGCTAATGATTGTTTGTGTACCATTAACAATCAAATCTCCAGTTATTGTAACATCATTATGAAAGGTTGATGATACAGCATAAACGTCAAAATCGTTTTGAACATCCAACTGAGAAATAGTTGCTATCCCAGATACATTAATATCATCAAATTCAGCATGTCCGATGACATTAATACCATTTGCTGTAGTGATACCAGAAACATTTAAACTGTTACTGATATCAACGGAATTATTGATATCAACATAACCATTAAGTGTTGATATTCCACTAATAATTAAATTTCTCGATGTAGTAAGACCAATTACTCCTAGTTGGGCAATTGTAGCAAATCCAGTTACATTCAAAGAACTGATATTTGCTTGATCGAAAGCGATATCATCAACACTAAGATCGCCAGTGATTTGAACATCACCACGGACATAAAGTGCAGTTGTTCCTGTACTTGTTGCAGAACGAATATCTAATAGATATGCAGGAATAGCAGTTCCAATACCAACAGAACCACCAATTCCAAGTACGGTAAGAACAGAACCATCAGTTCCTACATTTAATTCATTTGCAAAAGTACCAACACCAGAAACATAAACATTAGTTGCTCCGATGCCACCAGCAACATCTAATTCGAATTTCGGTGCTGTAGAACCAATACCAACTTGATTTGTTGTAGCATTGGCAAGAATGAGGTTTGTGTTTACCTCTAAACCGTGCTTTACTACAAAGTTCTTATCTACAGCCAAGGTTCACTCTCCCCTTGTTTCTTTTAGTTATTTATAAGAAACTAAATAATAAAAAAGTAATTTTAAAGTAAATATGGCTTCTCAAGTATTAAGTGGTTCTGGAAATGTATCATATACAAACAATACTGGACAAAATGTAAGGGTCATTATAAATTACATGCAGGGCACTGCAACTGCCCCTACAGGAACTCCACCTACACAATCAACTTCTGGCACAACAGGAATTACCCTATCCTGGTCATCAACTGGTGGCGGAACAGTAAGTGTAAACGCACCAGGATCTCTTGCAATTGGAAGAAACCTTGCCTTCTCTCACGCTGGCGGAGAAGATCTTTTTACTTCTGGCAGTGGTCTTACTTTGTCCTCAAATAATATGGTTACATATGAAAGCGGAGCATCTCAAAGATCAAATAATGGTTTGCCGACAGAAATTATGATTTCTCCTGGACAAACTTTCTCTGCAAGTTGCTCCGCATATAATATTGTATGTATTCCCGAAGGAGGTTAATCAAATAGGTATACTAAATCCGCGAGTGGTAAATGGGTATGGTGTGGCGTTATCAACATTAAAGTTGATACTATTATTTGCGTCATCATAAGTCACACTTATACCAGTCTTAATACCAGCATTAATTGCAGAACCAACAGCATCTTGTGCTCTTTCATCAGTGAAGTATAGATTTGTAGATCCTTCAGAAATACTATCAGTATTAGTAAGACCAAGAGCAATTAATGCTCGTGGAGAAATCCAATTGAGAATTCCACTACCAGTTGTATAGAGAACACTGCTTGCGGCACCAACTACAGGAGGTAGTGTCAAACTTACATTAGAGGTAAGTGTTGGTGCTTGTAACGAAACATAATTTGTCCTGTCAGTTTCATAATACCTTACTTCACCAGTAATAGCTGTATTTCCAACAACATCAAGTGACGCAATTGCACTTACAGTGTTAATACCAACATTTCCATTAATATCAATAATAACAGGTGTAGTATCATTGTTAGTATTATCAACTCTTACAATATTACCAGATCCACTTGTAGATTTAATGCGAACTGATTCTTGTGTAGATGCAACGATCTCAACTTTTGCTGTTGGAGTTGCGGTTCCAATACCAACAGAACCATCATTTGCAATTACGAATGGAGTTGTATCACTTGCAACATCATCTACTTGGAATGCATTTCCTGTTCCAGTTTGAATAATACGGAAAAGTGTAGATGTAGATGAGTTGTTCAGTTCAAGATTAGTTCCATTAAATGTAAAACCAGAACTACCACGGAAGAATCCACCATCATTGTATTGGACTGCATTATTTGGAAGTCCAGGATTACTTCCACCTGCACCAACACCACCTGACAAAGTAACACTAGCGATGCCAGCATTGAATATCATACCAACAGTGATTCCATAACCAATAAAGTTGATTTGAGTTGCTATACCAACAAAAGTGTTTCCAAGACCAACACCAACATTCAGTGGATTTGCCTGGAATCTTAGAGTTGTAATTCCAGAAGTAGAATCATGAGAACTTGTAATAGTTGCACCAAGACCTGTTTCAAAATTAACTAGAGTTGAAAGACCAACATATGTTCCGCCAGAGGAAATACCGACCACATTAAGTTCTGGTCCAATATAACCAAACTGTTCCCAACGATTATTATCAGTATAAACCCATCCAATATAATTTTTACTTACTGGAACAGCGTTATATTGAATATCTCCAGGATTTCCTGCAAGAACAGGAGTAGAAATACCAACAGTATACTTTCTAGAAACTGATGCATCACCTTGTAAGAAGAGTGAATTGGCCTCAATTCCTTTGTCAGATGTAGAAGTAATCTTATTATTAAAAATTACAGGACCATCAAACTCAGAAATAATATTTGCATCTGGACCACCTTCAACTCTTACAGAACGACTGATTGAAACTTCTAAAGGTGTTAGAACATCAAAACCAATGTTTAGACTTCCTGCTCCAGGATCTTCTCCAGTTACCGTTGGAACTGGAGCATCAAACACTTCTTCTTGCCCTGTTGCAGAACTTACTTTTTTATTTCCAACATAGAAATCACCATCAGCATTCATTCCAGTGAACACAACAATACCACCACTCTGCTTTGTTGCTTGTGCTAAAAGTTCTTCTTGAGCAGTAACAGTACGATCTTGTCTTTCTGGGAATGCTGTTGAGTAGTTACCAGGACCGAAACCAAGATATTCAAAAGTATGTCCTGATGCACGAATTAATGAATTACGACGAAGTTCAATTGGAATTGGTTTAATTCTACGAACAACTGTTCCAGAATTATGGGGTGTTCTACGAGTTCCAAACAGACCTCGGAACACAGAAACATTTGAAGATGTTACTGTTGTTTTAACTCTGACAATTTCTTCATCTAGGAGTAAGTAGTCACCAACATTCAGATCTAAAGAAGTTGCATTTAAAATATCAAGAGTTGCTGAATTTGGATCACTAAGTATAGAATTTAGTGTTGTTGTAATGCCGGCATATTGTGTAATCTGTCTTCCACCAAGATTTTCATTAACTCTAGTGATATTGCCACCACTTGCAACGAATCCACTTTGATATACAAATTTATTTCCAGTTGTTGCTGGAACATCTGTTCTCACACCAGGATTAATTACAAAAGTTGTATTATTTACAACTCTCTTTACAACAAAATCTCCATTATAAAAACTATTTTCTGCTCCACCAAGATGAACCTTATTATCAACGTTCAAACCATGATTCTGCAGAGTGGTGACTGTTGCAAGACCTACAACATTATTATAAACCAAGGAAGAAATATTGAGAGTTTGTCCTGTTAGAATTGCATTAGAGAATGCAGTAACAGTTAATCCAAGACCAGTTGTAACGGCTGGACTAATTGTAGATGCCGATGCGACACTAACTGTCTTACTACTCGATATTCCAGTGATACGATAATAATTATTATATGTATCAAAAGTTTCAGGCACAATACCACTAACAAGTAAAGTATCGCCAACATTATTATAAATTCCAGTAACACTTACGATACCAACAGAGAATCCAGTAGTAGTTGCAATACCAACAACATTGAGTTGATCGCCAACAGAATACGCACTACCACCATCCATTATTTTAACTGCTGTGATAGTACCAGCAGCACTTACACTAACTCTTGCAGTTGCATTGAATCCATTTGTTGATCCAGAAACATTAACTAACTGTGCGTTGAAATAATTCTTAGCAGATGCAGTTCCATCACCATATCCAGCACCTTGATTTACAAGAGAAAGTGAGATAATACGATTCAGACCATGATCTTGTTTAGTGTTAAAGGTATGAGTGGTTCCAGCAGCACCAGAAATAATGTTCGTAAGTGCAACGCCAACATTAAAGTCTAATAATCCTTTTCCTAAACTTTCTTTCGTAATACTATTCTGAGGTTCATTAATTACAACTTGTCCAATTGGATTTGGAAGTGCAAAAGAAACAGATGCCTTTGGATCAGATACTGGAGTATCACGGTTTGTCTGAGGATATAGATTTTGAATTGGTTGTGCAAAATCTAGTTCATTAAATGGAGCAACAGAAGGTGAGTTGGAAGCATTAGCAACAAGTAGATGATAAACGCCATCTTGTTCGCCTGGGATATAACTCTGAACTTCTTGAGAACGATAGATGTAATAGTTGTTGAGGAATTTCTTTCTTCTTAAGTAAGGAAGATTAGTTGTTCTTATAGAGGTGTCGTTCGTAAATGTTCCTGGATTTGATGCAATAGTAACAGTAAATTTCTTACTATTGACTACAGAAACTACGGTAAATGTTCCATTATATCCTTGATCTGCAGTTCCCGAAGTATTATTTGTACTGGTTATATTCAGAATTTCAACTTCGGATCCAACATTTAAATTGTGTGGAAGTTCAGTTGTAATTGTAGCTACGGTAGAATTCCATGTAGCGCCAGCAATAATCTTTTGGTTTCTAAGTTCTGTCGAATTAGAAAGAGTAACAGTTGATGGATTAAACTGATAAGCAACTTCTGTAGAAGTAGATCCTATAGAAGTATTTGATTCTTGAAGGATATAACCATCAAGTGGAGGTCTTGCTGTAATTGGAGAATCTGAAGGAATTACATAACGAAGTCTATAAACAGTGTCAATAATATTACGAGTATCAGGTTTTCTCTTAATATAAGTTCTTGGTGTTGCATCTCCCAGACCAGATACTCCTAGAGTTGCAATAGTGTTATAAATTGTGTTTGCAGTTGTTGCAGTTGCAACATTCACATACCATTGCCCTTGAGTAGAATCATACTGAATTGGATGACCAATATCTCCCGAATTCTTATCTGAGACACGACTTACAATACTGAGAAGTCCACCTTTATTGTTAATCGTAATTGGATTATCTGCAATAGCATCATTTAGTGTCTGTGCAATCTTAATCTGATTTGGATTAATTGATGCAACAGTATTTGTGATTGCATAGTAAACCTGATTTGGTTGAATTCCGTCTGGAAGTTGTCCAGTGTTTGAAATAACACGAATACTCTCACCATTAATCAGATTATGATTTGATGTAAGTGTTAGAGTATTATTTGTGATACTATTAATACCGACAGCACTTCTACCAACTGTTAGTTTTTTCTCTGAAATAACATCCAGAGTGTTTGGCATTACAACATTTGCAGAATATTCTGTTGCAGTACCACCGCCAGTAATCAAAACATTAATTGTCTCATTAACTTTTGCGCCAATTCGATATCCTTCAATGACACCTTCGGGGAATACAGCAGCGTTAGTCTGATTATACAGATACAAATGAGATGAAATTCCAACAGAAGTTGTAACACCAACATCAATAGATGCAAATTCAACTGTAGTTTCTTCAGACTCTAAAACTTTAGGAGGTATAACATGAGTAATATATCCTACATCATCTCTTGGAAATGCATTATCCCTAAATCCCGATGCAACTAATGCCTTTGCACCAAAGTTAGAGTTTGAGTTATTGATTGATTGATCACCACCAGACTCAGCTAGGAAGTGATTTGCATAACCGATAGCAAATACAGAAACTAACTGAAGATACGCATCATTCGAACACTTAATGTGATAGTTTTCATATTCTGGTTTAAAGCGAGCACGAGAATCTGTGTGTATATTTTCATTTCCAAAGGCAGTAGTATCTTCATACACGCCAGAAGTTGCATTATATTTTACAAAAGCATTATTATCTTTTTGAAGACCGATACCTGTGAATTGAGCAACAACCATGCTCTTAAATCCATCAGCTTTATCTCCATCTGCATGAAGACCACACATTCCATACACAGATCTCATGGAAACGTTAAAGATGTATGGAGATGCTGATGTTACAGTATCAACAGAAATATTAAGGGTTGAACTTACAACAGGAGGAAGAGGATCAAGAGGAGGGTTTTGAACTTGATAGATGATTTGTGTAGGACTAATGACCTCACTTACAACATACTGACCATCATAACCAGATGCACCAACACCTTCGATACGAATTGGCGTATCAACATCAAGTCCACCAAGTGAATTTTCAAGAGTAACTGTAATGTTTGTGGTTGGGATAACTCCATTGCCAGATTTTATACTTGTAATGCCGATTTCAGCACCACGAGAACCAACAATACGGTACTCATCAATCTTAGGTTGAATATCAAGAGAAGACGAAGGATAATCTGGCTGAATCTCACGACCAGAAGAGGATCCATATGCTAATCCAATTTTCTCATAATACATATCCAGATCTGTTCTGGTTGTAGAATAAGTCTGGAAATCATCAGCAATGTTTACACCATTAACACCATCAGCATATTCAAATGCCGTTAATTTATGGTGAGAAAAATTAGGAACAAAAATATTTGTAGTGTAGTCCTTATAGCAAGTTCCATTAGGATTTGCATCAAGAACAGTAAACTGCCAAAGATAACAAGCACCAGTTACACGGAATACTGCAGATCTTTCAATTGAATTATTTTCTGGATTTGGAACATACTTAGGACGAATTCTTGTTTTTCTTAAATCAAGACCAATGATTGATGTACCTCTAGGGATAATAACACCACCATGAATAGAATTCAACTTGTAGAGTGCATTATTAGGTGTTTCTAAATCAAAATTAGTCGTGAGGTCCCACGAAGGAAAGTTATTAGAAGTTAAACCATTACGGAGACGATAGTTATTTGCACCATCAGGAATCCAACCTGGACGGTTATCTACAACATGATCTCCAGGATACAAAAGAATTGTAGTTTTCTCAAATCTATCGTTATCCAATCCTCTCTGATAAGAAAATCTAGATGCCTCAGCCAGTGCTCTCTGTAGAGTTTTAAAAGGTCTGGTTAGACTATTTCCTTGATTTTCAATGCTATCAGTAGCGTCAATACTATTTGGATCAACATAGATAATATTTCCGCGAACAGACTTCAGAAAATTATCAAGACGACTTAATCCCATTTTAAGTTCTTCTTACTTCTATTATAGATTATTTATCATAAGAAAAAACCTCCTAGAAGGAGGTTTGCAATGCACAATGTGCCACTATTCACACGGAAGGAACTTGTATTTTACCACTTTTCTTCCTTCCATGTCAAGCGTTTTTTCAGTTCTTTATCAAATAAAAGAACGAATCTATGTTTTCTTGTCCTTTCTCTCCATTCACCATCTAATCCTTTAGTTGGTCCTCTAGAGTGTTTTATAAAAGAACCATCGGATTGTTTAATCCAAAAATCTTTTTTTGGATCAGTCATACCTCTGTAAGAAAAATTGCTCGCACGATAGATAATTCCACTGTGCTTAGAAGCATCAGCATAAGAAATAATAGCCCTAGGATTGGCATCTTTTCTAAACCTCTTTATACAACGACTGACGAACCAAGATGTGATATTATATTCTTCTTTTTGAATATCTGGATGGATACAAAGTCTTGAGAGTTCATAGATACCCTCTTGTTCATGTCTTTGTAAACCAAATGCACCGACTGCTATTTCTGGGACGGGCAAACCAGTAAAGATACAAGCACCCATGCAACCACCAACCCGCAGAATATCAGAAACCGAGGATCTGAAAAGCCCATAGTTTGTCCCACTTTTGAAATCTTTTGATTCATCTTTAAGATAATGATAGGTATAAAGAAGTTCTTTGATTTCTTCTTTACCTACCTTATCTATAAAAAAATCTGATTTCATCTAAGTATTTTTACTCACTTTGTTTGCATTCTAACATATATTCTACAGTATTTGCTACATCATTCATAGCATCACGAAGAAAAGGTCTTTGTCCAGATTCTTGTTTGCAAATTGGTCTTGAGTTGTCTGTGAGGGTCCAGCGCCATTGTTTCATTTCTGGACAAAACCATAAATTAATCCGCATGTTTGAAATGCTCAAGTTCGATCCAATTAAGGAGTGTTTGGAATGCACTGATAGAGGCAGGAGTGCAGTTATCATCCTTAAGTTTTTGAACATAATATTCAAGTGCTTCAATGACCATTTGACGGTCTGTTTGTGAAATAAGTGACATTGGAGTTATAGAACTCAGAGCCTCTAGACAGAATTGAACTGTCGTCTCCGCTTTACAAGAGCGGTGCATCACCACAATGCTTTAGAGGCAAATTTTTTGTCTGTGAAAATCTAATCTTGCTTTTTCACGTCTATTTACTCTACCATTACCTTTGTTCTTTGCCTTATATGTAGGTGTTTGTGAATGGCAGTTTGGGCAGATAAACCTTAGATTATCAGGACTATCATTATAAGGGTTTCCATCAATGTGGTCAACCTCTAAACTGATTGGATTACCATTCCATTCAGTAATTTCGCAGCAAGAACATTTGTAACCGTGTGTTTCTGTGAGATATTCTCTCAGTGCTATTTTACCAGGTTTTTTACCTCCTAACAACCACTCTTCAATACGATGTTTCTTTTGAAACTCTTGTTGACAAGCGTTAGAACAGTACTTTCCAGTTTTATTTGCTGGATTATATCTAAACTCTTTATCACAGTGAGAACATTTGCCCAACATAGTAGACCTTTTTATTTTATTTATATGGTCTACTAATTAATCGGCAGGTAACATTTCTGGATTTTCCAGTTCCAACTCATATAAGAGGGGGTGACATTCTTCAAGCATTAAGTAGTATGATGCTTGATAAAGGTCTTCTGGTTCAAAACGTCTTTCGTTATCTGCTAGTTTGATCAGTTCCAAATCAAATAAAGATTCTTTTGGAAGATCGTCAAAAGTAAAAGGAATCTGGTTTATGAAATACATTAGAACAATTTCAGTTCCGCGATTGTACCAAACGTATCTGGCATCTATTCTGTATTTCATAGAATAGTCCTTTACTTTTGTTTATTTAGAGGTAGAACCTCATAGGGCGAGGGAGACTTGAACTCCCACGGGCATACGCCCAACAGATTTTAAGTCTGGTGTGTCTACCGATTCCACCACCGCCCCAAAAAACTTACGCTTTGTAAGTTATATCATTATACTTCAGATACTCAAAGAATGTCAAGCGCATTTCTTTGTTAGACATTCCACAATGTTTAGCAGCCTCTGGAAGATTCATTTTAGAATAGAATAAACCTTCATTTGCTTCTTTTACATTTTCAGGAGTGGTTTTAACTGTCTCTTCTTTGAGGTCTTTGTATGAGATTTTGTAAACCATGTTTTTCAAAAAAGTAATAGAGGCAATTTTTACCGGGAATTTTTTTGGACCCAAAATGGAATTAAAAGTCCATTTTGGTTTCAGAGAGGACTTGCATAAGAAAGTGTCTCTTCATCTACTGTAGCACGAACGAACTCTAGCACATTCATAAACTCATCTACCGTATCACATGTCACTTGCTTTTCTGACCCTTCATTGGAATACAGATACACTGTACGCTTGATGGGGTCCACAACGCAGCGTGAGAGGTACTCGTCTTGCATTCAGTCGTCCTTTGATTACCTAGGTATCATAGCACGGTCAGTCCGCCCTGTCAACCCCCTTGGCACCATAGTCATAACCCGAAATGGAAAACTGATCTGAGTTTCCTGGATAGTCGGCAGGAGTTTGTCCTTCATATTCAACAATGAGTTTTTCACCATCAATTCTTGATGCTTGAATAGTATAGTAACAATCAATGTTAGATCCTGTTCCAGATTTAACTATAATTTTTTTACCCCACTCAATTTTTTCCACAATAAGATCTTGAGAATATCCAATTTGAGTCAATGAAACTGTAATACTTTCTGGATCAATTAGACCGATCCAATAATCAGGAACTTCAATCACATTTGAATTAGTCAGTCTACCACGAATATAAACACCAGCTTCAGGACCTTCTAAACAAATATGCCTAAGGCGATGATTTGTCTTATTAGGATGTTTAATATCAAATCCTTTCCAAGATTGGACATTGATAGTTCCTTGAAAATTTGCAGCAGTAACAGTACTTGTTACTTGAAGATTGTCGAACTTTGCATTTACTTGAAGATATCTTGGACAAGCATCCTCAGGATAATCATCATCACCCGTTGTAGATCTGTGAATGTAATCATAACTTGGATGAGGAATCCCAGTTATAGGATCATCACAATTTCTTGTACCAAAATTTCTAGGTATAAATTCGTTTGCCATAATTACTCCTTGACATCATAGTGATAACCAGAAACAGAATACTCATTGTTGTTTCCTGGATAATCGGCAGGACTTTCTCCCTGATATTCAGGAATAAGTTTCTCACCGTCTTTTCTTTCTGCAAAAATGTGATAGTAACAATCAATAGGCATGTTCCCTCTTGATTGTAAGAATATTTTATTTTCACCAATTCTCTTTACAATCACGTCTTGGTGAGCACCAATTGGAGTAAGTGATACTGTAATTGACCTTGGATCAACAAGTCCAGGCCAATACTCTGGCAATTCAATTTCTCTTTTACCAGTCACTCTACCACGAGTATAAACATCGTTTGATGGACCTTCTGGACAAGTGTGGCGAAGTCTCCAACCTTCTTTTGTTGGATGTGGAATATCAAAGTTTTTCTTTGCAGAAAGAATATGACCTCCACAACGAGACATTACTTCTCCTTGTGCAACAATATTTAAACCCGCATTAATATTTAAAGCTACATCTAAAGTATTAAAAATTGCAGCATCTCCATCAATAGCAAGAGAATATGGATTATTAACACCAGTACACAATGCTCCAGGAACAACCGGAGGTATTGCTTCTTTATTCCTGTTTGGTCCAACCATTAAGGTTGCATAGTTAAATGGAAAGGATAAAGGTTCTCCAATAATGGCAGGACCTTCAATGTAAGCAGAACCTCTTGCTTCAGCTGGTCCAAGTCCTAATGCAATTGGATTACCTTCTCCGACAAATAATCGCTTACCAACATATAAATCAGGCACTTTCATTTTTTATTTTTCTCCTCATTTGTAGAACCACCTTTAGATCCTTTTCTTTTTGTTGCACCATCTGCACAGTCAATAAATCCACCGTATATATTCAAGATTGCTTTACCTATCACATCAACTGTTTTTTCGGAAAAGATCTTTGTAGATACTTTTGAATTGATATCAATTTGTGGCGCTTTTACAATAACCTTTTCGTTACCATCAATAGTTATAACTCCATTTTGACCATCAGAACCAGAAGCAATCAATTCGATATTTTGAGCAAAAATTTTGATTCGTCCGCTTGGAGCACCAATAATTATATCACCATTCTCTGCATACTGAAAGATTGCTGGCGTTTCTTTTGCGACATCTTTTCCTGCCATTACAGAGAAAGAACCAGGACACACATTCATTGTGCTTCCTTTTCTTCCCTGTTCAATATCTCCAGTAGAATCCATTTGAATATAGTGTCTTCCACCGTCCTCACCTGTTCTTATTAGAACACCCGCAAGATTATTATCTTGATGTATATGACCAAATCTTATTTCTCCATGATCATTACCAATACGATTGAAATGATAATTTGTTCTTTCTGACATTAGAACTTACCTACACAATCTACAACATTAATAATTCCAGTAACTGGAACTCGAATTTCTTCATCAACAACTCTTCTAACATTAAATATTGGAATAATTTTAGCATTATAACCTGTATCACTCTCAATGTAAATGTTTGGAAATTCTTTAAATCCTTGACCAGGATTTATAACATTTACTTTAGTCAAAGATCCAAGATTATCAAATTTTGGTTCTAATACTAATCCATTAGATGGAGATACTACAATTTTATCTCCATTTTCATATGACAATCCTGGATCAGAAATAAACACATCACCAACCTCAAGAACAATCGGATACTCTCCATTATTTGATGTTGGATTATTTCCACCATTCTTCTGAGCATTATACTCTGGAGCAGTTATGGATGTTGTTTCATTAACAACATATGCTGGTTCAGAAGGAGTTTGAACAGTGTCGCCGGGATTTAAATTAATAACTTGTCCAGACTTATAGGGAGAGTCATATATTCCATTTGCTCTCTTAACAATAGTATCTCCTGCCTGAGACCAAGTTCTACCGTCTCCACCCCGACTTCCATTTTCTGCTGGCAAGTATCCAGTACCAGATTGATCAATCACTACATTTACTACTCCTGTTGTTTGAGTTACTCCTATCACTCCACCAGTTACTCCTGTTGTTTGACCTACTCCTGTCACACCAGCACCAGTTACTGAAACTTGTCCAAGAATTGCTCTGGCAGATGCACCTCTTCCATTTCCACAGTTATCTCTAAAATTAACAAAAGGTGGAGATGAATACCCAGATCCTGGACTTATGATATCAACTCCAAGAATATCGCCAGCAGCGCCAATAATTGCATTTCCAGTTGCACCAGACCCCCCACCACCAAAAAACTCCACAATTGGTGGACCACAGAAAACTGGACCAACATTACAAGATCCAAGAGAGTCAAACACATCAGTAAAGTCTAAATCAAAATTAAAATTATTCGGATCAATTGCCTGTGTAATAGTACTAGCAACATTTTGAACTTTACTTACGATTGCGTTGAGATCTAAAGTTGGAACAGATTCAGATCCTTCCCAAATACTCCATTCCTTAATTTCCGAACAAGATGGTTTTTCTTCACATGATAAGAAAGAAAGAAGATCAATAATAAAGTTTAAAATACCATCAGCAAGATCAAATGCTGCACCTACGATTGCCTTAATTGGACCCAAAATAGCATTTACTGCTGAGGTAATTAATCCGGCAAGTTTACCAACCAATGCACCAACAAAATTTTCAACAGCGCATAAGGGAGTATTGATAAATCGATCTACGGCAGCAAGTAAAAACTTACCGACCATTTTCAAAAGATTACTGACAATTTTTCTGAATAAACATGCAATCAAATCATTTGCAGTCTCCACTGCTTTCTTAAGTCCAGGTCTTTGATTTGGAAACAAAAAATAATAAGTATCTTTCATTGCATTGTTTATTTTATTGGTGGTATATTTTTGGACTTCACCAATTAACCACTTTATACCACCAGTAATAAACTCAGATGCCTTAGAAACTGCATTATTAATTTCGTTCTCTATATTACTAATCTTAGTCGATACCTTTGTTTCCCAATCACCTACAGTTTTCTTGATCCTTTCAATATCAGCAATAAGATTTTTAATTCGTCTCTGTATTGCTCCTAAAGGAACTGGTTCACATGTTGATGGTTTAAGAATAGGTTTTTTTACTTTTCCATTTTCATATTGTTCTTTATCGGATCCAGAAGATAACTCTTGTCCGGCAACACCTTCCTGCTTTCCTTTGTTGCTAGGTTTTTGTGTAGATCCAGTCTGAGTTGCTGGAGGAGATGTAGTATTATCTAATGTTAATGAATATCTCGCAACAGTATTAGTATTTGTATATCCACTGAATGGAAAGAATGCAATATCAGGATTATCTTTTGAAGCAAGAGCAGTGTATTGATTTGTTCCTAACACACCCATGATCACAGGTTGTTGAGCATCTTCTCCGTCGATAAAGAATCCAAAGACAAAATTGCCTTGACGAATTGCAGCATTAGACCATGTTCCAGCACCACCACCTCCTGCAGTGACTGGATACATTACAGATGCCCAAGGCAATTCATCATCTGTCAATTCTTTTTTGTTCGCAGTATGATACCCCATAATGCGAACTTTATATCTTTCACCAAAACCAGCATGATCTGATGTATTTCTCGTTGGTTTTGCAGGAATGTTACCTGCCCACTTTTCTTCGGAAACTACTTGGCCTATCCACCAAATAAAACCATCACGACCAACGAAATGTCTCTTGAAAAGTCCTTGTTCAATCATCAGTCTTCATATATCCTACATTCTAGTGCATCTGGGTTGGCATCACAAAAGAGTTCCAAAGGATTTGGATCATGATCATCATCTGGATGATTTGCTTGATACTTTTCTAACGAATCAAGTTCATCCTCTAAGTGACGACGACGTTGACCACTTGTAGTGGGATTATCAATCTCATCACGATCATCATTAATGTGTTGTTGTAATGTTCTGTCCATGTTACTTAAATGGCTTTCTGCCAAAGGTGTCTCTTACTAAAGTCAAACTAGAAAATGTATTTCTAGGTGTAATTCTATGACATATACTCGCTATCATATATATACCTCCACTCTCACGGTTCACTTCTTTATTTTTATCTATCGTAAGTCCTGGGAAATCACAGTAGATTAAATCACCTGCTCTCAAACTAAAATCTCCAGGAATAATTATATTCGTTTTAATAGTAAAAAGTTGATTATATCTCATGATTGACTGCACCATTGTATTTGCAGCATCGTAAGTAGGATCAAATGGAGTATTTTTCCAATTATCTAATTGTGCAGTGATATTTTTACCAGATGGTAATGTTCCAACATCAAGAACGTGGCTCATAAGTCTCGATGTTGGAGTTCTAAACTCATCGGCAACCCAACTAATATCTTTAGATCCAGCATTTTTAATTTTATCTTTTTGATTATCATCTACATTATAGTTTCTTCGAATATAATCCATTGCATAAAAATCAAAAAAGATACTAGAGTTGGAATAAGATCCTAGCGTAAGATTTTGTTGCAAATCAATATCTCTCTCAATATTGACAGAAACTATTTTTCCATCATAACCCTCTGGACGATTTTGATCCTCATTAAAGATATATCTTTTAATTCTAGGTTTACCACTTTCATCTAAAAGTTTATCTAAAGACTTGAATTTAAATCCATCATATGTTTCATAAAAAAAATATCCAGCTGCTCCACCAATACTATTTTTTCCATCAACACTTAACTCTGGTACAGACTTTGATGCCAACCAAGTACAAACATAAAAAGGTTTTTTATCGTTGCCAATAAAATTATATTTTATTGCGGTAGAGTCAACATCAACAGTTTTTTCAGTCTTCAATCCACGAGAGTCTGTTAAAATATTTTGTACGCTATCAGATACTTTTCCATCATATCTCTTTATAACTCTAGTTTGCTCATTAGCAATAAACTCTTTTGTACAAAAATCAATAGAATAAGTGTCTTTATGAGTTCCAGGATTTATACCACGAACTCTATTAACATATAATGACTTATCTCCTTTGAAAGAAAGTTTGTTTGGTGTAGACTGATTATCTTCAAATTCAATTATGGTTTGTTCTCCACCACGAATTGGAAGAGTATCTATAATTCCAGATGGGTTTACTTGTTCGGAATTTATCTTTTTATCAGTAAGTCCAGTTTCAACAATTGTTGCGGTGAGAGAAACTGAATTTGACAATACACTTTCATAATAATTTATTTCTATTGCACCCATAGAAACATCAACAGAATCTGTTCCATTTCCCGCTGCATAGATTTGAAATCTACTTATATTACTAGGATTTACTTCTGGATTGTTTACTACCATTTATTTAACCTTGCTTATACAGGAAACCAATCAATTGTGCTTGATAATAACTATTTAATGCATCTTTTTTAGTAATTCCAATTGGTAGAAATCCACCACCACCTCCACCATTCACAATAGTCTGTTCACCCACACCACCTATAACAGGAGCAGGAACAACTATTGTTCCACCTCTCTGATCGTAAGATGCTTGCTGCCTCAAGGCACTTGCTGCTTGTCTCGCTAGAGTATTTGGTGTTGTTTGTCCAACTAATCCAAGTCTAGATTTGCTAGGATCTCCATGAAATGTTTTAAAAACAACTCTTCCATTAGGATCAGTAATTTGATAAAATGCTCCTCCAGAAGAAGCATCTCCTTGATGAAATGTCATTTTATATCCAGGAGGTAAAGCAGGTGCTGGTATGTTTGCATACTCCGCACTCTTACCAAATCTAGTCTCAGTTGCTTTTGGTATAAAATAATCAAATGCTGCCATGTTTCTTTGCGTATGATGTCCTGCCGTTGCTGCTCGTAAGAATGCACTTTTTTGTGCAAAAGTTCCATTAAGTGGATATCTTTTTCCAGATACAGATCCAGCGGTACCCATTTCCATTACTCTACCATCAGCAGCAAGAGCATTTGCCATACTATCAATCATAGGAACAACAACATCCATAGGAAGATCTCTAGCCCACCTAGTGTCAATGTGGAAAGGAGTTCCGCCTCCATGTCCAGTAACCAATCCAGTTTTAGAACCCATTGAAGTAGATGCTCTTTGTCCGGGAAAATCTATAGGTCTTCCAGTAGCAACATCATAAGTAATTCCAGCAACAGTATATGTCGAAGCAGCATTTGCAGATGCTGACGCACCCATTTGTGTTATTTGTTTAACTTGCTGAGCATTTAAAGGACCAGGATTTGAACCTGATGGGGCCATTCTTATTTCAAATCCAGAACCAGTTCCCAAATAATCTCTTGCAGCGACACTAAAATCAAGCCACTTAGTTTGTTTAGAGGCTGGACCAACTCCACTACCAACATCATTAACTCTAAGAATAGCAGATTTTCCAGTCTTTTTATTTGTTACAAGAACATTAAATGCTTGACCACGAGAAAGTGTTCTTCCACTTGGATTATTTGATGTCTTTGAAGTCATACTCAATGGAAGAGAACTCAAAAATGGAGGAAATGCAGCTGCAGTAAAAGCAGTAGCCTGATATGGTTCTCCAGTGGAAGTTCTTGCATTTGGATCAGGTTTTCCTGTACCAGAATTTATTCCACCTAGACCTGGATTATACCAAGTAACTGATGCGTTAGATGTATAAAGTTGTCCAGCAGCTCCAGTTCCAGTATATCCAGGAGAAAGTGGCATTGTCCCAGGCGCGGGAGTTGGTGTAGAACCACCACCTGCACCCGTAGGTTCTGGTGGTGGATTAATTTGTGTTATTTGTCCGCTCAGTTTTTTATAAATTTCCTTTCCAGCCCAATCACCAATGGCCGCACCGATTGTTCCACCCAAAAATGTCCCGACAAAAGGTATTGGAAGTGCCGCTGTTCCTATTGCTCCGCCAATTGCTGCACCAAGAGATGCTCCCGCAGCACCTGCAATAGCATTATCCAATCTTTCACCCATTGCCAAATCAATACCAATACCAATCAATGCACCAATAAAAGGAACTTTTTTAAATATTCCAGACACTTTTTTGAAATGCTTTAATCCACCAGGTTTGAATAATCTATCTGCATTTTGTAATGTCGATGCTGATGTTGGTTTTGGTGCTTTTGGTTTTGGAAGTTGTCTTAATTGTGGTTTTGTTCCAGAACCAGTCAATCTTCTTTGTTGATCTCCTGTAGCCCTTGTTGTAGCAGTTCCAGTGCCACTAGCAAGACCTCTTAAATTTTTAAATGTACCAGAAACAAAATTTCCAAGTGCTTTTCCTGTTCTAACTAATAAATTTTTAATACTACCACCTAACTTCTTCAGAAGATTGCCGGTTAACTTTGCAGGACCACCAAAAATCTTTTTACCAAAACTTGCAACTGCTTTTACAAGTTTAGGCATAGTTGTTGAAATTGAGATAATAGAATATCTCATTACATCAAATATATTAGAAAATCCTTTAGAAATATCTTCCAGTGCCTTAAAAATAATATTTTTATTTGCAAGTAAAAGATTTAATAAACTTCCAATCAAAACATTCATAAAGAAGTTTTGAATGGTATCAAGAAAACTCATTTTTGGTTTTGGAATTTCAATTGCTCCAACTTTTTTCTTTGGTTTTCTTTTTTCTAAGTCTGCTTCTCTTCTTTTTGCTTTTTGTAACTGAAGTAACTTTCTATTTTGAACCAGGTTACTTAAGTCAAAATTTTTCTTCTCTGCAAGTAAGCCTCTAACTTTAACTAAATTACTTCTAAGTTTTTTAACTTCATCAACAACACTTTGAAGTTCATCTCCTGCTACTTTTTTCTTTTCCTCAGATGTTAAATCGACACTTTTATCTTTTGATTCTGAAGGTCTATATTTTACCAAAGATAAAGAATTGGATGGTTTTAGTGTTATAGAAGACTTTTCAGTTTTTACAATAGCACCACCATCTTTCTTTTTGTCAAATAACTTTTCGGTTTTAATTTTCTTTTTACTTGCGCTAATGTCTTTATCTTCAGTCTTTCCAGAAGATAAAATTTTACTTCCAATTCCAGCAATGAGTGGCAGTACCATATGATTATCCTACCATGTTATAAATTGCTTTAACTACCAAAGAACTCATATTCTTAGGATCTTCTGAAGAAAAAGAAGGAACCTCAGCTTGATTTGCAGAAGAAGAACTCGGTGGAACTTGATTAGCACCGGAACTCACAGGAACAGGTAACATAGTAACTCTTGGTTGTGGTGAAGGAGGTGGAAGTGATGGTACTTTAGGAGCATTCTTACCAACTACCGCAGTTAATAATTGAGTTGCAAGTTTTTCTGTAGCAGGCCCAAATTTTCCAGATTTAACTTCACTTAAAAATGGACGCAAATTAGGAGCATCAACTGCAGAAAGTTCAACAATTGTTCCTCCTTCGTCAGGAATAGCAAGATCTCCTTGCTTGAAATTTTTTGGAAAGAATCCAAATATCGATCCAAGAGCATTGTCAACAGATGTTCTATTTCTGGATATTACGCCCGATCTTCCACCACCACCATATTGATCCAAATGAAGTTCTATGAATTGATCACCTCTTTCTTCTACTTGTCTTGTAGTTGATCTCATTCCACGAGGACCTTTCGTTTCTGTAATGTTTTGAAATCCTATGTTTGAATATATTTGTGGATTACTAGAAACTATTCTTTGCATGTGTTCTATGAGATGCATCATAGCAACAGATTCAGTAACACCGGTTCTAGGATCTCTAGTTCCTTGAACGGGTAAATTATCGGTTCCAACACTACTTCCTTTTGATCTTGCAGCATGGCCAGCACCAAATATTATTCTACCACCACCTGCAACACCTCCACCTTGCATTGCTTGAATACCGAGACTACCAAACTTAGGTTTATTAGTTCCTCCACCCATTGCATTCATTGCAAGAAGATTATCTCTTCCCCAAAAATCTGCAGCAGGATTACTGAATACAACTTCGCCAGGAGACAGTGCGGTTAACTGAGTATCTTTTCCAAATCCAGACACCTTCACACCAGTTTTTTTATCAACTCCACCACCACTCATTAATGATATATCACCAATATTAATAGTCTCTCCACCACCTTCTTGTCTTTGAACTACTTTAATAGTCTCTCCACCACCTTCTTGTCTTTGAACTACTTTAATAGTCTCTCCACCACCTTCTTGTCTTTGAACTACT
>JACCDG011676335.1_pt1 | contig 23531 bp, 35 predicted proteins | sample 7442471 | NCBI WGS metagenome assembly JACCDG01 (sample SAMN15323444, study PRJNA562643) | freshwater metagenome | isolation source: river surface water | place: USA:Blue River Watershed | collected 2017-08-17 | reverse complement strand
TTCGTTATTTGAAAAGGCAACTAAATTCTAAGAAAAAAGAAAACGTTCACAATGGTCGAAAAGGAAATTCTTGCAGAAAACACTTAAAGAAAATAAGAAGACATGAGAAGAATCTTTCAAAGAATTACATACATCATGTTGTAAACAAAATTTTGAAAACTGAAGCAAATTGCATTGTTATTGAAGACTTGGCAAAAATCAAGGCGAAAGATAAAGGAAGCAAATTTAATAATAAATTGTCACAAGCACCATTTTTTATGTTTAAAGAAATTCTGAAATATAAGGCACAAACTCTTGGAAAAAGAGTGGAAACTGTTAACCCCGCTTATACCTCTAAAGAAGATTTTAGGGGTATAGAAAATGGAAAAAGAGTGGGATGTAGATATTATGCATCTGATGGAAAAGTATTGGATGCTGACCTTAATGCAAGTATAAATATAGCGAAGAGATATGCAAGTAAGGTTAAACTCCCTGTTTCGTTTGTATTTCCCAGTGATGGGAGATATGGACTTAATGGTGTGATTTGGCGTGAGCCAAATTGCGGTGACATTGGTTTTACCAATGTTGGGCAGGCTTTTGTCAAAAAGCCGAATGTTTTGTGCCTATGACATTACAAGCCCATAGGTCTTTAGCCTATGGGTATTTGACCATCTCTTTCGGCATCTTCAACTCGTTCAAAAATTCCTGCATCATTAAGCCCAAATAGCATACAAGCTCTAGAATAAGCATGTTCACAAGCCTTGTCGAAATTTTCCTCTTGCCTCTCGACCAATATTACCTCTTTAATATCTTTTTTATACATTGTATTTCCTTTGCTTTTTATTATAAACATAGTGTTTTGGAAACTCTACATGCCTTAATAGCCTCTTTGGGAATACGAACTGGCTCAAGCCCAACAGCTACAAAATCGCCATTAGAATCCTTTTCGCAGTTAAACATAGTAAAGGTTCCATCATTATTGTCCTTTCTATGTTCAAAATTGGCCCACCACGATATACTGCACCCATCCTGATTACCATCTTTCACCATGTCTCTAATTACATCTACATCATATTGTTTCTTCATTCTTCTCCTTAAATTAAGTCACAGGGACATTCTTTTGCCTTTATTTTGCAGTCTTTGCACATTGTAGAATACCATCCACCGTCAGAAATAACGCTTGAAAGTCCACCACATCCTTCACAATAGGTTTCGCTCATGCTCTCCGCAAAAGAAATAGCTCCAGCGGTAAAATTATCACCACCCCTAGAATAAAATCTAAGCGATCCAAATTTTTCTTTAACTTGTTCTGCCACAAGCTGACCGCATCCACAGATCTTTTTATTGTAAATAAGCTTGTAGAATATAGATGTATTTCTTGTTTCGGGTGGTATTCTCCATTTAATCCTGTTTTTAAAACGTTTTGTTTTAACCAGCTTTTTTCCAAGCCAATTAAGATTGTGATGGTATTTGTATTGGTTACAGTGTCCTTGTATATAAGCGCACAATTGGTCAATCAAATTATACCAGCCATCCCCGCATTCAATTCCCCAATGCATGCAGGATTTTTCTGCTGGAAGATCCTTCTCCGCAAATATAAGCGGATATTTTTCATATAATTTCTTTTCTAAATCTTTATTCATGTCTTTTCCTTCCTTTCTCAAAGAATTTATTCATTTTTTTAGAAAACCTTTTTCTAAAGGACTCATAATCCTTTTCTGTCTTAAAAACTGGCCCTAGTTTCATACCATCTGGCAATAATCCACCCAATTTGATTTTCTTCATATGCTTTCCTTTATAAGTTGTTTCTGCACTCACGATAATTAACAACGTTGTTTAGCTTATCGTATTCAGTCCACGACTCAAAACCGTTTGAATCTTTACGGTGTATCATATTTCTTCCATCAAATTCTTGTTTATATGCAAAGCCATTAGAATCTCTATAAGAGATTACATTACCTATTTCGTCAAATTCTTGCCAATATTCACAATCCCGTGTATCTTTAGAATGGACTAGACGCCCTCTTGCGTCATATTCGCGCCACAGTTCATATACTTCATGACCAAACACTCTCTTGCGATAAACTAAACACCCTCTTGCGTCATATTCATTCCATTCTTCCTCTGATTCTTTCCCTGAGCAGTTTTTAGAATAGATTTCTCTATTATTTTCATCAAATATTCTACGCCACCCCCCTTCGGGGTCTTTTATGTCTTTAAAAGATATCAAATTATCCATGTTGTCATAAACCTTCCAATGTTCGCCGCCATTCGTGTCTTTAAAATGCAATTCTTGATCTTTTTCGTTGTATTTTCTCCAAGATTCGTATCCTTTTGAATTTCTAACATGAATTTCGTTACCTCTTTCATCGTATTCTCGCCATATTTCAATACTGTCAGAGGAATCTAGCTTATTTACATGTTTACTATATATCAAATTGCTTCTTTCGTCAAATTCATTCCAATATTCTGTGCCGCCTGAAGACTTATAATGAATCACATTCCCTCTTTCGTCAAATTCATTCCAATATTCTGTGCCGCCTGAAGACTTATAATGAATCACATTCCCTCTTTCGTCAAACTTTTGCCAATATTCTGTGCCGCCTGAAGACTTATAATGAATCACATTCCCTCTTTCGTCAAACTTTTGCCAAAATTCGCGCTCGGAATCATTAGAATCCTTGTAGTGTATAAGACGGTTATTTTTATCATATTCCATCCACTCTTCTCTGCCAAATGAAAAACGATATATTACTTTTTCCTTTTCATCACGCTTTTCCCGAAGTGGACATTCATTTTGATTAAGAAATCGGATTACTCGGAATTTGTTAGTAACAGACTTATTATGCTCTGTAATAACTTTGCCAAGAACCTCGATTTCCATTATTTTAAGTGTGGATACGCCGGAATTATAATAATCATAAACATCTTCTTTTTTAAAGCAGAAATGAAACCCGCATCTGCAAATATGAAGGTTGCCATTATGAGTATAGGTTTCCCCTTCCTTAAATTCTACCCCACGGCATTTCCCATCGTATGTACCCTTATATGCTATCATATTTTCCTTTGTTGATTGTTTATCTGTAATAATCATCGTCACTGTGATCATCCGGCAATGCCCCATTTTCTTTAAGATACTTTTCTTCATCTTGTCTCGTCCATTCTTTTGCTGGAGGAACAACCTCGTCAGAAAGAACCTCCCTTAAATGAGGCATGTCTTTAAGATCAACTACCAGCTTTTTGCCATTCAATTCCATTTCAAATGTATCTTTCATTTTATTACTCCTTTCTTACCATTGCTTACTGCCGACTTGAGAATAAAAAGGTTTTCGATTTCTCTCTCCTTTTGGGCGATCACTGTTTCAATTAACAAGTCTATTTGAGACATCTCTTTCTTTTCGTCTTCATTCAGGGGACAATAATAATATCCATTAGATTGGGGAATTTGCTGTTCCCTGTCAACCTTGAAGCCATCTCTTGCAATAGAAATAGAATACGCTCCATCTTTCGGAGACTTAACAATCTGTATCAACTTACATTTTTTTGTAGTCATATTCTCTTTCAGTTATAAGTCTTGGTTTTTAGATAAGTGTCGAAATAGAAATTAACCTTTTCTCCCTTTTCAAGAAATCTAGAGATAACAATGGCTGCTTGTGCAGACAACGCATAAATAAAAGGTCTAGCAATCGTCATTTCACAAACATCAATTGCCGCATCAGAATCTGATTTAGCCATTATTTCGTAAACTTCATTCCATGCAGCTTCCCCAGTCAGCCTTGCGCTAAATCCAATGTGAATTACATTATAGCTCTTATCGAGCTTTTTAAATATATTTCTGCTTTCAGCATTATCAAATGCATCGATTAAGAGCGTTGTTTCTGGAGATGGAACCAGTTTAACTATATCGTTAACCGATTCAATCTTCATGTTTTTTGCTTCAATTTTCTTCTTTTTGGCCTCGAATGCGACTCGCTGAATGGCTTGCGTTTTAGGTCTGTTTAAATCTACTTTTGAATAAGGTTGAGTTCCGGGATCAACATTTCTATTTTCGACCTTATCGAAATCTACAACTGTAAAGTTAAGATCTGGATAGGAATAGACAAGGTGTAGGAGGGTATTTGCCCCAGCAGCACCGACACCAAATACGACTATGTTTTGTATCTTCATGAGTACAAGTGTAGCACACTTAGGCAGCAAAGCAAGCTTATTTTTGGCAGACAAATTAAAGTCGCACTTTAACATTAAAGTAGCAAGTAAATTTAGAAAAGAAAAACCCGTAAAAGTACTCGTAAGGGCGAATTATCTGCGCTTAGTTTACTTTTACGGGTTTTCGAAAAAATGTGATCCAAGTTGGGTTTGCTTTTTGTACAAGATAACGGAATTGAACCGTCAGCCTATTCCTTAGAAGGGAATTGCTCAACCAATTGAGCTAATTTTGTTTGTGAGCATACTCTGAGAGATCACTTTTGGTGGGGAAGGCAGGACTCGAACCTACATATGTTTGTGAGCATTTAAATGGAAATCTGTTAAGATTTAAGTCTTAATTGCTTTTTATCTTTTGGATAGTTCCTAATAACTATTGCCTAATCCAATTCGGCTACTTCCCCATAAATTTTAAAGAACAAGATGGCGGGGAAAACCGGAATTGAACCGATTTCTGTTTGTAGGCATCTAAAATGGAAATCAGCATTACTGATTTAAGCTTTAATTGCTACGTCTTAACTTGCGCTAAGACATTGAACCATTTTCCCCGTAAAATTTTCGTAATTCAAGTTCGGTTTGCGTTTGGGAAACCGTTTCTGCCACTAAATCGGCAGGCGTTTCTCCCGGCTAAGTATGAATTGGCTTGTAAGCATACCGCGAAGAATTACTATTTGGTGGGGAGTGCAGGAATCGAACACTGCGATTATGTTTGTGAGCATTTAAATGGAAATCTGTCAAGATTTAAGTTATAATTGCTTTTACTTTTTGTTAGTTTAACTGACTAATGACCTACCACTGGTCGAACTCCCCATGTTTTTAAAGAACCAACAGCTTTCACCGTTGTATTATCCATTATACATCCTCTGTTTTCGATTTCAAGTACTTTTTCGATTTTTCTTTTCAATCTCTAAACGATTCAGTATCGGACACAAATACACTATAACCCACCTAAACACGATTTCAAGGGAAAATCACCTAACCGTTCTCGTTCTGTGGATATGGTCGCCGTCTTGAACATAACGGTGCAGCAAATTGGCTACAGACTGCGCGGACTGAGTGGTGTCGTAGCCACTAACACAGAATCCCGCCTCAATTACAGAGTAATTGCGATCAAACAACGTGTTAATAGTTTCCCCTTCTGAAGACCATAAAACTTCAAAACCCCTATTAACTTTCTTAATAGAAGAAACAACAGCCCCTGTCTCCTCCAAAACCCTTCTTAGAAAGTTCATCGGCTCCAAATCATTGATTCTTTGCTGCTCTTTCAACTCAAGAGCAAGCTTCATTTGCTCTTCGGCAATTCTTTTTTGTTCGTCCAACCGAATTGAAACAACCATAAACGTATATGCCACTCTTATTTCAGGAGTCATATTCTTTATATGACTAACTCCATCATAGTTTTTATTATTTATTAATTCCTGAACGTCCATAAGAGCATACGATCTAGACGTAGATATACTCTGCAATGGATAAAAAACACCTTTTATCTGAACAATCTCAAACTCCTCAAAATTATCCCATGTAGGATCTTTAACTTTGATTGGAATTCTCTTGTACTGTATTGGGTTTTCTGGAATTATACCATCATTCAGTGTAATGCCACGAACCAACTTGATATTAGATGCTTTCTTGAAATAAGTTCTTGCATCTTCGATATTTGCGACTTCAATTGAATTGACAAAATCATCGCGATCCATATCCATGGAATAAATCCCATTGGCGTATAGTCCCTTTAATTTCAACTCCATTCTATTAGAGTAGAAAATATTGTCCGAAATTGCGCCGTATATTAATTTCATTGTATGGAATTCACAAGTGTTATTTTATCATCTGTATAAAGTTGTGGATTAGAGCATATGGTTTTAACAATGTCTTCCTGTTCAACCATCATATCATTTACATCTACAACATGATTTATTAGGTCATTATGCGCTATACACGAAAGATCAAATCCAGAGTTGTTCAATAGCGAGCATACAGTATTGGTAAACCCCTCCGAAAGATCATTTTCCATTTTAGACATTCCGTACATTAAATCAACAAGCAAACTGCAAGCGGGGATGTGGTTGTACTTCTCGCTAACACAAAACAACTCAAACTGTTTTATCTTTTTAGTCCTTGAGTCTTTAAAGCAAAGATTGTAAATTATTTTATCGTCACACACAATTAGAAACATGATTGGCACACCAAATGCAATTACCCATGAATGGACCATGTTTTTATCTATAGATGACATTCTATAAAATCCATGAGGATGTGTATGGATCATATACAAAACATCCGGCTTCATTCCTTGCTGAACAATTCTTTCGTGTGCTTTATCAAAATTAAAACCAACACTCCCGGCAGTATTTGTTGTGGAAACGTCTATAACTCCAGTTTTACGAGAATAAAGCATACAGACCTCTCTTTGAAAGGTCAAATCTTCATCATGATAAGCCAAAATAGAATCTATAATTACGTCCATCGTGCCTTCCTATAAGGAAAAGGCTGGGAACCCCAGCCTCCCTTATCTTAATTTTGCTTCAACTTAAGTTACCTGTTCCAGCGACTTTTGTTCTTCTTTAACTCCAATTGAATTCCACCACTTTGGAAGTGTTGGAAGAGGAGTGTTAAGGATATCTTCAATCACTTGAAGTTCTCCAACCAAAGCCAGCTTAATACTTTGTGCAACCAGTGCGGATTCAGTCAATGCATTAGGCATAATAATGGAAACCGGAATTTCCGATCTACGCATTTGATCTGCCAATGTTCCAGTAAGACCGCCGCCGCTAAAGTCAACAATGATTGAAGCTCTTGGCTTTGGCACATTTGGGTTTGCTTCATGAAACTCTCTAATTCTTTTATTGATCGTTCCAACGTTATGGCCTTGGTCTGTCACATAAATATCAACATCTGCACCGAATTTTCTGGATTCTGCGTACAATGCAATACAGTCTGTTTGACCCATGTTGGCAGTTCTTCCATAAAGAGAAGCAAAGAAATCATCCTTTGTAAATCCCTTTGGAAGATCCAATTTACGACCTGTGGTTCCAAACATACCCCATGCGAAGTTTTTGGCAGGATCATTTACACATTCAGCAAGAATACAGGCTCTTTCTTTAGCCCATTCAATCGCTCCCTGCATCGATCCACTTGCATCAATATGCACAAAAATCTTTCCAATTCCAGCATTGGCCGTTTCTTTCTTTCTGTTAACCGAACGGACTTCCGCCATAACTTTCTTGTCTTCCGCAGTTGCGTTCTTGGTTAGAGTCTCAATACGGTCAACCGCAGTTGTGGCAGACTTCACCTTTTTATTAAAAAGAGTCTTAATGGACTCAACATCCATAAACCCATTTTCGGAGAACCAGTTGAACAAGATAATCGACTGATTTCCAGTGGAGTTTTGCAACAACGCTTTTGCTACATTAGTGGTAATCTTTTCTTTTGGAATTACCGATAGTGCAACAACTGGAGAAATTTTCTTTTCAGAGATTTCAGCGGCAATTTCGGCAGAAGTCTTATTAGCGAAATCAAGCTTATTGGTTGCAATAATGGCTGGACCCTGCTTCTGTTTCCATCCAAGGATGGAGGCACTTTCATAAGAAGGCGCGACTCTTGAAAGTCTGTAAATAGAAGTAAATTTATTAGCTAGACCCTTAGCCTTCATCCCTTTAATCATATCAGGATTTGATTCCCTGTATTTAAGGTACTTTTTGAAAGCCGTCTTCATTGCAGTTGTAAAGTGAGTGGAATGATTCAACACTCCAGCTACTTCAAACTTCTTATGGCAAAGCATAAGAACCCGCAACGCAAGATGGGGATCGAGGGTTTGCACAAGCGCAGAACTAACTTCACGGAAGTTGGGCTTGTTTAGCTTTGAACCCTTATAAAAGGGTGTTCCATTAGCATCATTTAGCGAATTGAAGAAAATGCTCAATACGCGCAAGTCTTTAGAGTCAAGCTTGCTATTCGCATAGGCGGTAAAATGAGCCAAAAAGATTGGATCATTAATTGCCAAGTCTGCAAAAATCTTAGCTACTTCAACGAATTTGTCTTCTTGAAGCTTGTTTTTGGAGTAAAGATGGGTGCAAGCAGAAATAAGCATTTTGTAAACGCTCAATCTCTTGGAGTCTGAGAATTCTGGAATGGTGTTTGGTTCGCTCATTTTATTTTCCTTTCTATTATATTAGCCAGCAACGGGTTTTGGAAACACATAAACCTTGGAAGAATTAAGTGCTTTTCTTACAGCGAAAGAATGTTCGCTATCACGCATAATATCTACGCCATCTCTATGAGAGATAAGGGATCTTGCGGCATCAAGAATGTCTCGTTCCGATGAGTCCATTGTAAGGGAAAGAGACTGTAATGGCACGACGATATCGTTACCATCAATGGTGATAACCATTTCGGGTTGAACTACGGATGCGACTTCGACTTGATTTGCTTCTGACATGGCATTTCTCCTTTATGTGTTTTATCTGCGATTGTTTCTAAACGATGTAGCTATAATAAGCTAGACTTACGAGCATTGCAAGCTCTTTTTTCGCTTTTTAGTTCATAAATAAGAAAGCCGCTCGTTTGAGCGGCTTCCGGAAATATTTGAGACTAAGTTCGTTTTAGCCTTTTTGATTGTCAAGACCCGACGCAATCTGAACACGCTTATGCGTATTCAATTCAATCTGTCTTGTTTTAGACTTTTTAGGCTCTGTTTTGACATGCGGAAGGGTGATTTTTAACACCCCGTCTTGAGTAGTGGCTGTAATCGCTTTACTATCAATCCCAGTAAGATTATAAGAAGCTTTAAAGCTTCGCTTTGAAATTCTCTTTTGTAAGAATTTAGCATTCTTATCTTCTTCATTATCAACTTTTTCGACTGAAATATTTAGCGATTCATTGTCGTCATCTACTTCAATTAAAACATCATTATCTGAATATCCAGCTATAGCGTATTCGATAACTGTTTTAAGTGGATTTCCCTGATCGTCGTTTATAACTTTCAAATCGCAGGGCAATCCAGAAGTGTTTCCTAAAACGAGATCTACATTCCATTTATCTTCTGTGATAGATCTCATTAGAGCATCAAATAGTCCGTCATATGCCTTAGTATTGAATAGTGACGGGAATCTCCCATCAAAAGATGGGAAATCAAAGGTTCTAGTAGTTAGTTCATTTCTCATGTTATCCTCCTTGTTTAAGCTAGGTTTTATTGTTTTTGTTAATATTTGCTCTATTTAGACCCAAATATTTCCATTTTCTATTATAGTGCGAGAAAGAAAAAAAACAAGCGGGAAATTAAAAATTTTAAGTAAAGGCTATGACACAAATAACACAAACATGCATTTCTTTAGAACAATGTAAACTTATCTTGCATATGTTTTAAGCCATACCGCCATTGAATGCCCTTCGTCTACCCCGTCTGCCTTCTTAAACGCCACATTTAGATCAAAAATGTCTTCTTTGTTAAAATAAGAATTAAAAAAAGCTTCAAAGTCTGACATATTGAAGTTTTTGGTTGTTAGGCGATCCTTTCTTAGTGTTACAAGTACGCTTTCGCCTTCAATAATACAATCTCCAACTGTTGCCCCGTCTCTTCCCATTCGCCAAAGCCACAATGTGTCACGAACCCTTTTATCAAAAACTGGATATTCATCTGGCCTAAGAATGGAAAAATTCAACCTCCTAATTCTTGAGGTAGTTTGAGTGAAGTCTACAAAAAGAGCCATTGTTTCCAACAAACCATTTTGCACGCTAGATTCTTCTGATTCATTACAATCATTCATAATTACTCCTTTTATTTGTGTTAGTTAACTTCTTCAATGCGTAACGTGGTTTTTTGTGCCAATCAAAACCCCATAGGTAAAGACGAACGCAGTTGCGCGGGTGTACACAATGTAGATAAACGCCCTTCCATTTCTTATGCCAAGAAATGAAGGCGACATTTTCTGCCAGCCAGCCAACTATGCGATGCCACCATTGTTCGTTACTGAAAATCACGACTACCTTTCTCGTAGATATTTACAACTTCATGAATTTTTAAAGCTTTCATTATTTACTCCTTTGTTGCTCCCAATATGGATCGTCCCAAACGTCTTTGTGAAATTCATAGGTTCGCTTAAACGCATCCAGTTCTTCCGGTTGATCAAAAAGCCACCCAAAATATGGATCAACTTTCCTTGCTATTTCTATAGCTTCCTCTTCCGTAGGGAAATGATTCAATCCCAGTTTTACCCATCCTGAAGTCATATTTCCAATTAAACGATAACACACCTTATACGGATCATTAAAAATGAAATATTCTCCTTGCTGTTTGGCAGGGTCTTTCAAAGCAACAGGACATTCTGTCCCCCATTCTGGAGAAGACACCACTAATCTCTCGCTCCCCCCAGCATTTAAAGACTTTTCCCTTAAATCAAGAGCCACCTTTTTGAAGAGTTCTTCGTTTTTTCGCGCCATATATTCCCATTTATGTTTTTACCGAATATTTCCTCATCATTTCCACCATCGATTTCCGATAAGGCGTTTCCACGCATCTAGCATATTTTGGCCTAAAAATAGTTGCTTTATCTATGAAATAATCGAGTGCCTTTTCTGTTTTTCCATTTAAAATCCAAGCAGCGCAAACCCCTGCTGTTGGGCCTCTATGCCCTCCCATTTGACAATGACACAAAATAGGAAACTTATTCATTTCAATCCCTATTTCAATCCCTTTAACTAGTGCATTGAAGTAGATTTCGTCAACTGAATCCCAATCTTTTTTTGCCAATCTGACATAATAAATATCCCATGGAAGCTCTTGAAGCTTTTGCCAATAAACGTTTCTCATTCGCCTTTCGCTAAAACGATGAGTAACATTAACTACTGTTTTAACTTTATCTTTCAGTTCAAATGGAGATTCCCAGTTGCCAAAATAAACATTAGTGTCAAGTTGAAAATTCATAGTATGTTATCTTCTAGCTCCGAAATCGCTGGAGCTTCTGGTTCGATAGTTGGGATAAACTTGGTTTCTTTCCAATGTTTAATATCTTCAAAGATGCCAGATCCGCTAACTTTTTCAGTCGAAGAGACTACTACAATTCCAGTAGTTTCGCCTTCATAGGCATAAACAACATCATCTTCGTCCAATCCAATTAGCTTCTCTTTGAGTTCTTTAACCGTTAAAACTTTTTTCACGCCGTCCCCAATTTTAGGGCGAAAAGCCCTTGTATTTTACAGAAACTTTCGAAGGAGCTATACGGCCCAACTTTTTGTTCAATTTTGTCCCATGCATCCTTAAGTCTTTTTATTTCATCCTCGGTTCCATGAGTGCTGTCATTAAATATCAAATCCCATGTCCATCCAAGAGGAGGAGCTAATTCGCCAAATAACACAAACCAATCAATAATCGGTTTACCATCTTTATCCTTATTAAGTGAATAGTTTGAAGTATTACTTAAATGAGTGTATTTGTCAGACTTCGCAACATCAAGAGATGTGAAAAAAGACCTATCTACAGATAAACTTTCGCAAACCATATCAACAGCTTCTACGATAAAAGTATCATTTGTTGTCGAAATTGCATTTAAAACCAACGTTCTTGCTTTTTCTGCTAAAGAATCTATTCCGCCAAACATATTAATGACTTCTTTGGATATATCGTCAGAACATGACAAGTCTATTCTGCTGGAGGGTTCTCCCCGTTTTAGGCGAGCTTCCTCTTCGACATCTTCGATTTGTCGTAAGGCTATATCTAGCTCAAATACTTTATCACATTCGGCCCTAATTTGAGTTCTATTTAATCCAATTTGCCCTACTATTTCCGAATAAGAAGCATATCCTGCCAAATCTACAGCCGCCTCCCTCATTTTCCCCAAAAGCTCTTGTTTATTCATGTTATTCCTTTCCGGTTCGATTTTCCATGCAATTCTTAATGGTTATAACACTATCTATAGTAACATGGTTTGGAGAAAAATCAAGCAAAATGGTAGGCGCACTCGGACTCGAACCGAGACATTGTATTTATCAGATACTGACCGGAGTATAAAGCCGGGGGTCTAACCTTTAACCTATGCGCCCATCTAAAAAAATCAAAAATGGAGCGACTAGAGGGAATCGAACCCTCCTAACAAACTTGGCAAATTTGCTCATTACCACTATGATATAGTCGCAAAATTGGAGCGATAAGCGGGACTCGAACCCGCAACATTTTGATTGGAAATCAAATACTCTACCATTGAGTTATTATCGCAAAATTATTGTTTAAAGCTTTTCTTGGAGTTTAAGGTGTTGACCATAATGGATTTCTCTATGACAGTTAGAACAAACAAGAATGCACCCGTCTAGCTCTTTTTGGATCTTGATGTCAGAGAAGTTCTTCCAGTGTATAAATCTTGGGTCTTTTTCTTTAGGATTAACATGGTGAAACTCTAGGGCGGATAGACACTTTGAATATCCACATTTCTCGCATTTGCCTCCTTTTAAAAGGACAAACTTTTCCTTCTTGCCTCTTTGTTGTTGTATTCTTTGCTGGTTGTGACACTTTTTACATATGGTACGACTTTTTCTACCCGGACCCAACTTCATAAAACAAGCCTCATTTTCTTCGCCGCAAGTTGTGCATTTAAACGCCGTTCCGAATTCTAGTATTTTAGCCCGGTTTGTCGAACTAGTGCCTCCCTTATTGTATCTCAAAAAGTTCGTTTTAAGCTTGAACTTTTTTAACCAATGTTTAACTGTCGAGTCGCTACAGTTAAGAGCAATGCTCATTTCTCTTATACTTTTATTTTGCCCTATTAACTTCTCTAGATCTGATTTGTCCATAATTCCTCCTTACTAAACTATTTCTAATCTAGTATCCCTATTCCCTGCATTTTTATTTGCAAGAAACTGGTCTATTAATCTTTTCAAAGAACAATGGTGGAAAAAGTGGGAGTCGAACCCGACGACCTTCTGAATGCATCCATCGCCTAATGGCGTAATCAGACGCTCTACCAACTGAGCTATTTCCCCATATATTATAAAAAATGGTGGAGTTGAAGGGATTCGAACCCTCATGAAAAACGCATGGTGCAAGCATGGTGCATCCCTGTCTAGCCACAACCCCACAAAATTTTCAAAATCAAAGAACTATATAAACGAAAAAACCCGAAACTTTCGATTTCGGGCTTCTTTTATTGGTTAAAGTGATTAATCACATATCCAAAGAAAGAAGCCCAACAGTGGCTATCGCCCCTGCTGCTCCTATACCTCCTGCTATGCCGTTTACTTTTTTCATTTTATTTACTTTCTATAGTTGTTTTAGAATTGCTAGTCGGCCCCAACCATCGCCGCACTACGTGTCCTCGCTTCACAATACCTTATTGCTCTACTTAGTCGCGTTCTCCTTTACCTTACACTTGAGGACCATCCACATCTACCTTCGCCTCTTGGCTACTCTACTGTTTCTTGTCTTCTCGTATCGCATCAATAGTTATAACCCATAAGGCTACGCTTTGCAAACTCTTTTTCAAACTTTTTTACTTTTGTTATTGTTGGCGCGGATCTCGCTAATTCTTAATTTCAAATCTTCAAACATTTTCTCCAATGTTTCCGGACCATGTATCGGACTCCACCACTCATTTTTCCATAATTGAGACTCAGAAGTAGGACAATTTACCCTTTTGTAATTTGCTCTAAACGAATCTTCAATAAGTTGTTCAAATTTGGTCATTACTTTTTTCAACCCTTTTTATTTCGTCATTAGCCAGACGACGTTTTATCCAGTCTGCCACCGCTTCTTTCATCATATCTGCAATTTCTTTTTTCAATTCTCCTGTGGTTTCCAATCGCCCTCTTCCGGAATAATATTTTCCGGAATAATATTGATTCAACTCGACCTCTTTGCTCATTTCACACTCCAGTTTGCCCGTTTAACTCGGCATTGAGGGAGAACTTTTTCACCATAGTATCTTGATAAATTCTTGATTTGTGTCCAATTGAAACCAACAATACGGCGTCGTCTTCTATTGAATTACAAATGAAAATGTTTGCGGTCCACAATTCTGCTCGTATTTCTTCGCCATGAACGACCTCTGAGCCACTATCATAAAAAACCGCCTCGTCCCCATGATTAATTATCTTGCTAAATGATTTTTCATTTAGAATTACAGCATCTGTTATTCTATCGTGTTGCTCTATAGTAGCAAAAGCCCAGTTAAAAAACGAATTACCAAAAACTAAATTTACCTTGGGCATGTTAGGTTCAATTGCATATTTCTCCTTAAAGTATGAACCCTTTATATATTTGACCACATTTATATTTTCTTCATCTAGTTCATTGAACCATTCATCTTTTGGATCTTTTAGTTTAACACATGTGTTGTTGTTAAAATACTTTCTAACTTTAGTTGTGAATCCCGCCAATGCGGGTTTAATCCAGCCAGTTAACCTTATTTCTTTCATTTGGTTCCCTTTCGTTTCCTATATCCACATAATCCAACCCGCTTCCGTCTATTGATTCTTGAGTTGTTCTTGAGTTGTCTGTGCGGATTGCACCCCGCCTGACGTTTAGATTGATCTTACTGTCTTCTGTAACAAAGTACAAGGTTTTTTTCGTCAAAGTACATATCTTTCCATTGTCGTCTACTGTTGAATGAGTAAATGACCCATTTTCGTCAGGAACGTATTCTTCGATTAAAGCCGTAACCGCTTCGCCAGCTACACATTTTAACAGAATGCTTTTTACAAGCCTTTTTGATTCTTTATTGTCTTCAAGGATGCGAAGACCATCTCCAGTTAAAACTTTAACTGTGCCTTTATCGCTCGAAATATTAACACCATTTTCTTTAACTTCCATCTCCGTAATCTCCTTAATTGTAATCAGGCGGCGGTCCATAACACCTATAAAATAGACGATCCGCTTCTAGCCTTCTTCTAACATATTCAGCTAGACTTCCCTCTTTCGGAGGGAAAGTCTCCATCCACTTTTTAATACACCTGTGTTGTGCCAAGTAATATTCCGCAATCCGCCTTTCTTTTTGATTTTTGCGTCTTGCCTCTGAATCAGAAACAGGCGGATTGTAGCGCATAATTAGTCTAACAAATTAGCAAAGAAGCCCTTTTTAGTAAGGTCTTCTTTATTCTTTTCTGCGCGATATTCAGCCCTAGCAAGCTCTTTATCTGTTAAGAGAATGCAACGCTCGCGCTTGCCATTGGCATCTTCAACTTGAACCGCCCAATAAACATCATTTGCATTTGAAAGCTTTGCCTTAAGGGTATTTACCACCTTAATAAGCCTTCCTGCTTTAACTGCTACCTTGTCAATCTTTTGTACTTTTTTATCTGTCATGCTCGTATCTCCTTTTTGGGTTTAATCGTCAAAATCGCCAGCGGTTGGCTCCTTCTTCTTTTTAAATGGCGATTTTTTGTATCCTTCAATCGCCCTGTCTACCGCCTCTTTAGTAAAAACTATTCCGTTTTTGTTCACAATATCTGGTTTAGGCATAAACTGTAAAACGTTGTTTGGATTATTCCTTTCTGGAATTTCATCTTCTGGAAAAGCTTCTTCGTCTTCTAAATTCTTCAATTCGGCATCTACTATTTCCTTAGCTTCTGATGGCACAAAAGGCTTTGGTTGTCCTGCCCCGTATTTAACCATTTTCTCTGGTGGTATAAAAGCGGGAGCTTTTTTCATCATCCCTCCAGACCTCTTCTTATCCGATTCAATTGAACGCTGATCATTAATTTCTTCATGGAAAAAATGTAAACTGCCAATTAGGTACTTATAGCTTCCATGCCATTGATGAAAATCTACCACTGTTCCTTCTTCATCTTGTCTATTACCACAAAGGAAATATTCCTTCACGCCTTCTAGGACGACTTCTTTGCCTTTAGCTTTTTCTGCATCTGTTTCGGGGATAATCTTAATAATCATTTTTACTCCTTTGATGTCACATGTGTTAATGACATTATACAATTTCAGTCGATGTTTAACTTATCTTTTAGAACTTTCTTGAAAAGGGCCGAAATCGCAGAAGGTGTCGCGTTTCTTAAATACCAATTATGCCCGTTTTCTGCTATCTTTTCTAAGTCATATAGTTTCTCTAAATCCAAAATATTCTGCTTGTCCCAGTAAATATAATGTTCTCCATCTATTAACTCATCATAATAATGCGGCTTATAGTTTAAAACAAGTGGCTTTTTCATCATAAAATAGTCTATTTCTCTTCTATTTTTCATGTCTGATGCCCATCCGTGCCTCCCATGTAGCACAATTCCAACTTTAGACGTAGACATTTTCTCTATAAACTCTCCATCAGTTAAAGGCTTTACATTTTCAACACCTAATTGAGAAGAGATATATTCAAGTCCCGCATTGACTATCCTTTTTTTGTATTCTCTCCTGCATTTCCAATCGCGACCACAAAAGAATCCATACTGGTTTATTCTATCTGAAAAAAGATATTTTTCGTGCCCACAATACGCCTCTAATATCCTACTTGGAAAAAAGGAAAATGGAACGATTCGATCATAAAACTGCTTTATTTCCGATGAACTCTTGTCAAGGAACGTAAGGTTTTTCTTGCATTCCTTCATGTATGCATCGAATGTCATATTTGGATGTTGTAGCCTGATAATTAAATCAAAGTTGGCATTAAAAACCTCTTCAGTGTGAGTTGGGCCAGCATACTCCCAAAAATCAAGGTAAATTTTATAATTGTCTACATAGATGGTTGTGGCTCTACATTTTCTTGGCCCAGCTTCTAGTATTTCATCATGGTAAGAAATGTCAAAATCCTTAGCTATGGCATTTAACATAAATGCCATTCCTAATGTACCTAGACTACCAGTGTCTCTTTGCCACTTATTTAAGACTATTTTACTTGCCATCGTCCGGTAGAGTAATATTACTTCCGTCAATTTCCACTTGCTTATCTTTTGCAGATGATGCCGTAACCATGGTCCGATTAAAAATAGGAACCTTGCTAATTAGATTTCCTGCTTTTGGCGGGTAATTTTGCACGAATGGCATTCTTTCCTCTACGGGGACATGTTTTACCATCGTGATTTCCTCTGCGGGAGGAATATCCCTTATAATCTTATTTTCTCCTACATTTGCCTCTGATGCGGTTACACTTATATTTCTATCCCTCATTTTAGCCATGGGCGAATCATCTATGATAGATGGCTGTCTAACTATTGGAGAAATAATATCCCTTGCCGAAATAGCAATTTCTGGCCGTATTTTAAGATTCTTAAGATGTGCTTTTTGTTCGTCTGCTGGTTCATCTATCCATTTTTGTCTTTCTTCTGGCTTAGAATATAAGCCCCACGTTCTTTCATTTTTTAAATCTCCAAGCGGAGTAATGCAATCAGCTATGGCGTCTTCGTATTTAACAAAGGGGAAGGTCTTTAGTTCGCTTCCCTCTGTACAATTAAATATTTCAAATCCATGCGCCTCACAAATTGGCTTAAGCGCAGGGAAATACTCGTTCTTCATTCGATCATATGTTGCCATATTTCCTTTTACTGCCCCGTTACTCCTTTGTTCGTCAAAATGATATGTTTTAGTTTCAGACATTTTGAAATCCGCGCCTAGAAGATATACCTTTCTAAAACCCAACAAGAACAATATTCTTATAACAGGAAGCATTACTGACCTTCCTCCTCCATAATCGGCAGAATTACCCCAATTAATGGTGTCTTCAAACAAAAACCTTTCTGCAACAAATTTGCTATTTCTGTGGTAATATACCACATTCGGACAATCTCCGACTAAAACTGGTTTTGTCTTGCCGTCTGGTTTTACCTGTACCATATCTTGCCACGTTTCATTATCAAATAACTGCTTTTCCGAATGTGCTTGTGGAACGAACTTTGTAATAGTTGGGTCGAGCCAAATCGACTTAAGGAATCGCTTAGGGTCGTCAACACAAGACCAAAAATTAGGGCGCACTGTTTTTGGACCATTATTTATTCCATAAGTAATAACTCCCGGCAACTTAAGTAAAGACAAATCATATCTTCCACTTGCCACAGATGGGCCATTACATATCATAAATGCGGATCTACCCCTATAGTTGCCGATTATATTTAGCTGGGACATTTCTCTTGTAAAGAACATGGGTTGTGGTTGATACCATTCCCAAGAAACGCAATGCCCCATATCCCTGCTTCTATGGTGTCTTGCTTGTACTTGATCGCCTTTTTCTTTACTCATGCTTGCCATTCTTGCCATTTTCACCTCTGTTTGTTATCGATTTCCCGTGTGTGATTGAGATGGTACTGCTCCTTTAAATCCATGCCTCTTCTTCCACCTAAAACGCATCTAAAAGCTCTATCTGCCTTATAAGTCCTAAATCCATCCCTGCCTTTTATCGGATAGGACAGATTTCTTTCTCTTATTGATTTTACATTTGCCAATTGGAAGTATCCTGCGGCGGTATTCTTGCCGCCAATTCTATAAACTGGCCATTCTTTTACGATTTTCTCAACGTCTGCTATTTCTAATGGATACTCTCTTTTGTCTTCATTGAAATACTTTTCGCTAAAAGGGATGCTTAAAGAAACTCTATCTGCGCCGATACACAAAGATTCGTTTTTCCATTCATCGGATTGTAGTTTTAAAGCCAAATCTGCAAAAAAGTCTTGGCTATAAACCATGTCGGAGTCGGCAAAGATAATCCAGTCGGCGGAAGTTTCAGCTAGTTGTTTTTGTCTAGCCGTAGAACGATTGTGAACATCGTTACTTTCTACTAGAGTTGATTTAATCGCAAGCCCTTTATTTTTAAAGAATTCCAATAAGGATTCGGTGGATGGGTTTCCGTTTTGGGCACAATGGGATACATTAACGGTGATTTTAGGCGTTTCTCCCTTTTGTTGTAAAAGGGAGCTTAACATCCAGCAAAGGCGTCTTTGGTAATTCCAACAATGTATAGCAATTTCAATTTCCATGGTGATATTATACACGAATTACAGAACTATTATCCCCAAACAATATCTATAAGCTCATAGATCAGATCTGATTGCTCCTTAGTGAATTTCCACCGTACATTTACGTTCTTGTCGGCCCAAGACTTTGGGGTATTTCCTCTTTCTTCGCTCACTCCACACCAATCGCAAACCATTTCCGCAATATCTAAATCTGGCATTTTAGTAGCATCTACCATCTTTTCTGGAGGAGCATCCCTATTTTCCTTATTAATCACGTTTTCCTTGTTTGGACTATGAAATTCAGGATGATGTGAATTGCTAAGAACATGATGTGTTGTCGCCTCTAACATCATATCGTCTATATCTTCAGGAGGATTATAATCCTCGAATTTCCAGCCTTGGTCTTTGCACCTATACTTCCAGTTTACCCACACATAAGCAGAACATTCAGGTTCTTCAAATTTACTTTTGTCGTGAACCTTAGCTCTTTCTTTAAGCTTCTTGAACCTTTCGTCTTTTTCAGCAAGGATGTTGCAGTATTTGGAAACCAGATCAATATGTCTTTTAGTTCTCTTTTCGCTCCACTCTTTCATTTCAGAAGTTGGGGACTTCTCTTTTTTAGATATTTTTATTATTTTCATTTCGCAAACACCTTATTTAATTGTTCTTTTTTCTTCTCGATCATTTCCTTTACAAAATCTGCACTTGCATTCTCGCGATGAAAAATCATTTCGGCAACTGGATCATAGTCCATATACGTTACGCCCTTTTCTCTCTTTTCAATGGAAAATATCTCAAGATCTTTATTCTTTTCCAAGTCCCATTCAGATTCAACCTTTGCATCTGGATGAAAATTCCCATCGCCATCCGCAAAAAAAGCCACATATTGACTCTTCCCAATAGAACCCAATAAATTCCACTGTTTAATCATTGCATTTATTGCAAGTGCTTGCGCCTCTGTAACTTGCATTTCTATTTTGATTTTCTTTGTTTTCATATTCATCCTTGTTTAAGTTTAAGTTTAGGTTTAAGTTCTTCCAATGATATTTTGCTCAACATGTTTTCTTTCGCTCATAGATAAAGCCTTACACACAAACTCGAATTTTCCTCCATTAGCTAAAACCATGTCCTTTTTGTGTTTTATTTTTTCATAATATGCTTTTCCGTGCCTACTTTTCTCGGTAAAGGATGTAACTTCAACATATGTATTATCATCTGGCAAATAAAAATCGTATCTGTATCTCCCCGCCATAAAAAATGGGTAATTTTTGTCGTGAAAAAAGTTTAAATTGCTGTTTTTATAATCTAAATAATAGAATGCCTCAATTAGAGAATCGCAAGCTTCTCCATCGGCCATTACATATTTTTTACATCTACTACAACCTCGCCCATTTCTATTGCGATTGTTAATAGATGCCATCCATTCATGCCCATTGCCGCACATCCACCAATATTTTATCGGGCTATTTGCCCCAACTGTGTCAGGTGTGACTGTCAAATTTTTGCTTGGGTGCCATTCAGCGGCCAATTGCGGGTTAACGGCCATAAGGCTATTATCATAGCAGACCCTTTGCCCGGAACAATAAGGACAGCCGGATCTTTCAGTAGATGTCCTACTGTATATTACCGCGCTCCATTCATGTCCATTTTTACACTTCCACCAAGCCTCCTTGCTAGAATGTGGAGACACATTATGAACCGTATTACCGCCGTTTTTAGAGTTGTGCCACTCCGTTTCTAAGTCTGGGTATAAGGCAAACAGACTGTTAGTGTTGTCCACTTTTTGTCCCACACAATACGGGCATCCATTGCCATTTGAACTTCTGCTATTCGGTGAAGCCTCCCATCCATGTCCTTTTTCGCACCTCCACCAAACTTTTTTGCCGCTTCCTTTAGGCAAATAACTAGGCGAGACAATATTCTTTTGAAAATCCCACTCTTTTATTAAATGGGTGTCGGTGATCTTTATTTGTCCTCTTTTCATAAGCGTCCAAGCAATTTTAATTGCGCACAAACCACCAATTTAACACTACGCCACCGACTACGCAAAGTTTAAATCCGAATTCTTGGCAAAAGTCCTCAACAACAGTTTTAACCCTGTAAGGTAACTGTTTTCCGGAGAAGTCTTTTATACCAGAATTAGGCCCATCTTTAAAATCGTGCCCGCTGACAATGCCGCCAATTCGCACCTTGGGAACCCAAGAGTGTAAATCAATATAAATATTAGAAAGATTGTGTCCTCCATCTATATATAGATAATCTATTTCACTTGTCCATTCCTGCGCCACATCTGCCGAAAACCCTCTATGAAAAAAACATCTACCTTGGTCGATATAAGTCTTTAACTGCGCTGCGGCTTCGTTAAGTCTTACATCTCCGTCTTTATTAAAGAAGTCGGGCCTGTAATCGCTTCCAAAGTCGTCAATCCACGGGTCAACACAATGTAATTTGGCAAGCTTCGATTTCTCCAATAGTTTGGATGCGAAGCCGCCCTTGTCCGTTCCTATTTCCACGCCCACTTGAAGATCAAGCTCGTTAATAAGATGTGGAAAAAAATGATCTCTGTATTTGTTTGACGGAGCGGCTTTTAAAAACTTACAAGCAATATCTTCTATTTTGTCTAATTCTATGTTTTTATGCATAATACTCCTTTTCAGTATTATACAAAATTTTCATTTTCCTGTTCCTTGATAGTGAATAAACACTTTGTTTTTTTGTTTTAATTGTTCTTCTGTAAACGGACTGGAGCGATGAAGGTCACAACACATAGGCTCGAATCTACTCCAATATTCGTCTAAGCCTTTCCAGCCACCCATTAACTCTTCTACGATCTTCGCCCATGCTGGTTCGTCATTGTCTTGTGGCATTGTGTCCCAATATTTTATTGCCTTGTCTGGCAAAGACTTATCTCTAATATATAAAAATCCCCCATTTGGAACCTTTCGCTGATCGTCTTGCCTCCAAGGGCATTTTATCTTACGATACATCATTAAATTTGCCTGAAACACATCCTTCTTGTTTAAATCGTCCCAAAACGATTTAGGCAAATCCCTCTGTGGAACACAATCCCAGTCCATATACACCACTTCATCATATCCATCTATTTCCATGGCATATCTGATTAATTCTAACTTGTGCCGATAAACGTATTTAATTGGATCAAAGATAGTAGCCCCCTCATTTAAAAGAGTAACATCATTAACCCCCATTTTCCTTAGAGCCTTTAAATTCTCGTCGCCAAACACATAGGTCTTAAAAGCGAACTTAAAGTCAGAACCCAATATGGCGGCGATATTTTTATCCATCCTTGCTCTTCTAGCCAAAACTCTATGGCTGGGATCGTATGTCCCCCATAATCCCCTAATTATGCCTCTACGATGTGCCATTAATCGATCCTTATTGATAGCTTTTCTATTGTACCAAGAACAGAATCCCAAAGACCTTTTGGGCTGCAATACTTGTTGAAGTATGTAACCGCATTATTAGAAATCTCATTTATGTCGTTTTCAGACATCGAATCAATTTTACGATTCATGTCTTCAACATTCTTTACGGTTATGAAGTCTACGTTTTCTACAGGTGAAACATAATACTCCCATTCCACTCCGGGAGTAAACATCGCCACACATCCCATCCCCATTGTCTCTGTTTCTCTTTGACAGATTGGACAATCTCCTACTGGACACAAAGCAAACTTTGATTGAGACAAGGCCGTATAATAATCTTTAAGTGTTGGATATAAAAAGTTTGTTCTATTATAAGACCTAGCAGCCCTGTAACTAAATACTTCTGTGCTATTCTTCCATTGATTCCGTGCGTGTACATCTCCGCGTATGGTTCCACTAAAGATAGATTTTATGTTTCTTTTCTTTCCAAAACCTATGGATGACTGGACCTCACTAAAACTTTTCCAATCTCTAACATAAAAATTCCAAGGCAGAATCTTTGGATTTTTAGGATCTTCGTTTAGCATTTTCCATTCTGCACGATACTGGCAAGCCAACACATATTCATACGTATCTGAAATGCTTTGAACATTGCTAGGTTCTAATGCCAAGCCACCAATTCTTCCAACCCAAGTTATATATCTTTTATCCTTTTTCATGGGGATATGGACTCTTTCCACCCACCCCTTGTCCTCCCAGTAAGTAATTATCTGATTTAAACCAATATAATCGCAATCCTTTGTTACGCAAGTATATATTTTTATTCTGTTCATTTTATCCTTTAAAAAACTTTGCTTGTTGGTATTTTCCTATATATTACTGGACGCTTTACTTCTGGCAACTTAAGCGTCTCACTAACATTAGACTCAATGTCTATTTCATCTTCGTCTATTTCATCTATTTCCGGAGATTTACCCGCATTTGCCTTTTCAACTTCTTCAAGCCTTGCCTGTAAAGCCTCTACTCCTAATCTACTATTGCCTTGCGAGAAGCCATAATCTTTCTTAAAGTTCCTTGTTCCGGCTAAATGTG
>JACCDG011176099.1_pt1 | contig 23533 bp, 38 predicted proteins | sample 7442471 | NCBI WGS metagenome assembly JACCDG01 (sample SAMN15323444, study PRJNA562643) | freshwater metagenome | isolation source: river surface water | place: USA:Blue River Watershed | collected 2017-08-17 | reverse complement strand
GGTCTACGTGCATTGTATTTTGCTCTAGATGCAGTACTACATCGCTTCCATTACTTGAAAACTGCGTTGAGTGTGTTGCTAGTGTTTATTGGCAGTAAGATTTTCATTGCAGACTTCTTAGGTCTTGAGAAATTCCCAGCAGAATGGTCACTTGGTATTACCTTTGCAATCTTGGGTGCAGGTGTAGTGTATTCACTTGTTAAAACACGTAAAAAAGTAGAGGTTGCAAATGAGTAAACCTGCAAAAGATCTGTTTAAAGTCAGCACAAAAACTATTTGCCATTTAGACTTTAACCATGTCAACAGTCAGTATCCCTGCTCAAGAACCGTTTGCGAATGTCACGAGATTTATAAAACTCAACTTGAACAAAGCAGAGTGAATAGACGCAAAGTAAAAGAACTATCCATAGTATAAGGTTGCAAAATAGCAACACCTATGTTATAGTGAGTTATTAATTACGCGAAAAAGGGTTTGTAGTAGCGGCTAGTAATCCAGGAACCCTGAGATAAACAAGGTGAGAACGCCCGCCTCACACACCAGCAATGGTAAAGTAGCGCAAGCGAAGAGATGCAGGAAACAGTCTACATGGCTGTTTGAAAACTGGGACCCTGCTGTTTATCAATACCCATTAAGATCGTCTGTAGGCTAGCCAGATTTTTAAAAAGGTATCAAACATGCAATTGGAATTAGTATTAGTATTGCAAATACTGTTTGCACATTGGGTAAGTGATTTTGTACTACAAAGTCACTGGATGGCAACAAACAAAAGTCACAACTGGTCTGCACTAGCAGCACATGTTGTTACCTATACTTTCAGTATGGCATTGATTATGCTGATTTTCGTTACAGCAACAGCATATGTCAAAATGGATAACACAGGGCTAGATGCATTGTTATTTGCATTTTTTCCAGTTGCAATTGGATACTTTATTCTAGTGTGGGCTGTTATTAACGGTATATTACACTTTATTACAGATGCTATTACAAGTAGAATTACATCTAAACTGTGGCAAAAAAACGACATGCATAACTTTTTCGTAGTAGTTGGGTTTGATCAGCTTGTACATTATGCATGTTTGTTTATAACAATGATCGCACTAACAAATTAATAAGAGGAGATAGAGATGAGTAGATATAGAGATGAACCGAAATTTGCAGAGGGCGATATTCTTGTTGCAATCAATGGCAAGCGTCCGTTTAGGGTAACATCTACATGGGGTAACAGAGTTTCTGGACGTTACATTCACAGCGAAAACCCAGCAAACTTTTACACATCTGATGTAAAGTATTACGAAGAAACAGATACACAAGAGGGAAAGAAGATGAGCCAGTCAATTTATAAAGTTACGCTAGACGATGGCGCTGTTACTTTTGGTACCAAAGCAGGTGCTACTGCACAGGGCATGGTACTAATTGAAGAAAAGGGTACAGGCAAGATTCTGATTGTCAATGACAGTCAACTTGAAGAACAACTGCCGTACACTTTTGCAGTTCGCACTCAAGGCAACACACAACACTACATCGGCAAGCCGGGTATTGTTGAAAAGGGCGATATCGTTATCGTTATGGACCAGGGTGTTGATAAGTTTGTTGTTGGTATGGTTTCGGCCGTTGATACCAAGAACAAGAGTGCAACAAAGACTTTCAAGGGCCGCAAGGTTCTAACTGAAGACCTATAAGATAAGGCAGGTAACTGCCTTATCTACAACAACAAAGGTGTATCATGACCAAACCACAAATGGAAATTATCTTCGCTCCTGGTTGCTTTGACAACTTCGAAGGTACCCAAGAAGAGCTAGAAGCATTTATGGCAGAAATTACCAAAGTGCTGCAATCAAGCGAAGTAGAAGATCGTGTGTTAATCAGTAACGAATTTGTTGCTACTCGACATGTATACGACGATGAAGAAGATGCTGTTGATATCGCTGCATCAATTGAACAAATGACGCAAGCACGAAAGCGTATACTCAACTAAATAGTTTCATGAGAATGCATGAAATCAAATCAAAACCGCAGACTATCACTTCTGCAACTAGCAAGAGTGGTATGATAAACCGTAAAAAAGCTGCTGCGGCTGTAGACCCACGTGGGTATTTTAAAAATACCAAGAGTGCCTTTAAAAACGTTAAAGAATAAGCCTTGTTAGTTTAAGTGGTATAACAACGGATTCGTAACCCGTGGTCAACAGTTCGATTCTGTTACAAGGCACCATTACAACAACGGATCGTCTAACCAGCGTACAATTGCAAATTTTAGCATAGATACAGCACGGTCCGGCGTAAGATTGAACCATTCACCTTTTAATCTCAAATATCCAAGTTCTGTATGTAACTTGCGCTCTAGTATACGTACACGATGTTCTGGTACAGGTTCCATATGATGAACCTTTAATGGTGTAGGATTACCAGTTTGCAAAGTTTTCAAACGTTTAGCAACGTCTTTGCTAAATCCAATTTTTTGACGATCAGTGTCAGTGCCGATGATATACAAATACATGCAGATACTTATACAGTGTCAAATGCATCTTAGTGGTTGACACAGAAAAAATAATCGTGCTATACGTTGCCTTGTCATAACGTTTTCAATAAAGGACATCACATGCAAGATGTAACTATCCTTAACGGCAGCTATCGTAATCAACCTATTACCGATGTGCGTTGCACGTTGGTTCGCCCTATCAAGATCGGTAGCCGCGGTTGGTATGGCAACTTTCAAATTCCAGGCATGGGCAACATTCGTGTTCAGTTGCCAGATGAAAACAGCCTGATCTATCACGGCACTATTAAGATTGCTACGCCAGAAGCAGTTGCAGCAGAAGAAGCCACCGACGAGCAAATTGCAACTCGTATCGAAGATCGTTTTAAGATCCTCGAAGAAATCACCGCAGGTGTTGCAAGCGACAATGTGCGCAGCCTTATTGTAAGCGGCGCACCAGGCATGGGTAAAAGCGTTGGTATTCAGAACGTGTTGGACCACAACGATGATCTTGAATACAACAAAGTCAGCGGCACTATTGCCAGTGCGTTTCAACTTTATCAACTGTTGTTCGACAATGCCGAGCATCACAATGTGTTGATCCTCGATGACTGTGACAGCCTGTTGTTTGACAGCGACTGTGTGAACTTGCTCAAAGCTGCACTTGAAAGTGGCGATCGTCCTCGCATTGTTAACTATAACAGTGAAAGCGTTGTCAAGCTGGGTATGCCTAAGAGCTTTGAGTTCAATGGGCGTGTGATTTTTATCACTAACCTCGACTTCCAACAGATCATCGACAAAGATCGCGGTGCTGCTAAGCATATTGCGGCACTGGTTGACCGTAGCTTGTATCTTGATCTCAGCATGCACACTCGTCGCGAGATTTGGTGCAGGATCGAAACTATGGTTCGCAAGCACCGTATGCTTAATCACTTTGGGCTCGGCGACGATCTTGTTGAACTGCTGCTCGAATATGTCAAGGAACGTCGCGATGACTTCCGTCGTCTTAGCCTGCGGACTGTAGTTCAACTCGCACAGTTTGCTAAGACTAGCCCAGACGGTTGGCGGCGTATGAGTGAAGCGTTCCAAATGAGGCCACGCTGATGCCTGACCGTCAGGATCCGCGGTTTTTAACTGCTGCTGAGTATCGTAGAAGCTTTGAGGAAACTGCTAAAAGGTTTCCTCATTGTGTTACTACAAAATCTATTAAAATTGTAGGCAATGGTAGACTTCGCCTACGGCAATGGTTTCATGAGCATAAGCTGCGAGTTTATCAAACAAGCGGTGATAGTGCTGATGTTTTGTGGAATAACAAGTGGAATAAATTTTACTTTAAAAGCAAAGAACATGCATTACAGTTTGCATTGACATGGTCATAAGGAGAGTGGTATGACAGATGAGATCAAACGCCATTGGCGTATTACCGTTCACGGGTGGGGTGGAGAAATTGTGTTCGATCCTAGTACCGAAGAAGAGTACGAATATTGGCGCAGCGAAAAACCCTATGAAGATATGGGCATTAGTCCTGAAGATGAAGACAGCGCACTAGCACACTATGTCTGGGAGAATAGCAGCGAGCCTGGCATGTTTCCCAATGTCCCAGATCAGTTTCAAAACGACTGCAACTGGTTTGATAGAGACAGCCTTTGTCATGTGTATGGTGCAGACTTTGATACTGCATATGTGACAATTGAAGAAGTTGACGGCACTGACTGGGATGCAGAACCAATTGCTGAACTGGTTGGGGATATGACACTTGAAGACTATGCCGAACAGAACGAAGTTGAATTTACGCATGTGGATGTAGAACCAGAAGAAGAGTATCTTTTCCATGGTTTTAGCGAAGAAAAAGGTATATTTTTCAGTGGTATAGTTTCTACTGATGAATCCTTTGACCCATACAAGCTAAAGTTCACTCTTACAAATCTGCCCATTGGTTACTGTATTGTAACAGACGTCTATTACGACAATGTACTAGTAGACAATTTTGGTGCCGATACTAACAGTAAAGGTATGACTGTAGAAATCATTAGCAACTAACAGACAATAATAACCGCAGCATAATCAACAGTTATGCTGCGTTGCCACATGGTATTGTCATCTATCTGTTACAATACTGCATAGCTGGTCTCAATAAATACTGGACTTATTGCATATCAGCTATGCATTTGCAGCAATTGTTTTTTGCGCCGCAGCATGATATATAGTATGTACACAGAGACAGAAGGATAATATGATGATTAAGACATTCGCTAAAACTCTATACGGTATTTTTGTTGCTAACCTAGCCGAACGTAATACTATTAGAGAACTAAACAAGTTGAGCGATCGAGAGCTCAATGACATTGGTATCAGCCGTTGGGACATTCCTAACATTGCTAAACAAGAAGCTGATATGAGATTTGCTGAATTTTCCAGCTACAAAGCGTCAGCTATGATTAATGGTGCTAGACATGCATAATTTTGTTTTAGCGTTTTTTGACGCATTTACTCGTATGTTCAGTCGTAGCGACTACAACAATACAGAACAGCAAAAGCTAGAACGTTTTTTAGGCCAAGCTGAAAACCGTTACCATTTAGAACAATTGGAACGTGAATATTTTAGCAAGAATGGAGGAGCATGGCGCTAATCAGCACCATGTTTTTTATTAGGAGATTGTATCATGTGGCCATATAATGATGACGAGTGGGAATTTATAAGCAAGCCAAAAAGAACTGGCAAGCAACCCAAATAATCTATACGTTGTAACATAATGTAACACGATGTGTAGATTAAATGTTTAGTTTATTATGAGTTGAGTTGACTTTTAGTCATAAATTAAACATAATAACGCATACAAAAAGGGTGCTAAGTCGACTCACACCCTTATGTGTAAATTTTACAAAGGAAAAATCAATGAAAAAGACTATGATTGCTGTTGCTGCTTTTGCAGCGTTTGCCGCTACTGCTGCTGTTGCTGAAACTACTGTAGCTCTAACCTACGGCCAAGATTTCACTGCTGCTGGCTTTGGCGACAAGACCAATGACACTGTAGGTATTGCTGTTGCACATGACATCGGTGCTTACACACTAGGCGCTTCTTACAGTGGTGATGCAGATGCACAAAACCTAGAAGCAACTGTTGGCCGTCACTTTGCAGTTAACGATCAACTAAGCATCGGCGCAGCACTTGGTGTTGGTCAGCGTTTTGATGTAACAGACTTCGCATACTACACTGTTTCCGCAGACGCAGATGTCAAAGTTAATGACAAGCTGAGCTGGACTGCTGTTGAGTATCGTTATCGTAACGCATTCGATACTGCTAACGACTACGAATCACATCGTCTTGGTACTGGTGTTAGCTACGCACTTACCGACGCAGTTGCTTTGAACGCAAGCGTTTATCGCAACTTTGACGGTGATTTCGATGCAACAGGTAATGCTGCATCCGTTGGTGTTGCTTACAAGTTCTAATAGCAACATTAGCTAACTTTAAAGAGCCCTGGGGTAACACCCAGGGTTTCTTTTTGGCCGTTGACAATTTGGTGTATTGCATATACTATCTAATAATGAACAATGGAAAGAGAAAATGAAAACTCTAATTGAAATTGTAGACCGATTGGCTCCAATGGGCATTGCGTTTTGGTTGATTATGGATATGATTACATATCCAGACCATGCACTGATTGCAATCGCAGGAATCGGTGGTTGGCTTTGTTATGTACACGAACGTAGACACAGTCTTCTGCTTACAATTCAATTGGCACACCTTTTAAGAGAAATAAGAAAAACAAATGCTTGATGTAATTACAAACACTACCAAAAATATTTGGTTTATCAGTGACACACATTTCGGTCACTCAAACTTCCTAAACTTTAAAGATTCAAACGGCGATCAAATCCGTAAGTTTGCTAACGTAAACGAAATGGATGACTTTATGATTACCAACTGGAACGAAAATATCAAACCGGGTGACAAGGTTTACCACTTGGGCGATGTTGCAATGGGCAACCCTGCTGCTGCAAATACACTAGGTAAATTGCACGGCCATAAACGTTTGATTCTTGGCAACCACGACATTGTTAATCAAGATCTTACCAAGCACTTTCGTAAGATCAGCATGTGGCGTGTGTTTCGAGAGTATGACTTTATTTGTAGCCATGTACCGCTGCGTGAAGATTCAATGATGACTACATTTAACCTGCACGGACACATTCACCAAAACCCAAGTCCTAGTAAGCGTCATATGAACTTGTGTGTAGAACATACAGGCTATAAACCGGTTCATCTTGAAGATGTACTTGCTGAACTTGAACGTAGACGTCCGGAAATCGGAGAAATTGCTCGTGCGTATTAATCTGTTTGTAAACAGTGGACAACTAATAGTACAACTGTTAGACGGTTATTTGGTTATAAGTGAGAGCAGCATTTATATTAAAGACATAATTGCTGCTCTACCAAACAACACTATGCCAACAGACGACGATTACTACATTCATGCTACTCAACGACCTGGGCAACAAATAGAAACCAGAGAACAAAACGAAGCACGACTGATAGCAGAACTTAAAAATAAACCCACTTGACAATAGTTTTATCTATGCTATTGTCTGCATAAGATAGAACTATAGGAGATGAACATGGGTAAGATTGTTGTATTTGATATTGACGGAACGCTGGCAGATATGGAGCACCGTCGCCATTGGGTTGCTAACAAACCCAAGAACTGGCCTGCATTTAATGCCGGTATGTCTCGCGATACTACTCATGATGACATCGTTGAACTTGCACAACTGTTTTCGTCGCTGGGTCACACTGTGGTTATCTGTAGTGGGCGAGGCGAAGAAAATCGCGATGTCACTGAAAAGTGGCTGCACGATAACAGTGTTCCGTTTGTACAACTGTATATGCGTAGTCTCAAAGACTACCGTCAAGACAGCATTGTTAAAGTGGAACTGCTGGCACAGATTCGCGAACAACACGGTAACCCGTGGTTGTGGTTCGATGACCGTCAGCAAGTTGTTGATGCTATTCGTGCAGAAGGCATTCGTGTTCTGCAAGTTGCACCCGGAGATTTCTAAATGGACTACAAACTGTTCCTCGATGACTATCGTCACCCACCGTTCCTCGATATCAAAGGATTTAAACATCCTTGGGAATACGAATGGGTAATTGCTCGCAGCATGGACGATGCGATTCGTATCGTCAAAGATCGTGGGTTGCCTGTGTTCATTGCATTTGATCACGATCTCGAAGATGAGCATTATGATGGCGAACTCGGACAAGAACGTACTGGTTACGAGTTTGCCAAATGGTTTGCTAACTATGTGCTTGACAACAACCTCGAATTGCCTGCAAACTTTGATTACGTAGTACACAGCATGAATCCAGCTGGTGCCGAAAATATTCGTGCATACATGCGTAACTTCATGCGGTTTTATCAAAGTAACAGGTAATGAAGCTAACAGAAAAACAGCGTGAATGGTTACATGTTGTAAAACTATGGGTCCGTGTGAACACGTATTTTCCACCTAGTTCGATAATAATGTCTTACATGGACCCATATGTACATCAGTGCTTTCGACAGGCTTTAAAAGAATATGACGATGCATTGGCTGCATATACAGAAAAATATCGTAAAAAATAGCATTGACATTAGCAGTGTTGATGCTATTGTCTACATGTAGAAATTAGCACACTGGAGCGTATGCTATGAAACTCGGCGAAAAACTGGCTAAAACTGTTGACGAACTTGAAGCTGCTAAGATCAAAGCACTTGAAGAAAAAGCTGCTGCTGATCTCGCTAAGATTCGCAAAGAACGTCAAGAACTGTTCAATTTTGTTGATGACTTTCGCCAGTATCTGATTGACACTATCACTGCTGAAAAAGTACCAGCTAAAAAGGTTACCAATTACGATCGCCAACGTTGGATCCGCGAAGCTGTGAAAGGCACTGCTGCACATCAAGACATTTGGAACGGGCTGCGTAATTGGGCTCGCGAACAAGCACTGGTTATCATTGCTCGAGAAGATCACGACGGTATGGGCATGGATAGCTGGATTACACTTACTGCTGATGCAGTTCGCCCTGGTACTCGCGGAGCATAATATGCAGTATTGGATCGACGCAAACGGCATGTTCTCGCAGTACGATTGGGTCGATCCAACTCGTACTCGCACACCAGAACAATGGCCTTACAGCTTTGATGCACATTTTAAATGGCGCGAAGATATTGACAGCGCAACGGTTGTATACAGCGACCGCATGTGGCAGTGGGATTGGGATCTTGCCAAATGGGCATTTAACGGTCTCGGGCAGCGCGGCAACTATACAAAGCAACAATGTAAAGATATCATTGATGCATATTATCAAGGCAAGTACCGTTGTGTCGGCTATGCACTGTGTTGCAATCAAAGCACTGGTTACGAAATTGGTATGTTTTATTTAAAAGAGGCTTAATGAGCGACGTAATTAAATCAGCAAGGCTCAGTGTTTCTAATCTCGGCGGCAGCGAGTTAAAGGCAGTTGCCACCAACGAAGGTCTTCAAGAACTTTTTAAACAAAAACAAGCGTTGATGGCAGAAATGAATGTTGCTAAACGAACAGCAGCAGATGCCGCCGCAGAGCCATATTTAGAAGCCATTGCAGAAGTTGATAATATGTATGCAATGCTGTTAGCCATGCTAGGAGACAACAAAGATGGCTAAGACTATTATTCATGTTAATCAACATGTAATCAAACGCAATCACAAAACAGGCGAACGTAATCCAACACTGACAGTGAAGCAGGGTAAGAAAAATACCTATGCACATGAAGTTGTTATTAACGGACCCAGCACTGTAATCTACAGTCCAGATAAACCGCTTAGTTGTGGTGCAAAAGTCTGGATTGAAACTCAAAGCGAAGTAACATTTATTGGCGATCACGAGGAAATTTAAACATGGCAGTTAACGGCGTAAAGATTCCAGAAAAGCATTATGTAGGCATGGTTAAGCGGCAGACTGAAAAGATTCCGTTGGGATTTATCACACCATGGGGCGAAGATGCTGCGGCAAAGAAGCGTATGGATACTGTAGATAGTTGGGCTAAACAGGGTTATTATGGCGGTAAATCGTTACCAGCTATGGTAATCGAAAACACGCCGATGGCCGGTTTTAAAATGACCACTGATATTCGCAGTAGCAGCTATGGCGGTGTTGACAAATGGCGCATTGAAGACCCACGTGGGTTTGAATTGGAAATTACCAGCCACAACCTTGCACAACTGCTTAGTGTTGGTATGATTGATCGTGGCGAGATTATGGATACCTGTGTTTGGGCTCGTAACGGTCAACAAAACGTACTGCTCAGCACTAACACAGAAGATTATAAAGAAGCTGTTAAAAACACTGCTGTTGCTAATATGAAAGCAGAGTGGAAAGACGTTAAGATTGGCAATAAGATCCTACTGCAAAACAATATCACTGGTGTTTGGCTAGGACGTATGCACAACCTTACTTGGAACAGTAATCATTATGATGAAGAAGCGTGGTCTAAGAATGAAATCGTCTCAGCTGATAAAAGTCAGCATGTTATCTATGTAGAGACTAACAACTCTGAAGAACTACACATTATCGCAAGTCCAAAGCTAGCAGCCATTGTAGAGTCAACTACTATGACTGATGCAGACGCCGAACTATTTGCAAATCGTAAACTCATTAATCCAAAATGCCGTACTGTTACCAACGGTTATTACGATGTTCTTGCACTAACTGTAGGTAGTGTTAAAGCTGAAAAATCTATGACATTTGAACTAACACCTACAGATATCAGTACAGAAGCAGAATTGCATGCACATGTAAAACATCGTCGTAGTAAATCAGCAATCTTTATGGATGCTGACGATAAAGGTATTGTTAAATTTTATGATAACAGTTATTACGGTCGCAGTAACACCGCTACTCAACTTGGCGCAGTTGTGTATCTAAAAGATCGGTTTGCTTCAAATGAACTAGTGCCACAAACAACAAAAGAATTGGAAAATAGCTATTGGAATCGCAGCTATCGTACCAAACAGCTTAGCTATGAATTCCAATGGACTGATGCTTGCGTTGGCAAACTTTGTACACTAACACTTAAACTTCAAACCAAAACCGGAAATATTATCCGCTGTACACTTCAATAACAGTTGACACATTCAACTCACTATGCTATAACTCACACATCGAAAACACACATAGAGGCTCAAATGACTAATTACCTAAAGAACGGCAACGCATACAAAGTCGCAGATGACAACAGTCTAGATCTTTACAAAAAGTTGCCAGTAGGTAACTATATTATTGGTCAGGACATGTTTGGCAACTTCTATCTTGAAGAAGTTGACTCGTTTACTGCACCGTCGCGCATCTACGGCGATACTACAAAACTTGCAGATCGTATCCTGCGTACCTATGATAGCCGTCCTGCTAGCACTGGTGTCATGCTCACTGGCGAAAAAGGTTCTGGCAAGACACTGCTCAGCAAGATGCTCAGCATTGAAGGTGCTAAGGCTGGTATTCCAACTATCATCATCAACAGCGCCTGGAAAGGTGATGCATTTAACAAGCTGATGCAAGACATTGATCAGCCGTGCATTGTGTTGTTCGATGAATTTGAAAAGGTCTACGACAGCAACGACCAGGAGTCTATCCTTACACTGCTTGACGGTGTGTTTCCAAGCAAGAAGCTGTTTGTGCTGACTTGCAACGACAAGTGGCGTATCGACCAGCATATGCGTAACCGTCCGGGTCGTATCTACTACATGTTCGATTACACCGGCCTTGATCAAGCGTTTGTACGCGAATACTGTGAGGACAACCTTGTAGACAAAACGCAGATTGATGCTGTGTGCAATGCTGCAAGCCTGTTTACCAGTTTCAACTTTGACATGCTGAAAGCAGTGGTTGAAGAAATGAACCGTTACGGTGAAACTCCACAAGAAGTACTTAAGTACCTCAATGCCAAGCCAGAGTTCATCAACGCAGACAACTTTACTGTTGAAGCAGTTGTTGATGGTGAACCGATCAAGCGTGCTGACATTAGCCCGGAGACTTGGCGTGGTAATCCGCTGCGTGACGAACTCAACATCAGCGTTAAGCGTTTTGTTGAAAACGCCGGTGAAGATGAAGACGACTACGAGTGGGTCGACTTTGAAATGAACAACGGGAACCTCAAGAAAGTTGACGGTAACAACGGACGCTTCGTGTTTACAAGTGAAGGTAGCACGATCATCCTTACTCGTGTGCAAGCACCAAAGTATGACTATTGGGCTGCGCTCTAATATAGTCAATGAGATCAAAAAGGGCGCAGCGGCGCCCTTTTTCTACTTTATAGGAGTTTGATTTGATAGCATCATTTATACACAAAGACGACACTGAAATAGTAAAACGTTTAGAAACCATAAGATCAACGTTTTGGATCGCAGGTGGTGCACCTTTAAATTGGTATCAAAATTTACCAGCTGACAGTGATATAGACATATATTTCAAAAGCGAAAAAGACTTTAATAAACTCAATGACGCTTTGACAGCAGCATACGAAACAGATGAATTTGAAGTAACAGAACCAGGGTACTTTACTTTATTCAGTGCTGCTAAAAAGAAAACAAAAAAACTATTTGCAGGCGATGTAACAGTTGAACATATACATACAACTGAAAATGCAATTACCTATACAGTGTCAATTGACAAAGATCACCCTACTTGGAAAATTCAATTAATTAAAAGAAGATACTACGATACTATCAAAGATGTAATTGACGATTTCGATATCACAGTCTGTCAGATAGCACTAGATAATTGCATTGAGCCTGTAGTTGGACCACAGTTTGCAGAAGATGTTGCAGCTAAACGTTTGAGATTTAACAAATTGTCTCCCGGCAGTGCCAAGCGTCTAATAAAATATTGGACCTACGGCTATACTCCCAGCGATAATACGCTACAATTAGTAATAGATTATCCTGAATTAGATCTAAAAGTATCGGAGAATGATTACTAATGGCACAGCGTCATCAATCAACATGGAGTAAACTAAGTCCGGTTCCAACAATGCACTACCACCCGCAAAGTGCTAGTCATATTGTGTATTGGAACGGGGTTGGTATGGTACGCAGCACAGCTCTAATACTATTAGGTTCATGGTGGGGTGTAATGTGGCCAACACCAAAAATGCAAGAAAAGTCTTACGATGAATTTATTAAGGCGTATAGACTAGGTGCATTTGGTGATGTAATGTGGGACGAAGTAATCCCTTCTAACCCAAAAAAATACTTTGCACTGATCACTAAATGGGTAACTGCAAATCCAGAAACAATGCCATACCTGTTAAAAGAGCAATATACGTTCCAAGAAGCTCTTGCATGGTTTAAAACCAGCAACGAAACTGTAATTGACGACTGACTATATTGTAGAGTATAGTTATAGATTACATTAATAGGAGAATTTATGTCGTACCTTTTCACCAGTGAAAGTGTTAGTGAAGGGCACCCTGATAAAGTTGCAGATGCTATTAGCGATGCAGTATTAGATATGGTGATGAGCCATAAAGATAGTGCAATGCGTTGTGCATGTGAAACACTTGTAACAACAAATCGTGTAATAATTGCAGGTGAATACAAAGGTGTACTAGGATCTAGCGCAGTTGACGACACAGTACGTAGCGTGATTCGTAACATTGGTTATGAGCAACCAGGTTTTGATTGGCGTACTGTTGAAATTACAAATCTTATGCACGGGCAAAGTGCAGATATTGCATTAGGCACTGATAATTTTGGTCCAGGCGATCAAGGTCTTATGTTTGGTTATGCTTGCAATGAAAACAGCAACTATATGCCAAGTGCAATCTACTACAGCCATCGTATTGTAGAAGAATTGACCAGGCTTCGTAAACTTGGTGGAGATGAAAGCTGGTTAGGTCCAGACGCAAAAAGCCAAGTTACGTTTGAATATGACGACAACAATAAACCTATACGTATTGCAAAAGTAGTTTGCAGTACACAGCACAATGAATCAGTTGATATAGCAAAAGTACGCGAAGTAGTTGAAACTATTATACGCAGTGTATTGCCTGCAAATTTAGTAGACAGCAACACAGAATTCTACATTAACCCAACTGGACGTTTTGTTATAGGTGGTCCAGATGGCGATACAGGATTAACTGGTCGTAAAATCATTGTAGATACCTACGGCGGTTATGCACCACACGGTGGCGGTGCATTTAGTGGTAAAGATCCAACTAAAGTGGACCGCAGTGCTGCTTATATGATGCGCTATCTTGCAAAGAATATTGTTGCAAGCGGCCGTGCTGATTGGGCAACTGTACAGGTTAGCTATGCTATTGGTGTTAAAGATCCAATGAGTTTCTATGTAGAAAGCAATGGTGATAGCCGAGCTCTTACAAAATGGATTACAGACAATGTTGATTTAACTCCCTCAGGAATTATTAAACATTTCGACTTGTTCAGACCTATCTATAGTGCTACAACTAACTATGGACACTTCGGCAAGAATGGCTTGCCATGGGAAAAGGTAGATCTATTCTAATGACAAACTCTTCAATCAAGCGTATCGGTTTTGCCTGCAAGTGGCTCGACGGCGACGACACTGCACGAAACAGTGACCTTAACACTAGCACTACAACTGTTGCTTGGTTGAATAGACAAACCAAAGCCGTTGCAGAACAGCGGCTTTGGGATCTTATGATTCACAACATTCGATCTGCACGACTGCTGGTTACAGAAGTTGCTAAACTAGATCCACGACTGCGTATGGTTAGACTTGGTAGTGATATTCTACCAGTTTACACCGAAGCAACGTGGAGTTATTTCTGGGCCAAGCCCGATGTCATTGCCTATGCTGAACGTGAATTTGCAAAAGTTGGAGAAATTGCTCGCGCAAACGATGTGCGCTTGAGCATGCACCCAGGCCAGTTCACGGTGCTTGCTAGCGACAATCCAGACATTGTAGACCGCAGCATTGCTGAATTTGAATATCATGTAGATATGGCACGTTGGATGGGATACGGTCAGCGATTCCAAGATTTTAAAATCAATGTGCATATCAGTGGCAAGCAAGGTCCAGATGGTATTCGTGCAGTAATGCCAAGACTTTCAACAGAAGCTCGTAACTGTATTACCATTGAGAATGACGAGAATGGCTGGGGTCTTGACGCTAGTCTAGAACTAGAAAAAACTGTACCGCTTGTACTAGACATCCACCATCATTGGGTTCGTACAGGTGAGTACATTCAGGCTAACGACGATCGTGTTAAACGTGTAGAAGACAGTTGGCGCGGCGTTCGCCCTGCTATGCATTACAGCATTAGTCGAGAAGACTATGTAGTAGATCATGATACCAACAATCTTCCTAATATGGAATCTTTGTTGTCAAGTGGTTACAAAAAGCAAAAGCTGCGGGCGCATAGTGACTTTTACTGGAACACTGCTGCTAACGATTGGGCATTGAGTTTCAACGACAATTTTGACATTATGTGCGAGAGCAAGGCTAAGAATCTTGCTAGCAAAAAACTATTTGAATATGCAACACGATCTAGCACAATGCTAGTCTAACTTGTAATACACTGCTGATAACCTGGCCCGGGTGGTTGAAGTGGGCGGCTCACCTTCAGGATAGGAGGGACGCCGGTGTGCAGCAGCACGGCTGATTTTCACTACCCACTTATGGTGGATGAGTGAAGTCCACCACAGTGGTTCCGTATTACAAATCAAACTTCCTGATCATCAGCGCAAAAAGCAAGCAAACGGTAAAAGCTTCGTAAGAAGCACTTGAGATATTAGGCGGTAATCTCACGTCAATGAAAATCAGTGGTGGTGTGTCCGAGGGCCATTGATTGAGACGAGCAGGCATTCAGCGTAATTAGGGAGGCAATCGTAACAGCCCCTATCCTGTAACAAGGTTGTGAACAGATGGACAGGTGAAATGACTCAGCGAATGACATTTTATTTTTTACACGGTGATAACACTGTCGCCGTGTGGCTTAAGATCTAGCGAATAACAAAAGAATATTAATTCATTATCAATAACGTAAAAGCGATTGAGTTTATGAGTAGAGCTTGCGATACGATATAAACGAAAAGCGCATTGAGTCTTTAGACTCAATAACAAATTGATTAAACAATTAAATGAATAATTCTGATTAACAAACGCAGCACGTGACAGTATATTACACTCAATTATGGAGTACCTGATATGTTCTGGGATCAAGAATCAAGTAGTGATGGAATAGATCTTTGGCATCCTAGCCATGTGCTGCATTACTCAAATGAAACTTGGTATGATAAATTTTGCATTAATTGCGGAGAAACAAATCAAGTACCTAATAAACTTGTATCGCTTTGTCCTAAAGAGCCTGAACAGCATCGTATAGCCAGACTGCTTGGTGCAAGTGATGAATTTATTAAATCTACGGAGCGAACATGATAGATTACAGTCTTATAGCAAATGCAACTGACTTTTATTCGACTATGGGATTTCAACGTATTGAAACTCCTTGGCTTGTATCTAAAGACATTGCAGATCTAACTAAGCCGCTCGATGCTAGTACATACATTGTACAAAAAGATGTTGAACGCAAACAAAAGGCTTTTGTTGCCAGTGGTGAACAGAGTTTTCTCTACTTGATTAACAAAGGACATTTACCTAGCAGTGGACGTTACCAAACAGTAACGCCATGCCTGCGTGATGATATGTGGGACACAACACATATGAAAAATTTTATCAAACTTGAACTGATAGAATACATTACCTACAATGAATACGCAAACATCAAGTTGAATACTATAAACAGTGTTCATCGCATGGTTGATCAAGCGTTGAGTTTCTTTTCAACAAAAGTAAATTCATCCTTGCTATCTGTAGTTAACACATCCACAAAAGACTCTGTTTCATTTGATATTAATCTTGACGGTGTTGAAATTGGCAGTTATGGTTACAGATCATGCATGTTCTGCGAATGGATTTATGGTACTGGCATAGCAGAACCAAGATTTTCAAGATTAGTTAATAGCAGTAAAAGGAAGAAATAATGGCTGGCTACCACCTACGAGAAATCCCTCGCGGTGAATATGGTGAAGTATCTAAGATTAAAGAAGAATACGAAGAATTCTTAGAGTCACTAGAACAAAGTAACCCAATAATGGCACTGGTTGAGCTTAGTGATCTCATTGGTGCAATTGAAGGATTTGCTAAGAAACACTACAACATATCACTTGATGATATCATGTCGTTGAAAAATGCTACAGAGCGAGCATTTAAATCTGGCTGTAGAACTCCTAAGAAGTATTGACATACGCAGCACCGTATGTTATGCAAGTGCATCGTCAACGAATATAGAGGATATTCGAAATGTCTAAGATTAAATTTGTTCTAGTTATGGTGTTCATGCTGTTTACTGCTAATATTGCAGTAGCAGGATCGTGTGATCAACTAGAAGTACCTGGTATGACTGACAGCCAACTTATCGATCTTAAGAAAAAGTGTGTTGATATGTCTGGCGTTGGCGCAGCTAGTGTTACCGCTGACAACATGGCAGAATATGCTGAACTTGGAAAAAAGTACGGTATTGCACTTAGCGAAGTTGCAAAAAGCATCGGCACTACTGTAAATGAACTTGCACAAACACCTGTTGGTAAGTTTATGCTAATCCTTGTTGCATACAAAGTTATGGGCAATGACCTGCTTGGTATTGTTGGTAGCTTCCTGTGGTTTGGTATTATGATTCCGCTTTGGGTATACATGTTCCACCGTATGGTTCTTAGCACTCGCAGTGTTCGTGAAACACTTGATTCTGCTGGTAAACTTGCTACTCGTGTAATTAACCCTGTAGACTGGAATGGTCCGGCCGGTGTAATTGCATTGGTTATGATGTTTGTAATGCTGTTTATCTGTGTAAGCGGCTTCTTTATGGCATTTGGTTGATAGGTGTAAAATGAAAGAAGAATTGCAAGATCAACTTGTTGCCAAGTATCCAAAGATCTTTTCGCAACGTTGTGAAATTAGTTGTGGCGACGGGTGGTACATGTTGATTGATTCGCTGTGTTCGTCTATTCAAGGACATATTGATAGTCGTGCAAGACAACGCGAATGGGCTATCAAGCAAAATGCTAATCGTGCCGAACGTATTGCAACAGGTGAAGATACTGAATACTCTGTACCAGAACTTGTTGAGCAAGTTATTGCTCAACAAATCAAAGAAAAGTTTGGTACACTGCGTTTTTATATTTCAGGTGGCGACGACTACATTCATGGATCGATTAATCTAGCAGATCAGATGAGTGAGCATATCTGTGAAGAATGTGGAAACTTTGGCAAACGCCGCAATGGTAGCTGGATTAGAACACTGTGTGACGATCATCATGTTGCTAAAAGTCTCGGTGCGCATGACAAATTTCTAAGTAACAATTGACATTGTTAAAAAACGGTAATATAAATAGAAACGCAATAGGATAGACCTAGAGCACAACAACAATAGTAGGATTTACTATGAATAAAAAATATGATATGGCTGTATTCATCGGCCGCCTTGAGCCATTCACTGAAGCACATCGACGTAATGTGCAAACTGCGCTCGACAATGCTAAAAAAGTTACTGTAATCATTGGTTCTGCAAATGCACCACGCAGTCACCGTTTGCCGTTTACATTTGAAGAACGTGCAAAAATGGTTAAAGCTGCGTTTCCGAACGATGCTGAACGTATCTATTGCGAACCAGTAGAAGACACTATCTATAACGATGAGCAGTGGGTCAAAAACGTACAAGCTGCTGTGAAACATGCATTTACTGCTGCATTTGGAGAATGGCATCCACTTGCTAAAGTTGCGTTGGTAGGTCACGGTAAAGACAGTTCCAGTTTCTATTTGAAGCTGTTTCCGCAATGGGAAAGCATCAACGTTGCAAACTATAAAAACATCAATGCAACTGATGTTCGAAAGAAGTTTTTCAGTGTAGATTCAATGTACGAACCAATAATGGATGTGCTGTCTCTAAACGAATTGCCACAATCTACAATTGACTTTTTGCACAAGTTCTCAATGACACCCGACTACCAAAACATTGTCGATGAATACGAATTTGTCGCAAAATACCGCAGTGCATGGGATGCAGCACCGTTCCCACCAACATTTGTCACAGTTGATACTGTGCTAGTGCAAAGTGGTCATATTTTGCTTGTTGAACGCGGTGCCCGTCCTGGTAAAGGTCTGTGGGCATTGCCTGGTGGGTTCCTTCGTGCATACGACGAACTCAACAAGAAAACAGGAAAAATGATGCCAGCAGATAAGACTATGCTTGACGGCGCAATGCGCGAACTTCGTGAAGAAACTCGTGTTAAAGTGCCTGAGCCGGTACTGCGCGGTAATGTTAAAGCATCACAGGTTTTTGCTGATCCTAATCGCAGCAGCCGTGGTCGTACCATTACGCATGCATTTCTTGTGCATTTGCCTCCGAACGAAGAACTTCCAAAAGTCAAAGGCAGCGATGATGCAAAGAAAGCAAAATGGTTCCCACTTGCTGATGTAAAGCGCAACATGATGTTTGAAGATCACTATGACATTATCCAGTCTATGACTGCATTGATCTAAGGACGAAGAAAAATGGAACATTACAAACTAGGCGATCATAGCAAAGCAATTTGTGAAAACTGTAACAGTGTTGTGGACACTACGTTTGCAGTTCGTGATGTTCCATTTAATGACAGCGTTGGAGTTGCTACAAATATTCTTGTTGCTGTTTGCAATCTATGTAATGAAACTGTAGCAATACCTGCACAGAGTGTTGCCGCAATAGCCAAAGCACGTAAAGAGGCGACTTCAAATTGAACAGTTCTATTAATGATAGACTCTATGAATCTGAATTTGCATTAGATAGTAGATTTGATCTGCCACCAACACAAGTTAAAAACAAGTACGTAATACTATCTACACCCAGATCTGGTAGCACGTTTTTGTGCAGTGCATTGCATGCTTCAAATGTTGCTGGGGTTCCGTTTGAATATTTTCATTATAGTCTATTGCCTAAATTAGGACATCCTGAAATACATACAGAATTAATAATGCCGTATTTTGAGAAGTTGCAGTCATCTCGTACAACTTCGAACGGTATGTTTGGAATGAAATTTCATTTTCTACAATATCAACGACTGTTTGACCATAATGATCACGGTATAGATTTTTTGTTAAATTTTGACAAATTTATACTTACATATCGTCGTGACAAAGTGTTACAAGCTATATCAATGCTGTTAGCAATTGAAAACAATGTTTGGTCTAGAAATATCATTACAGAAGCAGAAAAGTTAGGTCGTCCGTTTAAGTCTAATGATGCAGATACAATCACTAAATTTGTCAACGATTTGATTGTACAAGAAAATGCCTGGCGTGATATTACTGCAAAAATTGGTATAATACCACTTGAAATTGCATACGAAGATTTGTATAGTGATTCCGAGTACGAGTTTTCTAAGGTGACAGACCATTTACGAATCGATGCCACGTTAAAAGCGTCTACTGTTAAAACAACTAACAGTTCGATAACTTCTAGTATGAAAACATCATACTTGGAATATATGAACAACAAACCGAGCAAATGAAATGAAAATTGGTGTTACAGGAACTCGCAGCGGTATGAACACACTTCAAATTGAAGCTGTTCACGAATATCTAAGTCAGTTTGATCCGACTGATACAGAACTGCATCATGGCGATTGTGTTGGTGTTGATGCAGAAGTAGCCGAAATGGCAAAGCTGCTAGGTATGCGTGTGGTATGTCATCCGCCAGAAAAGAATGAACTTCGTGCGTTTTTTGACAGCGATGAAACACGCGATCCTCTAAGCTATTTTGCCCGTAATCGCAACATTGTAGACGAAACTGACGAATTGCTTGTTGTACCATATCAAGATAGTCATCAACCGCATGGTGGTACATGGTATACACACGATTACGCAAAGAAAAAAAGAAAAAATACCGTTGTGTTTTTTCCAAAAAGACAGTAAATAATATATGTAAGTCCTCAAAAGAGATTTGAGGCAGCAACACTCAAGGGATACTTGAAATGACAATTAAACCTATTCGCCCTAGCGAGATCGTCGCTAAACGGCTAGAACAGATTCCAGACACAGTTATTGACTGCTGGAACAACATTATTGCAGAAAATTGGAACCCTACAACTAAACGCAGTTGTGTTCTGCAAAAAGACATTGTTAAATTAATCCTCGAAAAACATACAACCATTGAACGCAGCGATATCTTTGACAAGCACTGGCTTGATATTGAAGATCTCTATCGCGCACAAGGTTGGCTTGTAAAGTATGACAAGCCGCACTACACTGAAAGCTACGAAGCAAGTTTCGAATTTCGTGAAAACCCTGTTCCAGATCTGAGCGATCGGCAAAGATAATCGACTTTAACCAAGTCCAACTGATAGACAGTTGGCATCTAACTCAAGGGAGACTTGAAAAATGACTAACCTAATCCTAAACACAGACAGCTACAAAGCAAGCCATTGGGGACAATATCCCGCTGGTACTGAAAACGTCTACAGCTACATCGAAAGCCGTGGCGGTATTTTTGACCGCACAGTGGTATTTGGCCCGCAGATGTTTGTCAAAAAAACACTGATGAAAGGTGTTACAGTTGATGATGTTAAAGAAGCCAAAGAAATGTGGGGCGGGCATGGCGAACCTTTCAACGAAGAAGGTTGGATGGATATTGCTACTCGCCTAAAAGGTCGGTTGCCTTTGCTAATCAAAGCTGTACCAGAAGGTACTGTGTTGCCAACTCACAATGCTATGGTTACAGTTGAAGCTACCGATACGCGACACTTCTGGCTTACTAGCTACATTGAAACTCCGCTGCTTCGTGCAGTTTGGTACCCGACTACAGTTGCAACTCTTAGCTGGCACATCAAACAGCTAATCAAAGCTGCAATTGCTAAGACTAGCGATGTTCCCGAACAGATTGCATTTAAACTGCATGACTTTGGTGCCCGCGGTGTTAGCAGCGAAGAAACTGCTATGATCGGTGGTGCAGCACACCTTGTTAACTTCATGGGCACCGACACTATGAGCGGTATTGTTGCTGCAAAGCAGTTCTATCATGAACCAATGGCAGGGTTCAGTATTCCTGCTGCTGAACACAGCACTATGACTAGCTGGGAACGTGATCATGAAGTTGATGCATATGCAAACATGATCAAACTCTATGCTAAACCGGGGGCGCTGTTTGCTGTTGTAAGTGACAGCTATGACTTCTGGAACGCCGTTAGCAACATCTGGGGTGAACAACTGCGACAGCAAGTTATTGACAGTGGTGCAACACTAGTAGTTCGTCCAGATAGTGGTGATCCAACTACTGTACCTGTTAAAGCAATTCAATTGCTAGCTGAAAAGTTTGGCTACACTGTAAACAGCAAAGGTTACAAAGTGCTACCTAACTGTGTACGAGTCATCCAAGGTGACGGTATTACTCTTGATAGTATCAAAGTTATCATTAAGAACCTAACTGATGCAGGTTTTGCAATCGACAACCTTGCATTTGGTATGGGTGGCGGACTTGGTCAAATGGTTAACCGTGATACACTGAAGTTTGCACAGAAAGCCAGTGCTGCTAAAGTAAACGGTGTGTGGCGTGATGTGTACAAAGATCCTGTCACTGATCATGGCAAGCGTAGCAAGCGTGGTCGTTTGGCATTGGTTCGCGATAATGGACATTGGGAAACTGTACGTGAAGAACAGCGTACTGGTGTTGATTACCTAGAACCAATCTTCTGCAACGGTGAAATGCTGCGTGATCAAACTTTTGCAGATATCCGTCAGCGTAGCGAGTCTGCGCTAGACTAATACTACTTTAGTAGAGAGTGTATCACACTCTCTACTATCTTTTTTTAACTTGTAACTATTGACACTGTTCAAAATACCTGCTATAAATCACTTCTAAGATTAACAACTCATACGAGGTCAATTACCATGAGTGCTAGCGCATCACTATCGCGTAAACAACAACTTGAAGAAATTCTTGCCGTTCGCGGTAAGGCTGCACCTACTGCCAAGCAAAAGGAAGAAGTTGCAGCAAAAGATTCGCGGTTTGCGAAGATTGAAACTAACCTTTTCTTTCAAGCAATTTTTGATGAATCACTAAGCCCTGAGCAAAAGCAAGCTGCTGTTACCAAGCTGCTTACATTTACTGGTACTCGCGAAGAAAACCGCGAGCGTGTTAAGGCGTTTGATCTTTTCAAAGAATATCTGCAAAGTGAACGCGAAGTTATGGCTACGCAGATCATTAAGATGAGCGATACCAAAAACTTTGCCACGCTGAAAACTACATTTGAAGATATCAACAGTTCGCTGATTCAGTTTGAAAACGACATGAAGCCGCTGACTGACATCATCGATGCACTGCATGAACTCCGTGCTGACAATCAAACACTTGATGCGTTCCGTGAGATCAAAGACGAAGAAGCTCGTGCTGCTGCTATTGCCAAGCGCGATGCTGAGATTAACGAACAGATTAAAACTGTCCAAGCACGTATTGACGAACTTAAAACACAAAACAAAGTCGAAGAACAAAAGAAAGGTTTCTTTGGTTTTGGCGGGTTGAAGCCGGATGCAATTCAAAACATTGCACGTAATAACGTTGCAATCGAAAATGCTGCTAGTGAACTGCAAAAGATGGCAGACGAAGCCAAGTCTAATGCTGCACAAAATACCAACCCTGAAAGCAAAGTTACTAATCTTGCAGCAAAAGAAAAGCTGAAAGAAATGCTTAATCTTGCCACAGATGAACATCAGCAACGGTCGCAGAATCTGATCAACAGTGCTGTGAACTTTGTTCAGACTTCTAAGAGCAAGATTGAAACTATCCGCGAACATCTTTCGCATATGGGCGGACAGATTCAAAACCTTGACGATGCCAACAGCCAAATGAGCTTCATCTATGCTATCCTTGGCGAAGGTGTTAAAGGTGCAGAGGGCGAAAACAAAAAGCTGCGTGAAGCTGTGTTGAAAGCACCCGAAACTGAAAACCTGGTTGAAAAGCTGACTCGC
>JACCDG010269953.1_pt1 | contig 23578 bp, 29 predicted proteins | sample 7442471 | NCBI WGS metagenome assembly JACCDG01 (sample SAMN15323444, study PRJNA562643) | freshwater metagenome | isolation source: river surface water | place: USA:Blue River Watershed | collected 2017-08-17 | reverse complement strand
CTGCCGGCTGCTGCATGCCAGTCTGGACCTGCACCTGCGCCTTGAAAGGCAGGCCGTGGCGGGCCGCTGCCGCCACCAGCGCGCGCTCCCAGCGCACTTGGTCACCCGGCGCCAGCGAGGTTTCCAGCACCAGCGTCCCGTCGATCCAGGCCCCCTGCAGCCGGCCCAGGCCCAGGCGCCGTAGCTCCTCGAGCATGGCCGCAGCCGCGTCTGCGTCTGTCATCAGCGCGGATTCAAAACCCGACGCCAGCGGGAATCCCTGCTCCAGGCGGGCCATCACCCGCGCGCGCTCGTCGTCGCCTGCCACCCGTCCCTCCACGAGAAAGCGTCCGGCCCCGAGATGACGCACCGCCAGCGGCGCCTCCTGCGATCCCAGCTGTCGGACCTCGTGCGTGACGGCCGCCACGAGCTCGGCTTCATCGAGCTGCACCAGCTTCGGCCGAGGTGACAGCCGCGAGAGTTGCTGGGCCAGTGCAAGGAGATCCTCCTCTGGCAGGAATCCGGCCGTGACCACCGGGGCCTGCGGATGGGTCAGGTCGATCCGTACGCGGCCCGTCAGCCCCAGGCGTGCAATTGCATGGGCCAGTGCAGCGTCCGGCGCCACCTCGGGATGCTGGGGCGCCGGGGCGACCTGACCGCTGCCGCGCCAGGCCCGCAAGGCCGACACGGCTGCCAGCGCGAGGAGCGCCAGCAGCACCGCGGCCGCGCACGCCAGCCACCAGCGCCTCGCGGCCACGCGGCCGGTGCGCGGCGCTGAGACCTGCGCAGAAACGGCCGGTCCCGGTTCGACCAGAGGCACATCCTCGCGCCAGGGGGCATCGATCTGCTCGATCGCCACCCGCACCGGTCCCATCTGCGCGCCCTGGCCCGCGCGCATCACCAGCGGCGGCAGCTCGCTGTTCAGCCACCTCAGCACGGTGCTCCCGTCCCGCCGGTGCTCGAGGCTGGCGTGCTGAGACTGCACGCCCTCGTCGGAGAGGATGAGAGTGCAATCCTCGCCACTGCCGATCAATTGCGGCAAGTCGGCCAGCAGTGCCCGGGCCCCCGCATGGGTGCCGTTCAGGACACGCAGCTCCAACATACTGTCGCGATTCATTCCAAAGAATTACACTACAGTCTTCGGTATTAGGAAAGAAGTCCAATGAGCTCGACTTGCGACGTACCCGGCAGTGACATCGCCATCCTTCGCCCCCAGGGGCGTCTCGACAGTGCCACCTCCCCGGCTTTCGAGTCCACCGTCCTGGAGCGGCTGCAGGCGGGCAGCACCCGGTTGGTGCTGGACCTGTCAGGCGTGGACTACATCAGTTCTGCGGGTTTGCGCGTCATCCTGGTGGCGGGCAAGAAACTGCGTGCTACCCAGGGCCAACTCGTGCTGTGCGGCCTGCGCGACGAGGTCCGTGGCGTGTTCGAGATGAGCGGTTTCCTCGACCTCTTCGCCGTGACCGCCAACGCCGAGGAGGCCCTCGCGCAGCTCTGACGCGACGCAGCCCGGCCCGGCCCGGCCGTCTCAGAGTTCGACGCGGGCCAGCGGCTGGATATTGATCTCTTGCGTCAGCTCCTGGTAGCTCAGGACCGGCAGCTCGTAGAGTTCTTGCTCGATCATCTTGCGCAGGTAGCGCCGGATGTCCATGGAGGTGAGCAGCACAGGCCGGTGGGGCCTACTGGACAGGTCGCCCACGGCCAGCCGGATGGCCTCGACGACCCGCTTGCTGTTCGCAGGGTCCAGTGCCAGGTAGCTGCCAGTGCTGGTCTGGCGGATGGCCGCCCGCAGCAGGTCCTCTACCGGGGGTGCCAGTAGATAGGCCGGCAGTGCGTTATGTCCGCTGGAGTACTTGTGGCTGATGTGCCGCTTGAGGCTGGACCGCACGTACTCGGTCAGCAGTACCGAATCCTTCTCCTTCTGCCCCCACTCGATCAACGCCTCCAGGACCGAGCGCAGGTTGCGTACCGAGATTTCCTCGGACACCAGCCGCTGCAGGATCTCTGCGATCTTCTGGATCGGAAGCACCCGGGTGGCCTCGCGTACGAGGTCTGGATAGTTGGCCTCCATCGAGGACATCAGGAACTTGGTTTCCTGGATCCCGAGGAAATCGGACGCATAGCGCTTGAGAACGAAAGCGAGGTGGTATCCGAGCACCTGCCCCGGCGCCATGAAGGCAACCGCGTCTCTGGCCAGCGAGGGCTTGAGAGCGTCGGCAACCCACAGGGTTGCCACATCCGGCAGGAATGGAGGACCGGTCTCGTAGGGCACGCGCAGGGCGTCCAGGTGCTCGGTGCGTTCGCGCACCAGCAGGAAGCCCGGCCGCAGTTGGCCGCGGACGACCGGAACCTCCGACAGCAGGATCTGGTACGTCTCGGCTGGCAAGCTGTCGTTGAAGCGCAGCTGGATCCCAGGGAAGGGCACGCCCAGGTCGAAGTAAAGCGCGCGCCGGATCATCATCAGCTCGTGATTGAGCTCCTCGACCTGCAGGCTGTCCCGCAAGCCGGTGGAGACGTCGATCAGGAGGGGCGGTGTCGGGTTGAACTCCTCGGGCGCATCGCTGCGACCGGCCTTCCTGCCTTCGGCAGGCCTGTGCAGCCCGGGCAGTGCCAAGAGGTCTTTGTCCCCGCCCGGAGGCGGGCCCGATTTCTTGCGCAGCAGGATCCCCCCGATTCCGCCCAGCAGCCCAGCCAGAGCCAGGAAGGTGAAGGTGGGCATGCCGGGAATCAGGGCCATTCCCAGCGCCACGGCAGCTGCGATGATGATGGCGCGGGGCTCGGCCAGGACCTGCGTGCCGATGTCGCGACCGACGTTGGAGGCGTCCTCGTCGCTTTGCACGCGGGTCACGATCATCCCCGCACAGATGGCGATGAACAGCGCCGGGATCTGCGCGATCAGCCCATCGCCTATGGTGAGAACCGAGTAGGTCCGGGCCGCCTCGCTCAGGGACATGTCCCGTTGCAGCGTCCCGATCAGGATGCCTCCGAGCAGGTTCACCGCCACGATGATCAAGCCGGCGATCGCATCGCCCTTGACGAACTTCATGCCGCCATCCATGGCGCCGTAAAGCTGACTCTCCTTTTCGACCAGACGCCGGCGCCGCTTGGCCTCGTCCATGTCGATGGTGCCTGCACGCATGTCCCCGTCGATCGACATCTGCTTGCCTGGCATCGCGTCCAGGGAGAACCGTGCCCCGACTTCCGCCACTCGTTCGGCGCCCTTCGTGATGACGATGAACTGGACGATAGTCAGGATCAGGAACACCACCAGGCCGACCACGAGGTTGCCGCCCACCACGAAGTTGCCAAAAGTCTGCACGATGTGGCCGGCATCGCCTTGCAGCAGGATCAGCCGGGTGGTGGCGATCGAGATGCCGAGTCTGAACAGGGTGGACACCAGCAGCACCGACGGAAAGCTCGAGAACGCCAGGGGCGAGGGCAGGTACATGGCCACCATCAGCAGCATGGCCGACAAGGTCATGTTGATGCCGATTAGGATGTCCACGAGCCAGGTGGGCAGCGGCAGGATCATCATGAAGACGATGGCGACCAGCATCACCGCCAGCACGATGTCATTGCGCTTGGAAGCGGCCAGGGCGACTGCCTGGATCCGGGAGAGCAGAGCTTGCATGTCAGGCCCGTGGTGGCGGTTCGCTGGGGCCGGCGCCACGCAGTCGAAGGAAGATCCTGATCGCGACATAGGCCTCGGATGGCCGCCGCAGCGCGCCGAGAGCCTGGGCTCGCAGGAGGTGATAGGCCGCGCCGGCCCCGCTGGTGCTGCGCGCGCGGCCCAGCGTGGACAGGGCATCCGCGGGCTCGCCGCTGCGGACCTGGGCCCAGGCCAGCGCCAGCAGTGTCGAGGGCTGGTCAGGATCCAGGCTGTCCAGCGCTGCCAGGAGGGTGGCGGCTTTGCGGGGGCATGCGTTCTGCAGGTAGGCCAGCGCGAGGAGATACAGCACGGCAGTTTCCCGGGATCGCATGGGTCGGCCTTATGCGGAGTAAAGCGCCGAACGGTGCATCTGGACGAGCTCGCGCAGGGCCTCCTCTTCCTGCAGGAGTTCGATCGCGCCCGCCACGATCCGGGACGGGGGCTGCCGACCCAGCAGGGCGCGCGCGTCCTGCAGGGCACGATGGAATTCACCGGGGCGCAACAGGCTGCTGTCGCTGATCCGGGGGCGCAGCGCCCGATCGAGCTCGTCTTCAAACCGGGAGGCGGCCAGTAGCCGGTCCAGCGACGAGCGCGCCACATGCTCGACCGGTGGCAAGGTCGTCTGTTTCGGCAGCCCCGCTGGGGACGCGTCCGCCGGCGTGACGATCCGGTCGATCCCGCGGGAGAAGAAGTCCTTGCCGGGCAGCCGCAGGTCAGACACCCGACTCTCCCCCCGTCACCACATCATCCAGCCACCGATGCAGGAAATCGACGGCATGCGCCAGCAGGTCGGGCGTGAAGTGCCGGCCGGGAATGCGCGTCAGTGCGATCAGGAGCGGGTCCGGGTGGCTTGGCAGCAGCGCCACCTGTAGCGGATGGGGCAGACCCTGGGTGAGGTGCGCCTGCGCCAGCGCGCGCCGTGCCAGGCCTGGTGTGTGCATGCCGACTGGGTGTCCCGCATAGACCAGCGCATCGAAGCCCATATCGCAAGCGATGGGCTCAATGACCAGCAGCGCGCCGCCCTCGGCCGTAACCTGGAACGTGCCCTGCGGCCCGACGTCCGGGGTAATGACGCCAAGCTGTCGGCTGAACGCCTCGATCGTGTCCTGGAACCAACGCAAGGGTCACTCCTGTTCGTGCTCGATCTCGATGGCGGCATCCAGCGCGTGCTGCGCCGCGTCTAGCAGTGACTGCCTGTGGTCGAGGTCCCTGAACACCCGGACCGGCATGCTGCGCATCAGCCGCAGGATGGCGGTCAACAGGACGATGCGGGCCTGGGGGTCCTGGACGTTCCAGGCGTCGACGATCGCGGCGAACCGAGCGGGCGCCACCCATTTGTCGCCGCTGATTTCCACAAGGTCGACCAGTAGCCTGAACGCCAGCGTGTCCAGCGGGTCCTCGTCGGTACTGCTCACCCTGGGGCTCCCGGGTCAGTGCGCGGCCTGCAGGAAGGGGTGGAAACGGTAGACGAGGGCCTTGCACTCTTCCAGCGTGGTCTTGAGCGCCTTGAGGTGGTACAGGTCGTTGACCAGGATTTCCAGCAGGGTCTTGTCGTCGGCGTGGGCCGGGATCCGCATGCAGGCGCCCAGGGCCTGCAGGGTGCTGTCGATCGCGGGCTCGAGCCGGGTACCGCGCGAGCTGCAGAGACCGATCACCTCGCGCAGAGCCAGGGACAGGGTAGGTTGTCCGAGGATGGCTTGAAGCGAATGCTGGAACTGGCGGACTTCCCGGGCGTCCTGCCCGAAACGGATCGCATGGTCGATGGTGACCAGGGGAGCCTGGATGGCCTCGGGATGCCGGTCATACAGGGCATCGATCGCATCCTCGAGCCGTGCGACGATTTCTGCAGGGGCGCCCTGTTCCCGCGCCGTCTCGCGCGTGTAGTTGAGCAAGAGATAGTGCGCCATCGTGCCCGGGGAGGGGTCACCTGTCGGATCGGACAAGTCGGGGTTGTCCTTCTGCAGCAGCCCGCGCGCCTGCGTTTGCAGCGCCTGGGCGGATTCGGCCTCGCCCACCTGCTCCAGGTAGCGCCGTATCTGCTCGATCGTCAGGTACTGCGCAGGCTGGCTGCCGCGGATCCTGCGCTCGGCATGGGTCTTCTGTTCCACCTGCTGGCCGAGGTGCATGCTCACCTCCTCGGCTGCGCTGCCCAGCGGTGACGGAGCGTCAACCATCACCCGCACCGACGGGCTGTTCCCGTGGCTGCCCCCCTGCGGGGCATGGGCGTGTGCGGCCATGGTGGACCTGTCGGATAGCTGAGCTACCGGCGAGGTGTCGAGGCGTAGGTTCATGAGGCACCCGAGGCAAGAGGGTGATCCGGTAGTAACGGCGCAGCGGGGCGGGTTCCCGCGGAACCGGCTGTTCACCGGCGTTACTTAGCAGCGAACCCTGAGCCCTGTGGCTTCCAGGTGCCTCACCCCCTGAAAGGTGTCTCCATGCGCCCCTCCGAGCACACGCTGGCCCGCTTGCAAGCGGATCTCGAACGTGACATCGAGGCAGCCGACGACCTGATCACCCGCTGCCACGCGGCCCTGTCGGCCCTGGACAGGGCGCCCGAAATGATCGATGACGCCCTGCGCACAGCCAGTCCGGAGCTACTCGCTGCGCTCGCCCGCGTCGACCCAGACGAGGTCCCGCCACTCCTGGCTCGTGCCTGGATTGAGGTCACCTCGCCGGCGCCTGCCCCGCGACCCTTGCGCGCAAAAGTTCAGGCGCGGGTCGTGTGAGGACGTATTCCATTCAAGTGTGAAAACAGGCGAATTTTTCAGTCAACCGGGAGCAGAGAGTATGGTCAACAATTCTTGGATGAGCCAGCCGTTGCAGATCGACCTGGCGAACGCAAACTGGAGCTTGTGGAACCAGCAGTGGCAGGACGGTCTTCCCCTTGGCACGCCCGGATCGCCGTCCGCGGGGGCTGCCACCGGCCAGACAGGGGCGCAACCGGCCCCAGTACCGGCATCGCCGGCGGGGACTAGTGGCACGAAGCGTCGCTCCACCAATTTCTTCGTGATCCTGCACGAGTTTCACATGGCCCAACTCGAGAGGCAAAAGAACAAGGTTGATGCCGCCACGCACAGGCTCACCCAGGTACGTGACCTCTTGCGTGCCGCGAACGACGCGCTGACCGAGCTCACCACCCTGCAGATTTCGGTCTCGGAAAAGGCCAGCCAGAAAGATTTCAAGGAATACGCGGACAAGAACAAGCCCCAGATGCAGAAGGTCAACCAAGCCCTGGTCGCTTACCAGTCCGCAGTGCACACCGTGCTCAACCCCTCGCCTGGCACGCCCGGAACGGTCATGACCGATGTACCGGGACGCGGGTCGGTCCCGACTTACAACCCGCCCTTCACCGGTGTGCGCATGCCGGACCTTTCCTTTCTCGGTGAAACGACAGCGCCCCTCGCGACTCGGCTGACGGGGGCGACGACGCCCGTTGTCACTGGGTCCAGACCCGGGATGAATTTGCCGGACCCGAACGACCGCAGGGGAAGCGGCACGGGCGGCTCCAACTCGGGACCCGTCTTCTACCAGTTCGACACGTCGGAGCACAAAGGCTTGGACATCGCCAAGGCGATCAAGATTCTGCAGACGGACTCCACGGCACTGGGGCAGACCTTCCAGCTCGAAAGCGGAGAAGGGGGCAGTGCGGTGTCCACGCATAACGCCTTCATGGAAGCTATCAAGAGCCTCCAGGACAAATACTTTCCGATGATTGACAACCTCGTGAGAGGTCGGGCCTCCTGAGGACGTGGTGTACAGGAGCGGAGACCTGCCATGCCATCCTTGACGTCACGGGTCGATCCGGATCCGGTGCTAAATGCCAGGATTGTCGATAGTCCGCTGACCCAGGATGACGCTGGGTTGGCTGGTCTGTCGGATGCTGACTGTGAATCCGTGTATGCCATCGGTCACGCCTTGTACACCCAGGCGCGCTACGAGGATGCGCTCACCCTTTTTGGCTGGCTGACGGTGGCGCGTAGCTGGGAATGCCGCTTCGTATTTGCCTTCGGGTCCTGCCTGCATGCGCTGGGTCGCTACGAGCCGGCTATCGACCACTATGCAATCGCCCTCTTGATCGACATCAACGAACCGGCGCCCTTGCTGCATACCTGTGAGTGCCTGCTCGCCCTGAACCGATTCGAAGAGGCGCAGGAGGTGCTCGACACGCTCCGCCAGGAGTACCCGGCGGATTCATTCCCCGCGATCGATGAAAAGGCTGAAAAGCTGGCGCATCTCATCGAGGCGGGGCGATCCACCACCCAAGGGAGAAAAAAATGAGCCTTCAAACCGTCACGGTTCCGGTAGCCGATGGGCGCCGAAGCTCACCGGCGGGCGCCGGCCGATGGCCCCCACAAGCAGCGGGCTTTACGGTCGTGCATCCGTTCATCCAGGGCAAGGTGCGGTGGGGCGATGCGTCGCTGACGCGACCGACTGCAGTCGCTGGGGCTCAGTCCAGCCCCAGGCAGGCCCCTGAGCTGCCTGCGCCGAAGAAAAAAATATCCTCCGTGATGCTGATGATCCGGATGGAAAGCCTTTTCCAGGAAGTCCAGAAAAGTCTCACCCAGTCCACGCAGAAACAGATCACGCGGACCCAGGATGCCCACCAGGCGCTGCTCAAAATACAACTGAAGAAACTCGTGCAACGGGTCCAGGCGGAAATCGCCGCAGAGGCCAACCGAAAGCAAGCGCGCGTCTTCGGTCTCTTGTTCAAGATTGCCAGCACGGTCATGACGACTGTCGTCCTTGCTGCGATCGCGGCCTCCACGCCGCTGACCGGTCCGGCAGGATTCTTCCTCTTCGTCGGCTGCCTCTCCGCGGCTGGTGCAGTCGTCGACCTGGTCGGAAGCGCCAGCGCAGCCAAAAAGGGCGGCGAAGGATTCACGCTTGGAACACTCCTCAAGAGGGGGGGTGTCCGCAAGGGGTCCGAGGCCCTGTCCTGCGCCTTGACCCTGAACCTTGGCGGTCTGACCGCCGAAGGCCTGAAGGAGACCAAACTCAAGGGCGAGGGTGTACTGGCGATCTCCATCCTCGTTTCCATCGCTCAGGCCTTCCTGATGGTAAAAGCTACCGCGAAGTGGGCAGATCCCGGGAAACTGGGCGTCCTCATGCGATCGGTCGTCAAGGGCACTCAGCAATTCTCGTTGGGCGTCGGGGGCATGGGCCAGTTCTTGGCTGGCGCCTGCACGATCGATGCGGCACAGCACCAGTACAAGGCTGACAAGCGGCGCAGCGAGATGACTGGCAACGATGCGGACATGAGCCAGATGAACCAGTTCGGCGACATGAATATCGAGTTCATGCAGACCCTTCTCCAGCAGGTCGAGCAGAGCTTCTCTGCGGCCAGACGGCTCATCGAAGACTGGGAGCGCAGCATGTCCCAGCTCGTGAAGTCACCGGTAAGGAGTTCCGCCATGGCGTGAACCGGCCCCATTCTCTTCACCCCATCCAGAAACGCATTTCCCAATGTCAAGGAATCCCATCATGCAAGTCGACTTCCACTCCCTCACACCTGCCAGCAAGACGCTGCGTGACCCGTCGTCCGAAAAGTCCAGCCATATCCATGCGGACTACGCGTCCAACGTGGATCCATCAGAGGCTGCAAAGCGCATCGCCAAAGTACCCAAGGAGCCGGAGTCGAGGCAGTACAGCTCGCTCGCCGCTTTCTGGCGCTCCATCCTGGAGACGGCGGAGGAGTCTCGAAAGATCGCAGTCAATTTGATGTTGTCTGCCCATGAAGCGAAATACAAGGAACTCAAGAACGTCGAGACCGCCATCCGGGACGAAGCTGAGAAAACCCGCGAAGCGGACAATACCCGGGGTAGTCTGGGCATGGTGAGTGGAGTCACGCAGGTCGCGTGTGCCGGCTATTCAGGTCTGTCAGGAGCAAAGAGCCAGAAGCTCGAGCACGAGGCCAAATGCGGTCACCAGTCGGCACGTCTCAACCGGGATTCCATCCAGCGCCAAGCGTTGAAGAATCACGCCCGTGAATGCTCCGAGCAGGCCATCGCGAAAAACAAGCACAGCGTCCTGGCCCGCGCTGGGGGTGAATTTGCGGGCTCCCTGTTCACCTCCTCCGGAAATCTGGGCGGTGCGGCTGCCAGCCACGAGGCTACGCAGTGCCGCGCAGACCAGAAGCGCAACGAGGCCCACGCTTCCCAGTCCGATGCGCAATTGACCAGTACCGGTCAATTCCTCCAGCAGAGCCAGCAGTTTTCGAATTCGCAGATACAGCAGTATCAGGAGTTCCTGCGCGAGAAGAACCAGATGGAGAGGATCGCCATGCGGGTGGTGTAACCCCTTGAGGCTTCGCCGTCGGCGCCCACCGGGTGGGTCTCAGGCGCAAGCGTCGACCCGCCCAGCGGGCGTTTCCGGGGACAGCCGCCGTTCGGTGATACCGCGGTGCAGTGATTACGCCCCAGGAGGATGAATACATGCAGGTACAAGCACAAGAGCTGCGTCTACTCTCGGAGCTCGGCACGATCGCGGCGCAGCAGCGGGATCTGCCCGGCGCGCTGGAAATCTTCGCGGCGATCGGGCAGGAGCGCCCGCAAGCGCCCGTGGCGTATTCCGGTCCCGCGCTGGCCCACTTGTATGCCGGGCAGCTGGCGGAGGCGATTCGCTGTCTAGACGAGGGCGTCCAGCGGGTGCGCCCGGAGGATCAGCCTGCCTTGCATGCGCTCCAGGGAGCGATCTGGCTCATGACCCAGCGCCGCGAGGACTGTGAACGTGCGCTCGCGCTCGCCGGTGACCTGCCGCTGGCCCGATCCGTACGGCGCGAGCTCGATGCGCTTGGCCCCCGCCCGGAGGTGACCTCATGAACATCCATCCAGAACTGCCCTCCCAGCCAGTGGCGTCCACCTCGTCCTCGGATACAGCCGCCCGTGCAGACGATCTCCTGGTACAGCGATTCCAGGAAGTGATGCGCGCCCCTTCGGACGCTGTAGCCGCCGATAACGCTAGGCTAGCGACGCCAGCGCCCCCCCTGTCGTCCGCGTCCGGCTCGCTGGGCGATAGCATCCTGTCGTCGGTCACGCAATGGACCACGCAGTTGCGCGATTCCTGGGACCGTGTCGGAGAGGGCGTGGGAATCCTGGACAAGCCTGACCTGCCTTCCTACCGGGAGTTGCTCGCACTCCAGTTCGAGACCCAGTCCATGGTGGTCGCCAGCGACATCATGAGCAAGGCCGTGTCCAAGGCGACCCAGGATCTCGACCAGTTGTTGAAGACGCAATGATGGCAAGGGTACAGCGTTCGCGGGTCGGTGGGGTCGTGCTGCTCGTGGCGCTGCTTACAGCGTGCAGCCAGAAAGTGGAATTGATGGCTGCGATCAGCGAGCCGGAGGCCAATGAGATCATGGCGGCCCTGCAGAACGCAGGGGTCGCCGTCGACAAGAAGCCTGGCAAGGAGGGCATGGTGTCGGTCGTGATTCCCTCCGACCAACTCGGGCGTGCCGTGGACCTGCTGCGAGAGAAGGGTTTGCCGCGGGAGCGTTTCTCAGGCATGGGCCAGGTCTTCAAGAAAGACGGACTCATTTCCTCTCCACTGGAGGAGCGCGCCCGTTACCTGCATGCCCTGTCCCAGGAACTGGGGGCGACGCTGTCCCAGATCGATGGCGTGGTCTTCGCCCGGGTTCATGTCGTGCTGCCCGAGCGGACTCTGTACGGCGAGGCGCCGGTGCCGTCCTCGGCGGCGGTCTTCATCAAGCACCAGGAAGGCTACGACCTCGACACGCTGCAGCCGCTGGTACGGCGCCTAGTGACGCACAGCATTCCGGCCCTGGCGCCGGAGAAGATTTCCATCGTGTTCTTCGGCGCCCAGCCGGCCCGGCCGTCTGGCGCTGCCAACCGCGGAGCTGTCAGCAGCACAGGGCTCGAGGCCGCAGTCCTGGCGATGGGTTTGCTGCTGCTGGCCAGTCTGGCGGCGACCGGCTTCCTGGCCTGGAAATACTGGTGGCCTTCGCGTCGTTCGAGTCTGCAGGCTCCCGAAGGAGGTTGAGGCATGGACGCTGTCGAGTCCCTCGCCGAACCAGCCCCTGACCTGGACCTTCGGTTGCTCCTGTTCAACCTGCTGCCGTCCCGGTCTTTTCATCCGCAACGGTGGGCCGCGAACTGGCCGCAGAACCCTGCGCTCGCGCGTGATACCCGTGCGGCACGGCGCTTGCACCGCCATGTATCCGCAGGCTTCCTGCGCGAATCCGACACGGGCCATGTGAGTACGCTCAACGACCCGATGCTGCCAGTCTTCCTGACGGATGACAGCCTGTTCGACGCGCTGCGGGGTCATCTGGGGCTGGTGATCCTCGGTCCGGCGATCCGGCGGGTCATCGCACAGGACGAGGTGAAGGCCCTGCAGAAGGCGCTCCAGCCGACGGGGCTGGCGTTTGCCCGCCGTGAGGCACGCACCCTCTGGGACGGCGACCCGTCGGCCGATGCGCATGTCGGGCTGTCGATTGAATCCGTCGGGCCGCAGGCCCAGGCCCTGGGCGGCGCGCTGCTATTCATGGCGGCGCTGTCGGCGTCGGCCCCGGTCTGCGCACGCGGGCAGGTACGCCTGGCTCCCTCTGCGCAGGAAGACTGCCTGCACCTGCCCGCCTCACTGTGCGACCGGGAGGTGGCCGCGGCGCTGGCCTTGTCGACCCTCGCTTTCCTGAATCCATCATGGCTTTCGGTGTTTCCCCCCAGTACCTGAGCTTGCGCCTGGCCATCGCAGGTTCGCAGCAGGCAGGTACCAAGGTGATTCCGGCGTCGGATCTGCAGGCATTGCGCGACGCCGAGGACATCGTCGCGCGGGCCTGGGAGGAGGCGGACCGCATCGTCGCAGACAGCCGCCAGGCGTACGACGCCGAGCGGCAGCGCGGGTATACCGAGGGGCTGGAGCTGGCGCGGGCGGAGCAGGCTCTGCAGATGATGGATAACATCGCACGCAGCGTGGATTTCCTGGGCAAGGTGGAGGCCCGGATGGTCGACCTGGTGATGCAGGCGGTGCGCAAGATCATCGACGGCTTCGACGATCGGGAGCGCGTCCTGATGACGGTCCGCAGCGTCCTGACGGCGGCGCGCGCACAAAAGCAGATGACCTTGCGCCTGAATCCTGACCAGGTCGAGGTCGTGCGGGGGCAACTCACCGAACTGCTCGCAAGCTTTCCGAGCATCGACTTCCTGGACATCGTGGGGGACGCCCGCCTGAAGGCCGACGCCTGCGTACTCGAAAGCGAAATCGGTCTGGTCGAGGCCAGCACCGAAACGCAGCTGGAGGCCCTGCGAGCCGCCTTCCTCGGAACCCTGGGGCGCGTGCGTGACACGCCGGATTCACCGTGAGCGCCTTCGACCATGTGACCGAGATGATGGCGCATGCCCTGGAGGAGGCGCAGACGCTGCGCATCAAGGGCAAGATCATCCAGGTGGTCGGCACCGTGATCAAGGCGGCGGTCCCGCGGGTCAAGGTCGGAGAGATATGCCTGCTGCGCAATCCGGGTGAGGCCACCACGGTCAAGGCCGAGGTGGTTGGCTTCGTCCGCGAAGCCGCCTTGCTGACGCCCCTGGGTGAATTGCAGGGCCTGAGCGCCGCCACGGAGGTGATCCCGACCGGCCTCGCGCTCCAGGTCCCGGTCGGGCGCGGCCTGCTGGGCCGGGTGCTGGACGGCTTGGGCCGGCCGCTGGATGAGCAGACCCACGGACCGCTGCGGGCAGATCAGTTCTATCCCGTCTTCGCGGATGCGCCTGATCCCTTGCGCCGCAAACTGATCGATCGTCCTCTACCCCTGGGCGTGCGCGTGCTGGATGGCCTGCTGACGTGCGCCGAGGGGCAGCGAATGGGCATCTTCGCGGCAGCCGGGGGCGGTAAGTCGACCCTGCTGGGCATGCTGGTGCGAGGCGCGTCCGTGGATGTCGCCGTGATCGCTCTGATCGGCGAGCGGGGCCGCGAGGTGCGTGAGTTTCTGGAGCACGAGCTCGACCACGCCGGGCGGTCGCGTAGCGTGGTGGTATGCGCGACCTCGGACAGGAGCGCGATGGAGCGGGCCAAGGCGGCCTATGTAGCCACCGCGATCGCCGAGTATTTCCGGGACCAGGGCCTGAAGGTGCTTTTGCTGATGGACAGCGTGACGCGATTCGCCCGGGCGCAGCGCGAGATCGGACTGGCGACCGGCGAGCCGCCCACGCGACGGGGTTTTCCGCCCAGCGTGTTCGCGCAGCTGCCGCGCCTGATGGAGCGCACCGGGATGAACGAGCGGGGGTCTATCACCGGCCTGTATACCGTGCTGGTCGAAGGTGACGACATGACCGAGCCGGTCGCCGACGAGACCCGGTCGATCCTCGACGGCCATGTGGTCCTGTCGCGAAAGCTGGCTGCCGGCAACCACTACCCGGCAGTGGATGTCCTGGCCTCCGCGAGCCGGGTGATGAACCAGGTGGTCACGCCGGAGCATCGGGAGGCAGCAGGCCGGCTGCGGGAACTCCTTGCGCGGTATGACGAGGTGGAGTTGCTCCTGAGGATCGGTGAGTACAAGCCAGGCACGGATCCCCTGGCGGACGAGGCGATCCAGCGCCACGCCGCTATCCGGCTTTTCCTGCGGCAGCAGACCCGGGAGCATGCCGCGTTCGGCGACACCCTGGCGGGCCTGCGCAAGGCCGTGGGCCTCTGAAGGGACGCAGTACATGCTTAGGCAGATCCTTGCGGTGCGCGACCATCGGGAAGTACGGGCCCAGGCGGAGGTCCGGGATGCCCAGGCGGCCCTGGCCCGCGCCGCTAAGACCCGCGAGGCCGCCGAGGACGCGTTCAACCGGTTTCAGGAGCAGGCTCGCCGGCGGGAGGCCGCCCTGCTGTCGGAGCTTTTGGCGAAGACCGTCGGGATTCGCGAGATTTCGGCGTTCAACAATGAAATTGGTGAGCTCCGGTCCAACCTGAGAAAGCTCGGTGACGTGCTGAACCAGGCAGAGGAAGCGCGTGTGCAGATACAGGAATCCCTGACCGAGAGGAAGGCCGCACACGCGGTCGCCTGGCGTCACCAGCAGAAGCTGCTGGATCTTGTACGGATGGATGCTGCGCAGGGGTTGATGCAACAGGAGCAAGGGGAGGAAGCGGATGTCAGTGAAGCCGCCGAACGCAGGCGTGCGCCCGGACCGGAGCCTGACCTTGGAGGCAACGATGCTGGACACCGTTGACGGCCTGGGGACGGGAGCTCCTGCCGCAGGTGGGCCAAGCCAGTTGCAGGGGGTGACGCGGATCCCGCCATACGACCGCCAGGACAAGCTCCGCTTCGACACGGCGCTCTCGGGGGAGATCTGCGACGACTGCGGCAGCCCGGCGGAGCGTACCCCCCTGCGGGGCATCATCGGTCCCAGCACGGGCGCCGAAGACGTGCCGGGCGCTCAAGGGCCCGCAGACCGCACAGAGCGCACAGAGCGCATAGAGCGCATAGAGCGCATCGAGCGTATCGAGCGCCTGGCCGCCGCGCATGCCGCCTATCCCGCAGAGTCGGGGGATGCCGCGTCTGCCGTGGATGCCGTCCGAGCAGCGCATGCTGTGCGTCCCGCAGACGCCTCGGGGGGCACCCCCCCCGCAGAAGTCGCCTATCCCTCCGACCTCGCAGAGGCCGCAGAGGCCGCGGACCCTGCCTGGCCCGTCCGCCTGCGCGACCGACCCGCGCAGGACACGACCTTGGTCGAGCCTGCGGCATGGCGCCCGCTCCTGCAATCCTCGAATCCGACGCCCGAGGGCCTCGCGGCGCATGAGTTGCCAGCGCACGAGCTCCGTAGTCTGCTGGCGGACTCGGTATCCAGGCTCCTGGCCAGTGACCCCCTGTCGGTGCAGCGCCAGGTCAGGTTCGAGCTGCGCGGGGAGACGTTCCCAGGCGTCTGGATCACTCTGCAGGAGGTCGGCGGCAGGATCGAGGTCAATCTGGATTGCCCCACCGCAGCCATGCACGGTCAGCTGAGTACCCTGGTTCGGCGTGAGGCCGACTGGGTGGCGCGGCGGTGCCGCAGGGAGGTGATGCTGCGGGTGAATCGCATCGGCGACGGGACTGAGGAGTCCGACGAGCCGGGCTCCGCACCCTTCGAGGTCTGGGGGCGTGCATGACGCCACGGGCGCCATCCGCCCGCAAGATCAGCCTGCCCCGGCTCGATCCCGCGCAGGCGCAGGCCCGTAGCCTGCTGGCACAGCGCCTGCGGTCACTGGCCATCCCATGGAGTGGGCAGCACTGGGTGTTGTCCCTGACGCCCAGCGCCGAGCCCGGGCCCTTGTGCGCGGGTGAGACCGAGTGGTACCTGCAGGCCATGTGGGCCGGCGTCCCGATCGACCTGATCTTGCCGGCGGGCCTGGTGCATGCCTGGCTGCGCGCCCAGTGCGCGGACCTGGATGTCAGCGAAGTGCCCGAGCCCCTGGCGGCCGTGCTCATGGAGGAGGCGTGCGAGGCGATGGCAACCTCCCTGGACACCCTGGACACCCTGGACACCCTGGACACCCTGGACCTGGGGCCAGTGCGCATCGACCGCCTCGCGCGCGGTCCGCGCGAGGGCGGCCCCATGGAACACGCGTTCGACGTGCGGGCGGCCTGTGCCGAGATCGTCCTGGTGGGGCGGCTGGCTGTCGGCTCTCTAGGGCTGTCATTGCTGGCGCGCCTCGCGGCGAACCAGCCGCTGGTCCCCAACGATCTGCCTTCCGACCAGCTGCCTTTGGCGTGGCGAGCCCAGGCGGGCTGCACCTGGCTGGCCGCCCATGAGGTGGGGCGTCTTTCGATCGGCGACACCGTCTTGCTGGAAGACACCGCCCTGCAGGACGACGGGCAACTCTGGCTGGCTTGCGGTGCCTACCGCCTGCGAGTCGCCCTGCAGGGATACAGCCTGGTGGTGAAGGGCGCGCTGAATGAAGGAGGATCGACGATGCAAGCGGATGACGACCAAGTGGCAGTCCCGGCGGAGCCCGATTCGGTGGACCACCTGCCCCTGCGCGTGGTCTTTGACCTGGGCGAGCTGACCCTGACGCTGGGGGCGGTGCGCGAGCTGCAGGCGGGTCAGTCTATCGACCTCGGACAACCCCTGTCGAGCGCAGTGCGGATCCGGGTCAATGGCGTACTGATCGGGACGGGCGAGCTGGTGGACATCGACGGCCGCATGGGCGTCACCGTCACCGCCCTGGCGCGGCGGCGGCAGGCGGATGCGCCGCGGATCACGCCGGCACGTGAGCCCCTCCCCGAGCCGGGTCCTGCATCGGACATCGAGTCGCGATGAACATTCCGGATCCCGTCACCCTCCTGCTGGTCTTCACGCTGCTGGGTCTGTTGCCCACGCTGGTCGTGGTGACGACCTGTTTCCTGAAGATCTCCATCGTGATGATGCTGTTGCGCAACGCCATGGGCGTGCAGCAGATACCGCCCAACATCGCGCTGTACGGCCTGTCCCTGATCCTGACCGCCTACGTGATGGCACCAGTCGGAAACCGCATCTACGAGACGACGGTTCAGCCTGGCAACTTGCGCAGCGTGCCCGGGGTGATCGAGGGGGTCCGGCGCGGCGCGGAGCCCCTGCGCGACTTCATGCTACGCAACTCCCGCCCGGAGCAGCGTGAATTCTTCGTACGGACCAGTCAGCGCATGTGGGGGCCGGCCATGTCAGCCGATGTGAAACCGACGGATTTCCTGATCCTGATGCCCGCCTTCCTTGTGAGCGAGCTGACCGCCGCCTTCCAGATTGGGTTCCTGATCTACCTGCCCTTCCTCGTGATCGACCTGATCATTTCCAACATCCTGCTGGCGATGGGCATGATGATGGTGTCACCGGTGACGATCTCGCTGCCCCTGAAGCTTTTCCTGTTCATCGCGGCGGACGGCTGGAACCGCCTGATCCAGGGTCTGGTCCTGACTTACACCTGAGCAGGCCATGCAAATCGCTGACTTTGTCACCTACATGACGCAGGCGATGTACCTCACCTTGTGGCTGTCGCTACCCCCCATCGTGGTCGCGTCGGTCGTGGGGACCTTGTTCTCCCTGTTCCAGGCCCTGACCCAAGTCCAGGAGCAGACACTTTCCTTTGCGGTGAAGCTGGTGGCCGTGATGATCACGCTGGCGTTGACCGCGAGCTGGGTCGGAGCCGAAATCTTTAACTACACGGTGTCCATCTTTGAAATCCTGCCGCGTGTGGGGCGCTGAGCGAAGGCGACATGTTCGATCCGGGTGACCTCTCGCAATTCAAGGCGTTCATGTTGTCGATCGGGTGGGCGCAGGCACGGATCCTGGGTATGTTCATCGTGATTCCGATCTTCAGCCGTAGCCTGCTGCCCGGGATACTGCGGCTGTGCGTGGCGGCTGCCCTGGGCCTGATCGTCGCGCCGACGCTGATGCCGATCGTGGCGGTGGCCGACCTGGATGCCGGGCGCATGCTGCTGCTGCTCGTGAAGGAGGCCTTTGTAGGCCTGGTGATGGGCTGCCTGATCGCGGTTCCGTTCTGGGCCTTCGAAGCTCTCGGGTTCCTGATGGACAACCAGCGTGGCGCGACGATGGGCGCAACGCTCGACCCCCTCACCGGAAATGACAGTTCGCCGCTGGGCACTTTCTTCAGCCAGGCCTTCATCGTCTTCTTCTTCATCAGCGGGGGCTTCGTGCTGGTGCTCGAAGTCCTCTACGAAAGCTTCATCCTCTGGAACGTCTTCGAGTGGACCCCGCACCTACGCAGGGAGTCGATGCCCCTGTTCATCGAGCAGATCCTGCGGCTGGTCCGCCTGGCCTTGCTGCTGTCGGCGCCCGTGATCGTCGCAATGTTCATGGCAGAGATGGGGTTGGCTTTCGTCAGCCGCTTCGTGCCGCAGTTGCAGGTCTTCTTCCTGGCGATGCCGATCAAGAGCGCCCTGATGCTCCTGGTCCTGGTGCTGTACATGACGACCCTGTTTGAGTACGCGCATGGATTGCTGGACGGGATCCGCGGCGTGATCCCGGTCCTGGACGGCGCCTGGCAAAAGTCGCAGCAGGGAATGCGATGACCGAAAAGACCGAACAGCCGACCCCCAAGAAGCTCAAGGACGCGCGCGAAGAGGGGCAGGTCGCCCACAGCAAGGACATCACCGAGGGCATCCTGTTCGCCACGCTCTTTGGCTACCTGCTCCTAGATTCTCAGGGGATTGCGCGGCGTCTGAGCGAGATGATGGTGCTGCCCGCGAGCGTCATGACGATGGATTTCAACCAGGCCCTGCGTGTCCTCACTGTGCAGTTCCTGCTCGATGGCGTAGCCCTGCTGGCGCCGTTCGTACTGATCGTGATTGCGCTGGGCTTGCTGGTCGAGATGCTGCAGACACGCATGCTGTTTTCGCTCAAGGCGGCGAAGCCGTCCGGCAAGAAGCTGAACGTGGTGCAAAACGTGAAGAACATGTTCGGCGCTAAGGGTATCTATGAGTTTGTCAAGTCGGTCCTGAAGATCCTGATCCTGTCCGCGGTGGTGTACGTGACCTTGCGCCATTCGATCAGTGGAATGATCACGCTGCCGCTGGCAGGTCTGGACGGCGTGGGTGTCGCCATCAAGGCGATGATGACTGCAGTCGTCCTCAAGCTGCTGGTGATCTACGCCTTCATTGGAGCGGCCGACTGGCTGTGGCAGCAGCGATTCCATCGCAAGCAGCTGATGATGTCCATCGATGAAGTGCGCCGGGATTTCAAGGAGACCGAGGGTGATCCGCTCATGAAGGGCGAGCGCAAGCACCTGCACATGCAGATGATGGAGGATCGATCGGTGGATCAGGCCCGCAACGCATCGGTCCTGGTGACCAACCCGGTCCACCTGGCCATAGCCCTGTCCTATGTCGAGGGCACGACGCCGCTTCCCCTGGTGACCGCCAAGGGCGAGGGAGCCCTGGCCGCTCGCATGGCGCAAGCGGCCCGCGATGCGGGTGTACCAGTCCTGGAGAACATCCCCTTGGCCTGGGACCTCATGCGCACAGCGTCCGTCGATCGCTACATCCCTGCGGAACTGATCTTGCCGGTCGCGGCGGTCCTGCGCATGGTGAAGGACCAGCAGGCCCAGGAGCGGACCCCATGACGGCCACGGTGCGTGCCACCCAGTCCCTGCCTGTACTGACAGCGTACATGGCGCGCCATGGAATCACCGGTTCCGCGCTCCGGCCCGATGGCAGCCTGAGGCTGAATGTGGACGGCCGGTACCGCCTGGAAATACGGCCTGTGGGCGTGGGGCGGCTGGCCCTGCTGGCTTCGCTGGTGCGACTTTCCGGCCGCCCGGCGCGGCAGGTTGATGATTTCCTGGCGCGCCTGCTCGGTGTATCTGCCGCCCTGGTGCGCCAGCACGCGTGCGGCCTCGTGATGGATTCCTCGCAGGGGCTGCTGCAGCTGCAGCAACTGCTGCCTGGCACGCTGGAGGTGGGCCAGCTGGAGACGGCCGTCGCGGATTTCCTCAATGCCCTGGCGACCTGGTGCGTGATCTGTGAGCAGGAGGCTGCGCGATGCTTCGACGCGCCCGTGACCATCGGATGATCGCGATGCTGCAGTCCTGGCGGGTCCGGCAAGTCGCGCGCCAGCGCGCATGGGTGGCGCAGGCCATCCTGTTGTTCTGTGCACCAGCCTGGGCCCCGGCCTGGGCGACCTCGCCCCCCTGGCCCGATGCGCCCTACAGCTATTTTTCGGAAGGTGCACCCCTGGCGTCGGTGCTCGGTGAATTCGCCTCGGGCTTCAGCCTCGGCCTGTCCGTCGATCCCGGCGTGACCGGCACGGTCAATGGTCGATTCTCCAGTGCGAACCCGACCGAGTTCCTCTCGCGGCTGGGCGGGGTTTATGGCTTCACCTGGTACACCCATGGCGGTACCCTGCATGTGAGCCGGACTCGTGATGCGGTGATGCGTACCGTGCCGATCCCGGCGGCGGGTCTGGGCAAGCTGCGCCAGACGCTGATCGACCTGGGCATCGTGGACTCCCGCTTCGGCTGGGGCGAGTTGCCAGACCACGGCGTGCTGCTGATCTCGGGACCGGTGAGCTATGTGAACCTGGTCGAGGCCACCTTGCGGGAATTGCCCAGCCAGCACAGGAGCGCTTCCCAGGTCCAGGTCTTCCGCCTTCGCCATGCATCTGCCGACGACCGCGTGATCCAGTTCCGCGACCGTCAGATCACCCAGCCCGGCCTGACTTCGGTGCTGCGGGGCCTGATGGCTGGCGGGACGCCCGGCCTGGTCAACGAGAGACTGGAGGCGTCGCCAGGGGCGATCGCTCCGCAACCTGCCCTGGGTGCGTCCGCGCCCACGTCCCCACCCGCGTCCCGGGCGGCGCCGGCCGGGTCCGGCCCGGGGTCGGGAGCCGGTGCCAGGCCCGGAGCCGGGCAGGGCGCCTCGATTCAGGCGGACTCGCGGCTGAACGCCATCATCGTCACCGACACCCCGGAGCGGATCGGACTCTACGAGCGATTGATCACGCAGCTGGACGTGCCCTCGCCCCTGATCGAGATCGAAGCCCTGATCATCGACGTGAACTCGGATCGTGCGCGGGAGCTGGGCATCAACTGGTCGCTGCGTTCCGGCGCCGTGTCGGCGACTCTGGGCGAGCCGCAACCGATTCGCCAGGGCATGCTCTCCCTGAACGTGGGCAGCGCCCAGCGCGGCCGCTCCCCGGCGGATCTGGACAGCTATTTCCTGGCGCAGATCCGCTTGCTGGAGAGCACGGGTGACGCGCGGATCCAGAGCCGCCCCTCGGTGTTGACCACCGACAACATCGGGGCGCTGCTGGACCTGTCCGAAACCTTCTACATCCGGGTGCAGGGCGAGCGCGTGGCCAGCGTGGCACCGGTGACTGTCGGGACCACGCTGCGCGTGACACCGCGCCTGGTCGACGGTGTCCAGGCGACGATCCAGCTCACCGTCGATATCGAGGACGGACAGATCCAGGACCGGCAGGTGGACTCTCTGCCCACGGTTCGCCGCAGCGCGGTCAGCACCCAGGCCGTGGTGCGGCAGGACGAGGCCCTGGTGATCGCCGGTTACAGCTCAGACCAGGTGATTGCGAGCGAGCAGAAAGTGCCGCTGCTGAGTGACCTGCCCTGGGTGGGACCGTTGTTTTCTTCCAAGGCCAGGCTGGTGCAGAAGCGGGAGCGGATCTTCCTGATCCGGCCGCGGCTGGTCAGCGATGCATCGGGCGCGAGCGTACCCTCGCCGCGGACACTCGCACCTTGATCAGAAGCCCAGATCGACGTTCTGCGCACCCAGGTGCTTGCGCAAGGCGCTGCGGGCCCGTGACACCCGGCTACGGACCGTGCCGATCGGGATCGAGAGCAGGACCGCCGCCTCTTCGTAACTGAGCTCGTCCAGCCCGACGAGCAACAGCACATCGCGCATCTCGGGGGCCAGCTCCGACAGCGCCTGTTCCAGCGCGCGTACCGTCTCGGACTGAGCCAGCTGGTCGAAGGGGGTGGGCCGCAGGCAGGACGTCTCCGCCAGGACCTCTTCGCCCTCGAAGGCATAGCGGCGATGGGGCGAGCGCGACAGGTAATTGCGCACCAGGTTCATGGCAATGCCATAGAGCCAGGTGGACAGCTCCGATTGACCTTTGAACGTGGAAAAGCTCTGGGCAGCCTCGACGAAGGCCTGCTGGGTGATGTCCTCCGCGTCCGTGCTCCAGCCGATGTGTTTCACCACGAAGCGGTACAGGCGCTGGTGGTGGACCTGGACTAGCTGTTTGAAAAGGGCTTCGTCTGTGTCGTTGAGTTGCCGTTCGCCGGGGAGCGCGGCTCCCGTGTGGGCGGTGGGAAGAGCGTCCGCAAGGTGAGTATGAGGCAACACAAGTAACTCCAATAGCTTACAGATGGACTGTAAGTTGCCTTATTGGATTTACTTAGTCAAGAGAAGTAGCTCATTTTGTAACCATTCCTCAGCCTTGGACAGGGGAACGGGGGACTGACCGGCCTCGGCGGCACTGTCAAACCGATAGGCCATACGGAAGTCGATGGAGCGCCGGGTGGCGGCGTCAATGTCCCCCGGGTCCAGTCCGAGCCCGAGGGCGACCCGGCGAAAGCCGGGGCCGCCCGCCGAGGCAGAGTGGGTCAAACGGGTACAGAAGTCGACGCCTCGCAGCGCGGTACGGGCGGACTCGCCCATTTCGAGGGCCCGGTGGGCGTCCAAGGCATGCAGGTGGACGTCTGGTGCTGGGTCAACAGCCAGTTCACGCAGGACCGCCTCACCCAGGTCACGGCCGAACGACTGCTGCAGATCATGGGCGGACAGTCCAGGGGTGTCCGGGCTGGCGGGCAGAGGTGCGGACTCGTGGCCAACGTATGCGGGCCGAACCGGATGGAGAGGGCTCATAGGGTGAAACATTCGCCTGGGGCCATCAAGAGTCTTTCGTGGATAACGAAAGGTCAGAACGGACGCCGTGCGCGGCAGGGGTGCGCCGTGGCAATGCGTTGGAAGCTGCGATGGCACGTTGGTGGCGGGCCGCCAGCGAAGGTTCCCGTGCGCGCGGTGGCGCGGGAAAGCGGGCGGCTGGCATCGGTTGGTGCCCGAGGCCGGAATCGAACCGGCACGCCTTGCGGCGGGGGATTTTGAGTCCCCTGCGTCTACCAATTTCACCACTCGGGCGGTGCGGTCTGAGCAGCCGAAAATTATGGCACAGTGGCGCGCATGAAGTACCCCACGATCGAAGACGCCATCGGAAAGACACCTTTGGCGGCGCTGCAGCGTATCGGCGCGGCCGAGAGCCAGAAACGGGGCAACGTCGTGCTGGGCAAGCTGGAGGGCAACAACCCGGCGGGATCGGTCAAGGACCGTCCCGCACTGTCCATGATCGCGCGCGCCGAGGAGCGCGGCGACATACGGCCCGGCGACACGCTGATCGAGGCCACCTCAGGCAACACCGGCATCGCGCTGGCCATGGCTGCCGCGATCAAGGGCTACCGGATGGTACTGATCATGCCGGAGGACCTGTCCATCGAGAGGGCGCAGACCATGAAGGCCTTCGGCGCCGAGCTGCTGCT
>JACCDG010479302.1_pt1 | contig 23584 bp, 27 predicted proteins | sample 7442471 | NCBI WGS metagenome assembly JACCDG01 (sample SAMN15323444, study PRJNA562643) | freshwater metagenome | isolation source: river surface water | place: USA:Blue River Watershed | collected 2017-08-17 | reverse complement strand
AGGTCGGTTTTCTTTTTTATAATTAGCAAATAATGTGTTAGAATAGCTCAAGCATGGGCCTATAGTTTAGTGGCAGAACAACGGCCTCCAAATCCGTTGGTCGAGGTTCGATTCCTCGTGGGCCCGCAAAAAGTAAAATCTCGTAAGATACAATCTTACGAGATTTTACTTTTTGCGGGCCCACAGAAAGCCAACTGCTTGGCTTTCGTGAGGAATCGAATAGGGGTCGAAAATCTGCTTCGAGCAAAGCGAGGCAGATTTGTGACCGATTCCTTATCACCCATATACATAATAATTTATGTCACATGCGCAAAAAAAAGGGGGGGTAAAACAGGGGTCACGAAGTCTTATATTTTTGTACTCAAAAATAGACTTTGTGACCGATTCCATCCAGTCTTACCTGATTCTCTTCACTATTCTAAATGTTCCGTCACTACCATTTACTCGTATTGTAAATGTTTCAATAAAGTCTTGAGGAAGTCTAATAAAGTTTTCTTTTTCCATTTCTTCAATTGAAACTGGATAGCGTTTAAAACGTTCATTATAAGCAATGATTCCTTTTTCAAGCATCTGCGTTACTGCTTCTATTTTGTATCCTCCCTCTGCAATGGACTTAATAATTTCATCATCCGTATTGTTGTAAATAACTTTTATAAGCTCTCTTGAAAGCTTGTACTGTTTTTCTTTGTTATTGTTAAGATTACCTGTTGTTACAAGATTTCTTCCAACATACGTTGAATATACTAAGTACACCCCATCTGGAGCGTTTGGACGTTCTGCTGCAATTGCTAAATAGTTTTCTGCAGGGTCGTAACTTCTAGTAAAAATTTGATATTGTGTTCCAAGATAAAAAGGAATTTGCCAACTTGTTGGAATTGCTTGTATACCTCGCTCAGCAATCTTTGCTATTTCATCAAGTGGTTTTCTGTCTTTGTTTGTTGTTTCTCCCTGAGGGACTGTTAAGATACTAAAGAGGTAAGGGTATTCAAAGCGCGGATCTAGCTTTGTTATGTTTTTAAAATAGCCAATAAAGAAACCTTCTCTGCCGTCCCATGCAACAAAGTCTTGTATTGCTCGTACCCAGTACATGTCAGCAAGAAAATTATTAAACCCAAAGCTTACATATGGAAGAATTGTTTCTGGTAAGAGGGTGCGCTTTGCCATTTCAAGTTTAAGAGTAAAAGGTGGACTAAAAGCATCATGTTTACCTTGAAGTACTGCACTTATAATAAGAAGTGAGAGAGCTGCTCCAAACAAAAAAGAATTCTTCATAGAGATTAAAAGTCTTTTTTCTTAAATACAATATGAGTAACTATAAGAAGAAGGGTGGCGTAGCTTATAGCATAGAGTATTGCTATAAGAAAAAGAGAAGGTGAAGGAAGTGTTCCGTAGACAATGTCGTTACGAATATTAAATTTTTCTAGATTTGGAAGGAGGTAGTAGCTTCCTCGTGTTACAAGTTCAATAAACGTAGAACTTGTTGTCATAAAGACTGTTTTAAACAGTGCCCCAGCATGACCTAGGAAGAAAAAAGCAATAGTTGTAACTGAAGCCATAAGTGGCGACATGATGCCAGAAAAGAAAAGGGAAATAAGTATAAGAAGAATAGCCTCAAAGGTGCTTAAAAATACTGAAATGAGTATAGGGGTAATGTATTCGGTGCCGTTATTAAGGAAAAGCACAACACATAACGCAAGGGTAGAAAAGAGAGTAACAATACTTGTTGTTGCTGTAAGCCCTAGACATTTTCCTACAACCACCTCAGTTCGAGAAATTGGTTTTGGTAAAAGTAAGAAAAAGGTACGGCGTTCAATCTCTTTGTAAATAAGCATTGAACCAATAAAGATTGCCACAAACATCTGCAGTGCGTAAATTGCAGTAACTCCAAAGTTCACAATAACGCGAGTCCCTTGTTCAAGTGAGATTGAGGCAATAAAAAGTGAAAAGAGTATTATTGCGATAATAACAAAAAATGCTGAAAGAAGGATTTTGTCACGGACAGTCTCCTTAAAGGTGTTTTTTGCGATGGTGAAGATATTTTTTAACATAAACTTTAATGATCAGGATAGATGGTAACTCCTTCTTTTTTACGTTCCGCTTCAATTATTGAAACAAAAGCATCTTCTAGATCTCTATACCCAGATGCAATCTCTTTTGGAGAACCTGTGCGAATAAGTGCACCTTGATCAATAATACCAACGGTGTCACAAATTTCTGCAACATCACCTAAAATGTGAGTATTAATGAATATCGTCTTACCCACTTCTTTACGGGCGGTAATTATTTTTTTAACTTCAGCACGCCCAAGAGGGTCAAGGCCATCAAGAGGTTCGTCTAAGAAGAGAATTTCCGGATCATTAATAAGTGCTTGAGCAAGTCCTAGTCGCTGAAGCATTCCTTTTGAATAAGTGCGTATTTTTTTATCTTTTGCGTGGTAGAGGTTAACTTCCTTTAATATCTTTATGATGATGTCTTTTTTATGAGGTATCTTAAAAAGATCTGCAATAAAATCAAGGAATTCATATCCACTTAAGTATTGGTAAAAAAGAGGAGATTCTGGCATAAAGCCAATAGACTGATGAGATGTGATGTCTTTAGGGTCTTTGCCAAGTATTTCAATTGTTCCAGAGCTTGGAGTAGAGAGTCCGACAAGCATTTTAATAGTAGAAGTTTTTCCTGCACCATTTGGTCCTATAAAACCAAATACAGAACCTTTTTTAACTGCAAAAGAAACATCTTTAACGACATTTATTTTTTTGGTTGTGCCGTAGCACTTGGAAAGATTCTTGATTGAAATAGCGTCCATATTTGTACATGGTAACAGATATGCTTCTTTACGTAAAATGCATAATTTACCCACAGAAAAACTATTTCTCTATGCTGTAACGATAGTATACTTCTTTACATATGGACAAAAAAATTCGTGTAGGTATTAATGGCTTTGGGCGTATCGGACGAGCCTTCTTCAAGGTTGCAAGCGCTCGCCCCGACATAGAGGTGGTAGCGGTAAATGATTTAGGGGATGTAAATAATTTGGCATACCTTCTTCAGTACGACACTGTATACAGAGTTTCTCATTTTGATGTGCATGCCGAAATTCATGACGGAGAAACTCCAGATAAAAAAGAGCAGTATCTTGTAACAAGTGGAGAACATGAATCCCGTGTAAAAGTATTTCAGGAAAAAGACCCTGCAAGTATTCCTTGGTCATCTCTTCATGTGGATGTTGTTGTTGAATCAACGGGGCTTTTTGTTGCTTATGACAAAGCTTCGGCGCACCTAAAAGGTGGAGCAAAAGCCGTAGTTATTTCTGCCCCTGCTAAAAAAGGTGAAGATGAGTCCGTAAAAGGTGAAACTATTTTGCTTGGAGTAAATGAAGATAAGTTTGGCACATGTAGCGTTACTTCAAACGCTTCTTGTACAACAAATGCTTCATCTCCTGTGATTGCAATTTTAGATGAAGCGATTGGTATTGAAAAAGCAATTTTAAATACCGTTCATTCATATACAGCTTCTCAGAGTATTGTAGATGGGCCAAATAAAAAAGATTTTCGTGAAGGTCGTGCCGCAGCTCAAAACATTGTACCGTCTTCAACAGGAGCTGCTATTGCAGTAACAAAAGCTTTCCCTTCTCTTGAAGGTCTTTTTGATGGGGTTTCTATTCGTGTTCCTACTCCAGCAGGATCAATCGCAGATATTACGTTTATTGCAAAACGCGAAACAACAGCTGAAGAGGTAAATGAAATTTTGCGTAAAGCTGCAAGCACAGATAGGTGGTCTCATATTTTTCAAGCAACTGACGAGGAACTTGTTTCAAGTGATATTATCGGACTCCCGTACGCATCAATTGCTGATCTTAAAATGACACGTGTAGTAGGGGGTACTCTTGTAAAAGTACTTGCGTGGTACGACAATGAAATGGGGTACACTAACACACTTGTTGAGCATGTGGCAAAAGTTGGACAAAAATTACAAGCATAATACTGTTCATAAATATTCACAAAAAGAGCACTTCGGTGCTCTTTTTGTTACATATTCTTGATATACTTAACGTATATATGAAAATACATCTCGCTACCGATCACGCTGGTTTCCTTTTAAAAGAACAAGTAAAAGGGTATCTTGAAACATCTGGTCACATTGTGCATGATTTTGGTGCGCTTACTCACGTAGAAGGAGATGACTATCCTCCTTATATTGCAGAAGCTGCAAGGAAGGTGCAGCATGATGCGATGCATGACCCGTCTATTGCAATTATTTTTGGTGGCTCAGGGCAAGGGGAGGCAATCGTTGCCAATAGATATCGTCATGTGCGTGCCATTGTATATGCTGGAGGAGATCTCTCCCTTGTGCGTCTAGGGCGCCTTCATAATGATGCAAATGTTCTTTCGCTTGGAGCTCGTTTTGTTTCTTTTGAAGAAGCAAAAGCTGCAATCGAAGTATTTTTAACAACCACATTTTCTCATGAGGAGCGTCACTCAGATCGTGTTATTATGATTGATGAGATAACTAAATAATTTTTTATATATGGAACCAAGTCTTAAATTTTTCTTCGCACTTCTTGGAATTCTTGTTCTCGGATCGTTGTTTGTTCCGGTTGTTCATAATCCAAATCCTGTAGAATGTAATAATTATCCAGATGGTACTGGAGGGTATTATCTTAAGTGTAATGATGAGTACATTACATTGTTTAAAAAATGGACTCTTCCAAAAGATACTCCAGAAACAAGAACTAGAACATTTTAATTACGTATGAATTTAAAGTTTCTTATAACACTTCTTGCTGTTGTGGTTGCAGCTCTCTTCGTTCCTATTATTCCAAGTGATGTTACAGGATGTGATCAAGACGGGATATGTGAAGATACTTCAATGTATGTTTCTATGTACGATAAGTTTCTTAAGTAGCTTGTGTATAGCTCTTTATAATTAGAGGTATACTCTTTAGTATGACTATTACTCCAGCGATATTAGAGCCAACATATGAACATGTTACCCATAAACTTTTTCTTTTAGAAGGGGTTACAGAATGGGTGCAAATTGATCTTTGTGACGGTATTGCTGGTCTTGAAAAAACGTGGCTCCCTTATAAAGAAAAACATCTCCCTGATGGTTTTTCTTATGAATTTGATTTGATGGTTAAGGATTGGAGAAAGTATGTTCCTCGGGTGATTGCTCTTGGGGCTAAACGTATAGTGGTGCATGTAGATTCATTTTCTTATGATGATATAAGTGAACTTATTGCTATGGTTGCGCCACACTTTATTTTTCTTGGTCTTTGTGGATCAAATGAAGGAGAGTTGAAGGCTTTTGCTGAGAAAGTACATCACGCAGAACAGCTTTATCATAAACTTTTTATTCAGGTGATGGGAATTGCTAAAGTTGGCACTCAGTCTCAGCCATTTGATGAACGAGTACTTAAACGTATATCATATTTACGAGATCATTGTCGGAATATTGATATTCAGGTAGATGGAAGCATGAACCCGGAAACTATTTTTGTTGTAAAGGAGCATGGTGTGCGGTGTGTCATTGTGGGCTCATACATAACTCGTCACGGAAATAATCATAAAGAAATTAAAAAAACATTAGAAACACTACGTGCCCACTACGGATAAAATGTTTATGAAAGATATTAACTGGTAAGTAGTATGTGGTGACTATATACTACAAAGTATATGCATTCACTTACTGACGTAGAAGTAGAAGCGCTTACGCTTCGCGCTGAAGATATTCGAGAAAGTATTATTAAAATGCTTATGGAAGCAGGGAGCGGACATACTGCAGGGCCACTCGGTATGACAGATGTTTTTACACTCCTCTATTTTAGAGTACTTAAACACAATCCGCGACATCCTGAATGGATTGAGCGCGACAGAGTTATTCTTTCTAATGGTCATATTGCGCCGGTTCTGTACGCTACCATGGCTCACGCTGGGTATTTTTCTATCTCTGAACTCAAAACACTTCGTCGTTTTGGTTCACGTCTTCAGGGGCACCCGCACCGTGAGATGCTTCCTGGCCTTGAAACTTCATCAGGACCTCTTGGGTCAGGTCTTTCTCAGGCAATTGGTATGGCTCTTATGGATAAGCTTGAGGAGCATAAGCCAGACAGACACTTTTATTGCCTTATGGGTGATGGAGAAATTAATGAAGGGCAGGTGTGGGAGTCATTCCTTCTTCTTAATAAATATAAGTTAAATAAAGTTATTTCTATTATTGATCGTAATACAATTCAAATTGATGGCTATACAGAAGACGTCCTTCCTCTTGAGTCTTTAACTGCAAAAATGGAAGCATTTAATTTTCAGGTAATTGATGTAGATGGTCATAATTTTAGAGATATTATGCAAGCAATTGGTCGTGCAAAAAGCACCCTTGATAAACCTACGGTTATCATCGCACACACAATCCCAGGTAAGGGAGTTACTGCTTTTGAAGGTGACTATAGATGGCACGGTAAAGCTCCCAACGAAGAAGAGGGTCGTGCTGCACTTAAAGAGCTTCGAAGTCTTAAAGGTAAAGTTCACTACGGAGAATTATAATTTTTTATATATGCTTAGAAAAACAGTATTTACTTCTGAAGAAGAACAAAAAGCAACAAGAGAAGGTTTTGGTGAGGGTCTTGTGAATGCCGGAACAAAAGACAGTCGCATCGTAGCTTTATGTGCTGATCTTACCGAAAGCGTTAAGATGGACGGGTTTCGTAGCAAGTTCCCTAAACGATTTTTTGAAGTTGGTATTACAGAGCAAGCTATGTCTGGGGTTGCGTCAGGAATGGGGGCTATGGGATATATTCCTTTTATTGCGAGTTATGCGATGTTTTCTCCTGGAAGAAACTGGGAGCAAATAAGAACAACTATTGCTTACAATAATGTTCCTGTTAAGGTAGTCGGAGCTCATGCTGGAATTTCTGTTGGGCCAGATGGGGCAACTCATCAAGCGATTGAAGATATTGCAATTATGCGTATGATTCCAAATATGGAGGTGTACGTTCCTTGTGATGCGGTGGAAGCTCGTGCTATTACAGAGCATATTGCAGAGACGGATAAGCCTGCATACCTTCGTCTTACTCGAGAAAAAACACCCCTCCTTCTTTCTGATACCTATACATGGAATCATGGTAAGGCTTATGCTCTTTATGTTTCTCAGCATAAGTACGGTGGAGATTTTACACAAAATGTTGCTATTATTTCTTGCGGACCTATTATTTATGAAGCTATTAAGGCGGCTATAGCTCTTGAGAAAGAAGGTATAGGGGTGACTGTAGTAAACGTTCCTCAGGTAAAACCTTTAGATACTGCATTTCTTCTTCGTCTTGTGAAAAATGTAAGAGCAATTGTTACAGTCGAAGAACATCAAGTGTCAGGTGGTTTAGGAAGTGCTATTGCAGAATATTTAAGCGAACATCACCCAATTCGTATTGGTCGTGTTGGAGTGAGTGATCGATTTGGTCAAAGTGGAAAAATGAACGAGTTGTATGAAGAGTACGGACTTACCGCAAAACATGTTGCTGCAAAAGTTCGTGAAGTGTTACATTAGCTATAATATAATATGAATTTTATAAGAGAAAATGTAAGTAACGCAATAAGAAGAATTTCTGGTAAAGAGGTCCCAAGTCCTGCAATTATAAAATCAATCTCATAAGAGGCTGGTAAAAATGAGCTTGCTATAAGAGGTGATATTTTTTGGTATTTTGATGAATTGGAGTTGAGAGATGAGCATCTACGTAATAAGACAGTTCTTGATGTTGGGAGTGCTGATGCTGCTTTTGCTGAGTATTGTGAGAAAAAGTTTTCTTCACAAGTTGTGTGTATTGATATTAAAGAGGGTGAGTTAGGAAAGAATCATGCTAGAGCTGTTGCTGGAGATGCAAGAAAACTTCCTTTTAAAGATGAGAGTTTTGATCTTGTCGTTTCTGCGGCTTCGATGCCACACCTTTTTGCTCCGTACAGAGACGATATTACGGATGAGCTAATTCCAATTATTGGAGTAGTAAAAGAAAAAGCTTTAGAAGATATTCTTGCTGTATTTAGAGAATCGTATCGAGTTACCAAAAATAAAGGCCAAATTAGAATGGGTACCTTTTCAGATGTTGAGCTACTGAAGAATAGCCATAACTATCTCGGTAAAGATTTTAAATATACTGATGCTCAAGGAATAGAAAAAGTGCACAACTCAGAAGATGAGTTTAATCAAATGTTAGACAGAGCTTTTCTTATAAAGGAAGCACTTACTATTTTTGAAAAAGAAACCGGTGCACGTTGCATATTTAAGGAAACAAAAACTGGCGGCCTTATTATTATAATGAAATCTTAAACTTTAAAACAAAAAACCGAAGCCTTTAGGCTTCGGTTTTTTATAATTGTTATTTTCCTAAATAATTGAAAGCTCGTATTCTTTAGGTGCTTTCTTGAGAAGCTCCTCAAGAGCTGTCTCAGAAAGAAGTCCTTCTTGGGCTCCGACGTGTTGCACAACATTCATACTGTTGATCGGTGCTCGTCTCATTGCGTACGGTGCATCATATCCTTTTGCAAGGTAGGCAATGAAGGTAGAAAAGAATGCATCGCCAGCTCCGGTGCGTTCAAGCGGTGGAGCTAGGTCTGGGTAAAGTGGCATACTGAAATAGCTGTTATCGTACTTCATGTAGGCACCATGTGGACCATCTGTTACAAGTATCACCTTTGGGCCAAGAGCGTGTAATCCATCAAGAAGCTCTTTGATAGTTGCTCCTTCATGTGAAAGAAGTTGCTCTGCTTCTTCTTTGTTCATACAGACTACTTCCGTACATTTATAAAGATCTGCAAGTTGTGGACCAAAACCAAGCTGGAAAGTCCCTGGTTGGAAAGCGAGTTTTATTTCAGGGTTATTCTTTACGTATTCAATAAGATCGTAATGGAAAGGAAGAGTGTGTTTTCCAAGAGATGAAAGGTAAAGCCACTTTGGTTTTCCAATTTCTGGAATCAGAGGAGTGAATTCTTCGTGTTTGATAAGAATAGTTCTATCGTCTTCTTTCCAGAGTACGTAGTGATAGTTCGTCTTTTTACCTTCTTCTTGCCGAACGAAGTCTGTAGCAACACCTTCTTTGGTAAGTTGTGCTAGACATTCATCCCCATGGGCATCTTTTCCTAAAGAGGTAAGAAGGGCGGATTTGAGCCCCAACCGAGCTGCTGAGACCGATGCATTTGCACTGTTTCCTACAGCTGGAAGTATGTATACATCATCAAAAGGAACTTTCATTCCATAAGGGATACAGATCTCACGTCCGTGAGCTGTTTCTTGTAAATGTCCAATTGAAAGTCTAATAAAAGCATCAACGACAGTGTCCCCAATAGCAATAAAATCAAATTCTTGTTTGGTTTCCATATCCCTTAAGTGTAGCAGGTTATATGGTGTATACTGTGTTGATATGAAGACATTGATACCGCAAAGCGAGTTTTACCTCGAAACCATTAATGAGTATAAGCGTAACGGAAAAGCTATTGCTCACTTTAATATTTCTAATCTTGATCAAGCGCGTGCAATTGCAGAAGTTGCACAGGAACTTAATCAGCCTGTTATTATCGGTGCTTCAGAAGGGGAGCGAGAGTATATGGGTGTTGAAATGGTGCGTACTATCGTTACTGAGCTTAATGAAGAGTACGATGTGCCAATTTTCTTAAATGCAGATCATACCTATTCACTTGAGAAAGTAATGGAAGTGGTAGAAGCAGGGTATGATAGTGTTATCGTAGACGGCGCTAAACTTTCTTATGAAGAAAATGTTGCTCTTGTAAAAAGTTGTGTAGATTGGGTAAGGGTGTATGAACAGAAAACAGGTAAGCGTGTACTTGTAGAAGCAGAACTTGGGTATATTGGTCAGTCATCATCACTTAACGCAGCTCTTCCAGAAGGGGTGAGTGAAGAAAATATTACAACTCCCGAGCAAGCAAAAGATTTTGTGCTTCGCACAGGTATTGATATGTTTGCTCCGGCAATTGGAAATGTGCATGGCATGCTTATAGATGCTCCGATGCCAAAGTTACACATCGATCGTCTTTCAGCTATCGCTACTTCAGTAGATACTCCACTTGTGCTTCATGGCGCATCTGGAAATACAGATGAAGATCTCTCTCTAGCAATTAAGCATGGTATCGCTCTTATTCACATTAACACCGAGATTCGTAAAGCGTTCCGCGATGGTGAGATGAACTACCTCGAAGAACATCCAAATGAAGTTGCACCATATAAGTTTGGTCGCGAAGGTCAAGAAGAAATGAAGAAGGTGGTGCGTGCAAAGATGGAACTATACGTTAAGTAATAATAAAACCGACACATCTGTGTCGGTTTTATTATATGTGCTACACAATTTTTGAGATGTATTCCCCGACTGTGTACGCTATAAAAGCGCACGTGCTTCCAATTGCTACAGACTGTAATGCAAGTGTAAGGGGGTTCCTTTTTAGAATTTTTGCACGAAGGAAACCTATAAGAGCAAAAGTAATTATAGTAAATAGTGTTGAGAGAACAAACTTATTTGCTTGTATCGCGAAAATAATTGGTAGAAGTGGAATAAAACCAATAACAGTAAATGACGTAAATGTTGCAAGCGCATCTTTAAATGCTTTCTTTTCATTTTCTTTCACCTGAGAGTCCTCTGCCAGATAGTCAGCAGACGCCATAGAAAATCCATCAGAAAAAAGGTTTGCAAGACCAAGAATAATAATAACCCTTGTATCAAGCCCAGCACCTACTGCTCCTGCCATAACTGCAAAGGTAGTAACTGCGCCGTCAGATCCTCCATAGACGAGGCTAGGGAGGTATTTTTGAATAGTTTCTTTCATAAAAAATAGTATATACTAAAAATACATTTATTTATATTTATCGATATTTACTATTATGCAGCACGATTACAACAAAGAAGCGTTAGAGCTCCATCTTAAGCATCATGGAAAAATTGAAGTAGTGGCAAAAGTTCCACTTGAAAACAGGGATGATCTATCAAGAGCCTATTCTCCTGGTGTTGGGGAAATTTCAAAAGTAATTGCTGAAGATGTTTCTAAAAGTTATGATCTTACGCTTAAAGGAAATACTGTTGCAATTATTTCAGATGGATCAGCTATTTTAGGGCTTGGTAATCTCGGAAGTCATGCTGCTATTCCTGTTATGGAAGGGAAGGCTGCAATTCTTAAAACGTTTGCTGGAGTTGATGCATTTCCAATTTGTTTAGATACACAAGATACTGAAGAAATTATAAAAGCTGTGAAGCAGCTTGCTCCAGTGTTTGGTGCAATTAACTTAGAAGACATTGCAGCGCCTCGGTGCTTTGAAATAGAAGAACGTTTACGTCGTGAGCTCTCTATTCCTGTAATGCACGATGATCAGTGGGGGACTGCAACGGTGGTGCTTGCTGGACTCATTAATGCTCTTAAGGTAACTGATCGTACAAGAAAAGATGTTCGCATTGTGGTAAATGGAGTAGGGGCGGCAGGGGTTGCTATTTCAAGGTTACTTCTCTCGTATGGATTTTCACACATACTCTTTTGTGATAGTAAAGGAATTGTACATAGTGATCGCACTGATCTCACAAAGGAAAAAATCGAACTTCTTTCTAAGAGTGAAGAAAAAGGATTTGAAGGATCTCTTTCTCAGGCGGTACAAGGGGCGGATGTTTTTATTGGAGTATCAAAAGCAGGGGCTCTCACCGAAGAGACGGCCCGTAGTATGAACAAAGATGCAATTGTATTTGCTCTTGCAAACCCTGTTCCTGAAATTATGCCAGATGTTGCTCGTGAGGCAGGGGTGGCTGTTATTGCAACAGGGCGCAGTGATTTTCCTAATCAACTTAATAACTCCCTTGTATTTCCTGGAATATTTAAGGGAATGCTTGCAAAAAGAACTGCACAGTTTACCGATGAAGTATTTATGAAAGCGGCACTTGCGCTTGCTGCTCATGTAAAAAATCCTACAAGAGACATGGTGCTTCCGACGATGTTTGATAAAGAGCTTGTTTCAGTAATTGCTCGTTCTGTACAAGAATAAAAACACCTTACGTATTCATGGGATAGGTAAGGTGTTAAAGGTTTAATTTTTGTTGACGGGTGATATCTCGCAGCTCTTGATAAAGCGTTTTAATATAGGATGTTCAACTGGGAGACATAGATTCTTGTGTTATGTTTCTAAAGACAATAGCTGTTACAGCTTGCTCATACTTTGGAAACCATAGCTCAGTTTCTTTTATTTTTTGTTGAGCTTTTTCATTTCCCATAGCCTTAATCGTCCACATGTTGTCAATTCTGTCCTCAGCTTTCACAATAAACGGACGCCACGACTTTGTTTCCAGGAGGCGTGCATGGTACATCTCATTGGTTTCGCTAATATGTTTTTGTTTTGTAACACACCAAGTGTCCTCTGCTACTTTAGTGCCAAGAAGCAATTGAACATGTGACATTTCAAGAACAGAATGGACGTGTCCTCGGTTTTTGGCAACCTCCTCGAAACAGTCGTGAACAATTATCTCAACGATACATAAGACGTCAAAAACTCTAAACTTTTTCTGTCTTTCAATCATTCGAATCGCTGAGCGCACAATATGAAAAATGTACGCTTCGCCACTTGATCTCGGAGGAGTATCTACATGGCCGTCAAAAGCAATATCAAATGCGGTATCGATAAGTGTGAGACATTCTTCGCTAAAAGGTGTTCCTGTAAGACTCTTATGAATAAGAGCTCTCAGGTTTTCTCGTACTGGTTCACGCTGATTGATGCCATACATGAGACGAATAAACGATTGCTCGCTCATGGTCATAACCCCTTAAGTAAAAGAACAAAGTACTCAAACACTACAATATTTTTTATGGTAAGTCAAAATACGTTTTTTGTGGTAAAGTAGAAACTACTATGTCATTTTCTTTTGAAATCACTAAACGCTCTGAGGAAGTTAAGCTTGCTCGGGCGGGGGTCATTCATACACCCCATGGAGATGTTCTTACACCTGCTTTTATTACTGTTGGCACAAAAGCTACTGTAAAGTCGCTTACTGTAGAAGATGTAAAAGATCTTGTCGGATCTCAGTGTGTTCTAGCAAATACCTATCATCTTTACCTTCAGCCAGGGGATGAACTTGTAGCGCGTCATGGAGGTTTTGCAAAAATGATGGGTTGGGAAGGTCCAACATTTACTGACTCAGGTGGATTTCAAGTGTTTTCACTCGGGCAGGCTATTGGTCACGGAGTGAGTAAGATTGCGACATCAGATGAGATTAGTAAACGGGAAACCTCTGAGCAGGAAAAAGAAAAAACTCATGAACGTCTCGCGAAAATTGATGACGACGGAGTAACGTTTAAGTCTGTTCACGATGGGTCGGAACACAGATTTACTCCAGAGCGTAGTATGCAAATACAGCACAATCTGGGCGCTGATATGTTTTTTGCATTTGATGAATGCACTTCCCCGCTTGCTCCAGTTGAATATCAGAAGAAAGCAATAGCACGAACCCATGCTTGGGCAAAAAGAAGTTTAGACGAACATAAGCGTCTTGGTGTTTCTTCGGCAACAGGGAAGCAGCAAGCGCTTTTTGGTGTGGTGCAAGGTGGGTCCTATGAAGAACTTCGTAAGGAGTCTGCGCGAGTACTTGGAGCAATGGACTTTGATGGATATGGAATAGGGGGCAGTTTTACTAAAGAAGACATGGGTACAGCAGTGCACTGGGTAAATGAAATTCTTCCAGAGGGTAAGCCACGACATTTGCTTGGTATTGGAGAACCTCTTGATATATTGCTTGGTATTGAAAATGGTGTTGATACCTTTGATTGTGTTGCGCCTACGCGTATTGCTCGTAATGGTGCAATTTATACTCGTGATGGACGCATCAATCTTAATAATGCGCAGTTTAAAGAAGATATGTCTCCACTTTCAGATGACCCATCATGGTATACCCATCGTTATACAAAATCTTATGTGGCGCATCTTTTTAGATCAGATGAAATGCTTGCAGCAACACTTGCTTCTGTTCATAATCTTCGCTTTCTAACTGCGCTCTGTGAAGAAGCAAGAGAACATATTCTTAAGGGAACATTTTTGGAATTTAAAGAAAATTTTATTAAGCGGTACTACAAATAATAAAAGTAAGTAAAACAAAAGCGCCTAAGGAGGGCGCTTTTCATTTCTTGAGCTATTCTTCGTTCATGATGTGGTGGTAGACATCTTTTGTGTAAATGACTCCGTAGACAAAAGCTCCGATTAGTAATGTGATGAACCACTTACCTACCGCTCCGCTACCATACACAAGACCGCTACTTGCTATAGCAGAAAGAAGAAACGACAGCAAGTAGGTTTTTTTTATTACGTTAGATATATTCTTCGTTACACACAAGACACTTAGAGATTTAGCAGGAATGGTGTTTTTATTTTTTTCACCGTAGAGTACTTGGTCTCCGTTCCAACCAAGTACTGCTGAGAGAATTCCACAGCTAAGTATTACAAATGTCACAAGCCACGTAATGAGCTGTTCCATGACTATTCTCCAAAGAAAGGGTTTAGTATCAGGTCCTTTTTGATGCTATAATTGATTATCATCTATGTCAAGCAATCAGAAAAAAACTGAAGGTTCTTTTGTTCTTAAGGGGTTTGTTCCTGCTGGAGATCAGCCAAAAGCAATTAAAGGTCTTGTTGAGGGTCTCAAGAAGGGTCTTAAAAAACAGACCCTCTTAGGTGCCACTGGAACAGGAAAGACATTTACTATTGCAAATGTTATACAAGAAGCACAAAAGCCCACACTTGTTATTGCTCACAATAAGACACTTGCTGCTCAGCTTGCACAAGAGTTTAGAAGTTTTTTTCCGGACGCTGCGGTTCACTACTTTGTTTCGTATTATGACTACTATCAGCCTGAAGCATATATGCCAGTTACTGATACCTATATCGAAAAGGATGCACAAATTAACGAAGAGATTGATCGTCTTCGCCATGCTTCCACCCAAGCTCTCCTTACACGCAAAGATACAATTATCGTGGCGTCAGTATCATGTATTTATGGTCTAGGTTCACCTGAAGATTATGAGCGAGAGAACATGCTTATTAAGCTAGGTGATGCAACCACTAAAATTGAGCTTATGCAACGCTTCGTTGCTATCTACTATGAGCGCACAAATGCCGATCTTTCACCGGGAACATTTAGAGCTATTGGTAACCGTATCGACATTATGCCAATTTCTGAAACGGTTATGCTTCAGATTGAAATTGCCGGAGGAAAGATCTCGTACCTTCAAATTGTTGATCCAATTTCTATGAAGGTAATCAAGGAAGTAAATGAATATTTTATTTTCCCGGCAAAGCACTTTATTTCTGATATCCCAACTCGTGAAAGAGCTGTTGCAACCATCGAAGAAGAGCTCAAGCTTCGACTAGAGGAGCTTGATCAGCAAGGAAAGATACTTGAAGCAGAGCGTCTCAAGCGTCGTACTCGTTATGATGTAGCAATGATTCGTGAGGTTGGTTTTTGTCAGGGTATAGAAAATTACTCACGACATCTTTCTGGTAAGGATCCTGGTGTTGCCCCAGATACTCTTCTTGAATATTTCCCTCACGATAAGGATGGAAAGCCAGAATTTCTTACTATTATCGACGAGTCGCACGTGACTCTTCCACAGCTTCATGGAATGTATGCAGGGGATCAGTCTCGTAAAGGAACGCTTGTTGAGTATGGATTTCGACTCCCTTCAGCAAAAGATAACCGTCCACTTCGCTATGAAGAATTTGAAGAGCGCATCAAAGAAGTGATTTATGTAAGTGCGACACCTGGAAATTACGAGAGAACAGAATCTGAACAAGTCGTGGAACAGATTATTCGCCCAACAGGGCTACTGGACCCTGTACTTGAAGTTCGTAAAGTAAAAGAAGTTACTTCATACAAAGGGCAGGTACATGACTTTATTGATGAAGCAGTGAAGGATGTTAAAAAAGGTGGGCGAGTGCTTGTAACAACACTTACCAAAAAGATGGCTGAAAACTTAGCTGAATATCTTCGTGAGCAAGGAGTAAAAGCAGAGTATGTGCACTCAGATGTAAAGACTATTGACCGCATCCAGATACTTACTCGTTTTAGAAAAGGGGAATTTGATTGTCTTGTAGGAGTTAACCTTCTTCGCGAAGGACTTGATCTTCCTGAGGTGACACTTATTGGTATCTTAGATGCTGACAAAGAAGGATTCCTTCGTTCAGAGACGTCACTTATTCAGACTATCGGTCGTGCTGCGCGTAACTCGGACGGTCGTGTGATTCTCTATGCTGATGTGATGACAGGGTCACTTGAACGAGCTATTGCAGAAACAAATCGTCGTCGCGGTATTCAGGAAGTGTACAACAAAGAGCATGGTATTACCCCAACAACAATTAAGAAACATATTCACGACATCACTGAAGAGCTTCAAAGTAAGCATGCTAAGGCTGTAAATGAAGAATTAAGCGTTGATCAAAAACTCTTTAAGAAAAATCCAGATAAGTTAATTAAGCTTAAAGAAAAGCAGATGAAGGAAGCGGTGAAGATTCTTGATTTTGAAACTGCAGCGATACTTCGTGATGAACTTGAGGTGCTTAAAGAGAGGCTTTCAAATAAAGCTGATAAATAGTTTTCTTTTTAAGATTCATTTTTAAGAATATTTTTTGCTTTCAACGTAGTGCATTTGTTTTTATTTGTAAGTGGTTTTTGTTTTTAGCTTTCCATCGAAAAAGACGGAATAATTTCTTGCTATAAATTTTCCTCTGCCTCGGCTCGTCAGCCTGCGGCAAGCTTTTTCTCACGGAAAGCTCGGAGTTATTTGGATACAGGGGTCATGTCTAGGCCTTGCCTAGACACATAGGCAAGGCCTATGTAATTTAGTGTTTTTTATTTAAAAAGCTTTACACATTAAGCATTTTTGTGCTATTGACTTTTATATAAAAATATGCTATTATATAGATAGTATCTGATCTTTGTTTTTATACCTCTGAAAGGTAAATCATGAAAGCTGTTAAGATTTTCGTTGCCGCTTCCTTCCTTGTAATGATTTCGTTTTTTGGTTTCCGTTACTTTAGCGAAACTGAGAACCAAAAAGTCAACTCCTTCATCCCAAAAGATGTTCCTCCTTTACATCTCGTGAAGGCAAATCAAAATATTTACCCTCAACCGGTAAACATGGTTTCTCTCGTTATTTATTTTGAAAATGAGGTCACCGATGTACAGGAGTTTGCCAACAGGGTTTACTTGTCGGAGGGCATTGTTGAGTTTCGTGCGGGCAAAGGAGGGAAAATCTTTCAGATTCTGTTTGACCCTGGTTACACGAGTCATGCAGATCTTATTACTGCAGTGTATTCAAGAATTGATGACCCTTCGCTCTTTGTTAAAAAAGAGCTTTAAACACCCGACACCCGCCAAGCATCTGCTTTGGCGGGTGCTTTTGTTTCCATTAGAGCTTTGCCAACAAGATATTTTTATAATTTTATTATCTTTTTCAAAGAAATCCCATATTTTGCAAGTTTTTATAAGGAAGCGTATACTAATTATTGTATGAAAAGATATGTACCGATACTTATAGGAATTGTTGCTCTTTGTGCCGTATTATACGTAGGAAGTACCCAGACAGGGGAAGATAAGGTTGTAGTAGAAGCTGAAGAGACTACAGAGCTCACTTCATTTAAAGGAACAGTAACTCGTGCTATTACAGATGGTGAAGCAGTGCTTCAGTATTCATTTGATATGCCGCTTACTGCAACAGCTACAGTTGAGCGCGACGGCGCACTTGTAAAAGTGACTGACGCTGACGCTCTCTTGGCTGCGGTATATATGAGCTACGAAGGTGCTCGTAATTATTCACCAGCACAGTATATTGCAAATGTTCTTGTGCCAAATGTAAGCTCAGTAACTGACGCAGGTACTGTTTCTACAGGTCTTTACGAATGGACTGTTGTTGAATCAGAGTGGACCACATGGCATGTTGCTCGTGCTGACACTGAGGGTAAGTGGCTTTTCGTTGTTGAATCAAAGAAAGCTGACGTTGAAAAAGTACTCCCACTTCTTGAAAGTATTTCAGGAAACTAGTCTTTAGTCTTTATTTATTAAAAAAGAAAACACGGCATGTGCCGTGTTTTCTTTTTTTGAATGACTAGCATAAACATGCTAGAGTGGATGGTATGAGTAAAAAAGTCTTTGTGGGAATGTCTGGGGGAGTTGACTCCTCTGTATCGGCTGCACTTCTTAAAGAAGCTGGATATGATGTGACTGGTGTTTTTATAAAAGTATGGCAACCAGACTTTATAGAGTGTACTTGGAAAGAAGATAGATTAGATGCGATGCGTGTTGCGGCGACATTAGATATCCCATTTCTTACGCTTGATCTTGAGAAAGAGTATAAAGAGGGGGTAATTGATTATATGATCAAGGAGTACAGAGAAGGAAGAACTCCTAACCCAGATGTTATGTGTAACCGTGAAGTAAAGTTCGGTGCTTTTTATGCATGGGCAAAAAAAGAGGGTGCTGACTATGTAGCAACAGGGCATTATGCTCATCATAACGGTGTATCGCTTGTAAAAAGTGAAGATGAATTAAAAGATCAAACATACTTTTTGTGGACATTAAAAAAAGAAATTATTCCCCATGTTCTTTTTCCTGTTGGACAAATGGAAAAGTCTAAAGTACGAGAAGAAGCAAAGCGCTTTAATTTACCAGTTGCAGACAAGAAAGATAGTCAGGGATTATGTTTTGTCGGAACAATTGATATTAAGACTCTCCTTAAGGAATATATTGAAGAAAAGAGAGGAGATGTAATAAATGAAAGCGGGGAAGTGATCGGGTATCACGACGGAGTAACATTCTTTACGCTTGGCGAGCGTCACGGTTTTACTATTACAAAGAAAAGCACAGATGATACTCCGTATTTTGTTATTGCAAAAGACTTTGAAAAAAATACACTCACTGTAGCTCATACACCAAAAGAAGAACAGAAGGGGGAGATTATAACAGTTCACTCAGAAAATTTTACACTACCAATTGTACAAGGTGCTCTCTATGAGGCGCGTGCTCGTTATCGCGCTCCTCTTGCCCGCGTAGAAGCGGTGAGCTCTACTTCATTTAAAGTACTTGAGGGTTCACTTGTAGCAATTAGTGGTCAATCGCTTGTGCTCTACGATAAAGAGGTTTGTATAGGAGGAGGGGTGATAGTGTAATATTTTTAGATAGAAGAAAATCGGTAAGGCAAAGCCTTACCGATTGTTAGCTAAAGAGACCACCCTTTAGTTGTTTGTAATCTTCTATTTTTGAAAGGCACATGACGGAAGCAAGTTGCAGTGTACGGGTTTCAATCTCCAGAGTTACTTCTTTTCCAAGGGTAAATGGAAGCGGCGCCCCAAGTCCTTCGTGCCAGTGATTGCAAATGTGTGGAGCACCACCGTGAGGACTTTCTAGACGATGGTCTTCAAAAAGGATGTACTTCTTTTCTTTATTGGGAAAGACACACTCAACAACAATTACTTTTTCATTTGTTTTCACAGAAAAAGTAATTTTATTTTTTCTGCATATCTCAAGCGCTTGACGCGTAAGATGTTTCATCGATCTCACAGCTTCTCCTTGTGGGTAAAGGTAAAGGGGCGACCGAAGGTCGCCCCTTTTCAGGCGGTAATGTTTTCTGCAAGGAAAAGACTTTCAGCCACGGAGCGGCTATGCGTTTCCGCGAGTAGCCCTACAAACATTTCCGAGGTAACCGTAATTACATCTTTGTCTTGAAGCTTTCGTAGATGTTCTGCACGGTAGAGGTTTCCGTAGTGGCTTCGCATCATTGCTTCGTCTGCATAAGCAAGTTCATGCATCTGAATGTCGCAGCAATGGCCGAGTTCAAAACGAATACCGTAAGGAAGAAGAGCCTTATTGATGTGATGTCGCGTAGAGCCTGCCATGGCAAGATGCATCACAGCCTCCTCGATTCGCATCGTTTCCCTGCTGATATAACGCTTGTGCCTGTGGTAGAGAGCAAACGGAACAGCAAGAAAGATGAAGTCTTTCATCCCAGCGGCGCGATCCGCAAAGAGAAGTACTGCCTTGGTCGCATCTTCAGGAATGTGAGTTTCCTCACACACAAGAAGAATCGCGTCCACGGTCTCCTTACTCAGGTGCTTGAAAGCGCTTTGCGGAACAGGAAAGCGGGTTTTCCGAGTCGGATTACGAACAATGCCACACACGATGTATCTCCTTTAAGGTTGAGAAAGAACGAGGTCTACCAGCATATGCAAAAGCTCTATATATTTCCTTTTATTTCTTGAAAATTTTTGATAGAAGAAAGATTTCCTCGCTTTTTAAGGCTCTCTATTTTTTTAATAATTGCACGAGTGTTTTCTTTAGTTGTTTCCGTTACCTGTGCGAAGTCATACGACAAAATGCCTGTATCAAGTGGAATTTCTCCTAAGATGCTATCTTTGTATTTTTCTTGTACATGAGCATAAAACTCATTATTTGTTGGCTTATTAATGACAGCGTAACATGGTATCATTGTTTTTTTACAAATATCATAAATTTGTTCAAATACTTTTACGCTATTTCGATGGGGCTCTATTACTCCTATCACTGCATCAATACCCGCGTAGAGTCCGTAATTAAGCATGTCTGCTCCTGCAACACTGTCGATCACCACATGTCCTTTTCCTTCATCAAGAAGTCCTAAGTAAAATTTAAGAGGACCAGAGAGAGCGTGAGCACATTTGGTTTGAAAAAGAAGATCAGGGCTTCCGAGGCCGATGTTAATGAGAGAAAGGCGAGGGGAAATTTTGGTAACAATTTTTTCTGTGTATGCATCAAGCGGTTCTAGTGTAAACAGTGAAGCGGTATTTTCTTGTAGAGCAAGATTAAGGAGTCTATCATTTTCTGTAAGTCCAACAGCCTCCAAAAAGTCTTTATCAGTCTTATGCATGAGTGGAGTTTTTTCTGGATCAACACCAAGATTTGAAGTAAGGTCCATGTTATGGTCCGCATCAATTGCCAAAACAGAAATACCCATATCTTCTATGGTCTTTGTCATAAGCCATGAGGTTGAGCTTTTTCCTGAGCCACCTTTTCCAACAAAAGCAATTTTCATACTTTTATCCTAACAAAAAATACTATTATATGCAAACTATTTGCATATTAGTGATCATGAGCGTGCGTATGTTTTTTATGATAACGAATTTCAAGATAGATAATCCAAAGTACAATAACTGAAAGAGAAGTGATGCTTGCAAACTCTAAAAGATGAAATTGTTCGTGATTAATATCTTTTCCTAACAGGTACACAAGAAGTGCTGCGATAGGAGATCCTCCTTGTGCGATAGCACCATAAGTAATCGTTTTTCTTACACTAAGTCCAAGCCCTCTAAAAAGAGTAAGTGTTCCTATGATTTTTGGGAATTCATGAATAATGATACCAACGGTTGCAGCGTATCCTAAAAATGGATTAAGGAGATATGTTGCCCCGATAACAGTCCCATCAATTAGTGAATGAAATGCTTCACTTATAACAATACCTTTTACACCACCTTCTTTCGGGTCGTGGTGATGATGAGAAGAAAATCGAGCGAGAATAAAAAGGGTAATAAGTCCAACAATGCCACTTATTATTATTGTTCGTAATGTAATGTCTTCACCGTGTTCATGAAATGTAGAGTACAGCGCCACTGATAAAAGTGTGACACCTATAATAAGTGTTATGCGCTTAAACGTAGTGCTTTCTTTTTTGGTTCGCAAAAAAAGTGCAATGAAAGCAAGAAGAGGGAGCGCGCTTGCGCTTATGAGCATAAGAAGAAAAGAAGGAAATACCATATAAAAATAAGTTTATACTTTTTGCAATTTATTTGCAAGAAAGACTATTATGTGGTATAGTATATAGATATGGCAGTCTACTCAAAAGACGAACTCACGCTCATGCTTCAGGAGGCGGGGCTTCGCATTACAGATCATCGACTTACTGTTTTGTCTACGGTAGCAAAGTGTCGCAATCCGGTCACTGTTCATGAACTTGTAGAAATACTTCGTAAGAAAGAAAATATTGACCAGGCAACTGTTTATAGAAATTTAGCTTCACTCCACGAAGCTCATCTTCTTAGACGTCTTGATTTTAATCATGGACACGCTCACTACGAACTTGAAACAGGGCGCGCTTCACATCAGGTCGTGTGTCATAAGTGTGAGACTATTGAAAAGATAGAAGGTATTTCTGTGGAAGATGCAATTAAGAAAATGCTTAAGAAGAGTAAAAAGTTTAAAACCACAACAACGCACTCTCTTGAAATTTACGGAGTATGCAGAAAATGCGATTAACAGTACTTTTTATTTCGCTTCTCTTTGTCTTTGGAAATCTCTTTGCACAGGAGTCTCAACTGTTAGAAGATAAAGAGCTAATGCTTCTTGGCCAAGTTGAAAAAGTGCTGACTACAAAAATAGATGATGTTCCTAATACTGAAGTAACGGCAGTATATACAACACTCAAAGTAAAGCTTTTAGATGGTGAACAAAAAGATACTTCTATCGTAATAGAAGACTCCTCATTTAATGTTGCTGAAGGAGATAAGGTGTATGTTCGTTATGTTATTACGAAAGATGGAGATGAATATTATTCAATTGCAGAAATATACAGACTAGACGGACTTCTTCTTCTTGTGGGTATTTTTATTGGAGCTGTACTTCTTTTTGGAAGAAAACAAGGATTTTTATCACTCGTCGCACTCTTTATTTCTTTTGGGGTTATTTTTAAGCTTCTTTTCCCTCAAATGTTAAGCGGAGGAAATATTGTGCTTATTGCAACACTTGGAGCACTTCTTTCTCTTTTTGTGGTGATGTATGTAACACATGGGTTTACTCGGCTTACTACCTCAGCATTTCTTGGGTGTACGTTTTCTGTTATAACAACACTTCTTTTTGCACGATTTGCTGCAGATCTTACAAAGGTGACAGGCTTTTCAAGTGAAGAAAGCGTTTTCCTTAACATGGCAACAAACGGTAATCTTGATTTTGTCGGACTTCTTATTGGTGGAATTATTATTGGAGTAATTGGAGTTATTGATGATGTTGCGATTACACAAGCTTCAATTGTGCATGAGTTACGACATACTGACAGCTCTCTTTCACCAAAAGTGTTGTATGGAAAAGCAATTAAAATAGGAAGAGATCATATGGGTGCAGTAATTAATACCCTTATCTTGGCATACACCGGAGCATCACTCCCCCTTATCCTTCTTTTGTATGGCAGTAATGCTTCGTTTGTGGAACTTATTAATAGAGAAGCGCTTACAACTGAAATTATACGAAGTATCGCAGGGTCACTCGGGCTTTTACTTGCAGTACCGCTTACTACGCTTATTGCTATTTTCTTAATGAAAAATAAAGAGTACGTAGAGTCTTCTAAAGGTTCTCATGTTCACCGTCATCGCCACTAATATTTTGATATACTTTTATATATGATTAAGGCACAAGACTAGTTAACTTCACTAATCCCGTAAGACGCATTAAATCAAGTATGTCTAAGTAAGATAAAAGGTATCCTAAACAGGATACCTTTTACTTTGCTAATCGATACTTCGGAAGAAACCCCGAGACGGAACCGTAGTTGTCGTT
>JACCDG010869284.1_pt1 | contig 23586 bp, 23 predicted proteins | sample 7442471 | NCBI WGS metagenome assembly JACCDG01 (sample SAMN15323444, study PRJNA562643) | freshwater metagenome | isolation source: river surface water | place: USA:Blue River Watershed | collected 2017-08-17 | reverse complement strand
GAGATCGACCCCGACGCGCTCAGCCCCAGGGAGGCGCTCGACGCCTTGTATCGACTCAAGAACAAGCTGAAACAGCAACCATGACCTACTGCGTCGGCATCAAGCTCAAGGCAGGCCTCGTGTTCCTGTCCGACTCCCGCACCAACGCGGGCGTCGACCACATCAGCACCTTCCGCAAGATGATCGTGTACGAGCGCCCCGGCGACCGCTTCATGGTCATGCTGACCTCGGGCAACCTGTCCATCTCGCAGTCGGTCCGCGAGGCCCTGCAGACCGAGCAGCTCACAGACGCCGACGGCGAGCCGCTCACCATCTGGAACGCGCGCAGCATGTTCGACGCCGCCCGGGTGCTGGGCCAGGCGGTGCGCCGCGTGTACGACCGCGACGGCGAGTCACTGCGCCAGGCCGGGATCGACTTCAACATCGCCATCATCTTCGGCGGCCAGATCCGTGGCGAGGGCATGCGCCTGTTCAACGTGTACTCGGCGGGCAACTTCATCGAGGCCACCGCCGAGACGCCCTTCTTCCAGATCGGCGAGTCCAAGTACGGCAAGCCGGTGCTGGACCGGGTGCTCACCCCCGACACCTCGCTGGACGAGGCCGCCAAGTGCGCGCTCGTCTCGATGGACTCGACGATGAAGTCCAACCTGTCCGTCGGCCCGCCGCTGGATCTGGTGGTCTACGAGGCCGACAAGCTCGCCACCGACCGCGTGGTCTGCATCGACATGGCCAACCCCTACTACCGCATGCTGCACGAGAGCTGGGGCCAGAAGCTGCGCGAGGCCTTCGACAGCCTGCCGCTGCCGGTGTGGGGCGCCGAGCCCACGGCGACGCCCTTGCGAGCGCAAGGCGGCAGCCACCACCAGGCGCTGCGCAAGATTTCCAGTCCCGAAGAAAAACTGATCTGAGGTACCGCGCGGCGGCCACCCCGGCTGCCCACGGCCTCCTGCCACCATGCACGCCCCTCCCGCCCCGGGCCTGATCATCTTCTCCCACGGGAACAGTTTCCCGGCCAGCACCTACCGGGTGATGTTCGCCGAGCTCGAGCGGCGCGGCTTCACCGTCCGCGCGGTGGAGAAGTTCGGCCATGACCCGCGTTTTCCGGTCACGCCCAACTGGCCCCACCTCGTCGACGAGCTGTTCGAGTTCGCCGAAGCCGAGGGCGTGAAAGCCGGCCAGCCGCCCTGGCTGGTCGGGCACTCCCTGGGCGGTTTCCTGAGCACCATGTGCGCGGCCCGCCACCCTGAGATCGCGCGTGGCGTGGTGATGCTCGACTCGCCCCTGATCGGCGGCTGGAAGGCCAACGTTCTCAGCGCCGCCAAGCGCACCGCACTGGCAGGCGTGGTCGGCCCGGGCGCGGTGAGCAAGAAGCGGCGCGACCGATGGGACAGCACCGAGGACGTCCTCGCCCACCTGCAGCACAAAAAGACCTTCGCCCGCTGGGACCCGCGGGCGCTACAGGACTATGTGCAGCACGGCACCCGCGCCGAGAATGGCGGGCGTGTCCTGGCCTTCTCGCGCGAGGTCGAGACGGCGATCTACAACACCCTGCCCCACCACCTGGAGCGGCTGCTCGCGCGGCACCCGCTCAAGTGCCCGGCGGCCTTCATCGGCGGGCTTCAGTCACGCGAGCGCGAGCTGGTGGGCATGGCCCTGACCGAAAAGGTCACCCGGGGCCGCATCACGCTGCTGGAGGGCAGCCACCTGTTCCCGATGGAAAAGCCGGTGGCCACAGCCGCGGCCATCGAGGCGGCACTGCTGGCGATGGCGGGCTGAAGCCCGCCGCCGTCCCGCCGGGAATCAACCCCGCCAGTCCACCCAGCCGCCCCAGGCCGTGGCAAGGACAACGAGGCCGAAGGCGATGCGGTACCAGGCGAACACCACGAAGCTGTGGCTGGCGATGTAGCGAAGCAGCCAGCGCACGCACAGCCAGGCGCTCACGAAGGACATCATCAGGCCGACCGCAAACATGGGCAGGTCGGCGAGGGACAGCAGCGCCCGGTCCTTGTAGAGGCTGTAGGCGCCCGCACCGATCAGGGTCGGGATGGCCAGGTAGAAGGAGAAGTCGGTGGCAGCGCGGCGTGACAGCCCCAGCAGCATGCCGCCGATGATGGTGGCGCCGCTACGGCTGGTTCCGGGAATCATCGCCAGGCACTGCACCAGCCCGACCTTCAGCGCGTCCCAGGGCGTCATCTGGTCCACGTCGTCGATCCGCACCGCGCTCGCGGGGCGGCGCTCGGCCCACAGGATGATGAAGCCGCCGAGGATGAAGGTGGTCGCCACCACCGTGGGCGTGAACAGGTGGGCCTTGATCGCCTTGCCCGCCAGCAGACCCAGCACCACCGCCGGCAGGAAGCCGATGGCGACGTTGAGCGCGAAGCGCTGCGCCTGGCGCTGCGTGGGCAGCTGCACCAGCGTGTCGCGGATACGGGTCCAGTAGACGAGGATCACCGCGAAGATGGCGCCGGTCTGAATGGCGATGTCGAAGACCTTGGCCTTGTCGTCGTCGAACCCGAGCAGCGCGCCGGCCAGGATCAGGTGGCCGGTGCTGGAGATGGGAAGGAATTCGGTCAGGCCCTCGACCACCCCCATGAGGGCGGCCTTGGCCAGGAGAGTGAGGTCCACGCGGGCTCCAGGAAAAAAGCTGGCGGGATTATCGCCGCCGGGTTTCGCGTCGTCCTTCGCGTCGACCTTCGCGCCGACCTTCTCCCCCGACCCGCCTCACTCGTAACGCAGCGCCTGGATCGGCAGCAGGCGCGCCGCGCGCCGCGCCGGGTAGAAGCCGAAGAACACCCCGACGAAGGCAGAAAAGCCCACCGCCAGCACGATGGCGCTGGCGGAGAGGTGGACCTTCCAGCCGGCGAAGCTGCCGATGGCCCAGGTGGCCACGCCGCCCAGCACCACGCCGATGGCGCCGCCCAGCAGGGACAGCGTCACCGCCTCGATCAGGAACTGCGAGAGGATGTCGCGGCCCCGCGCGCCGACGGCCATGCGCAGGCCGATCTCGCGGGTGCGCTCGGTGACGCTCACCAGCATGATGTTCATGATCCCGATGCCGCCGATCACCAGGCTGATGCCGGCCACCGCCGCCAGCAGCATCGTCATCACCCGGCTCGACGCCTCCTGCGCCTGCAGGATTTCGGTGAGGTTGCGCACGGTGAACGGGTCCTCCGCGCCGGGCTGCACCTTGAACCGCTGGCGCAGCAGCTCCTTGATGCCCTCCTCCGCGGCCTTCATGTCCTGGCCTTCCTGCACCTTCACGCTGATGGACGCCACCCGGCGCAGCTTGCCGCTGGCGCCGCCCTGCACCCGATTGCGGTAGGTCGACAGGGGCACGATGACCACGTCGTCCTGGTCCTGCCCCATCGCGTTCTGGCCCTTCTTCTCCAGCAGGCCGATGACGGTGACCGGCACCTTCTTCACACGAATGACCTGGTCGAGCGGGTCGGCGTCGCCAAAGAGCTGCTGGGCCACCGTCTGGCCGATGACGGCCACCTTGGCCGAGCCCTGCATCTCCGCCGCCTCAAAGAGGCGCCCCGTCGCCAGCGGCCACTCGCGCACCTCGAAGTAATCGTTGGTCGCGCCCAGGATGGAGGTGCTCCAGTTGGTGTTGCCCAGCACCACCTGTGCGGCGGTGCGCAGGCTCGGGGCGGCGGCCTGCACCTCGGGGATCTCGCGGGCGATGGAGACGGCATCCTCCTCGGTCAGGCCCTGCCCGGTCTGCGCGCCCAGGCGCACGCCGCCGGCGGTGACGCCGCCAGGCAGCACCAGCATGATGTTGGAGCCCAGGCCCTTCATCTGCTCCTGCACCCGCTCGGTGGCGCCGTTGCCGACGGCAATCATCGCGATCACCGCGGCCACGCCGATGATGATGCCCAGCATGGTGAGCACGCTGCGCAGCTTGTTGGCCGCAAGCGCGCGCAGCGCCGAGCGCAGGGCGGCGAGGGTGTTCATGCCGTACCCTCCCCGGGGGCGTCACGAGGCGCGGTCACGGTCTCAGCCGATGCGGCCGATGCGGCTGGAGGGCCACCGGGCGTGCGACGGTCCTCCAGGATGCGGCCGTCGCGGAACACGATGCGCCGGCGCGCCCAGGCGGCGACGTCGGCCTCGTGGGTCACCAGCACCACGGTGATGCCCTGGCCATTGAGCTCAGTGAGCAGGCGCATGATCTCCTCGCTGGTGTGCGAGTCGAGCGCGCCGGTGGGCTCGTCGGCGAGGATCAGGCTGGGGTCGTTGACCAGCGCGCGGGCAATGGCCACACGCTGCTGCTGCCCGCCCGAGAGCTCGGCGGGCGTATGCATCATCCGCTCACCCAGCCCGACGCGGCGCAGGGCGGCGGCCGCCCGCTCACGCCGCTGGGCCGCCTTCACCCCGGCATAGACCATGGGCAGTTCGACGTTCTCCAGCGCGCTGGTGCGGGGCAGCAGGTTGAACTGCTGGAAGACGAAGCCGATGCGCCGGTTGCGGACGGCGGCGAGTTGGTCGGGTCCCATGCCGTCGACCGCCTCGCCCGCCAGGTGCAGGTGGCCCGAGGAGGGCCGGTCCAGGCAGCCCAGGATGTTCATCAGCGTGCTCTTGCCCGAGCCCGAGGCGCCCATGATGGCGACGAACTCGCCGGACGCGATGTCCAGCGACACGCCGGCCAGGGCGTGGACCGTCTGGTCGCCCAGGCGGTAGTGCTTGGTGAGGTCTCGCGCCTCGATCAGGGCCATGGCGGTGCTCGGTGGTCGGTACTTGTGTCGTGGCGGGCGCTGGCGCTGCCCGCCCTCAAAAGCCCAGGCGCGGGCCGGACGGGCGTGCCGCCCCCCCGCCGCCCGCCGGGGAGGCGGCCGCGCCGACGCCGGTGACCACCACCGCGCCCTCCCGCAGCACCGCCGCCTCCGGCGAGCCCGGGGCGACCAGCAGCTCGGTCATGCTGCCGTCGGTGATGCCCAGGCGCACGTTGTAGGCGCGGGGCTTGCCGTCCTCGCCCAGGAGGTAAATGCGGCCGCGGGTGACGGTGCGGCTCGCGGCCTCGGCCACCAGCGCGGTGTAGCGGGTCTTCTGCTCGGGCTTCAGCTGCTCGCCGATGCGGGCGCGGATTTCGGCGGTGAGCCGCTCGCGCGCGCGGGGCCGCTCCTCGGGCGACAGGTCACGCAGCTGCAGGAAACGGGGCCGCATTTCGGCATAGATCGCGTCGAGCCTGGCGGCCTGCGCCGCGTCGAGTTTCAGTTCCTCCACCAGCCGCTGGCGCTGCTCGTTGCCGAAGCCGCCGGGACCGCCAGAGCCACCCGGGCCGCCGGGGCCGCCGCCCTCGGCGTTGCGCCGGTTGCGGCCCGGCCCCCCCTCACCTGGGGCCGCGCCCGCGCCGTCTCCGGGAACGGACTGGGCCAGGGCTTCGCTGATCCAGGGAAAGCCCCATGCGCCGCGCGTCGACGAAGCGGCCGATGCGGGCGCGCTCGCCGCGCCGGAGGCAGGCGAAGTCGCACCGGAGGCGCCTGAAGCACCGGAGGCGGCGCGCGCCGCCGGCTCCACCCCGGCGATGCGCACCCGCAGCGCGGCGTTGGGCACCTTGAGCACGTCCGCGCGCGCATCGGTCACCACCCGCACATTCGCGGTCATGCCCGGCAGCAGCCGGCCGTTGTTGTTCGAAAAGGCCACCACCGCCACATAGGTGACCACGTTGGCCACCGACTGCGCCGCCTTGCGCACCTGGCGGATCTCGCCCTCGAAGCTCTGGCCGGGGAAGGCGTCGACGGTGAAGCTGGCCTTCTGGCCGTTGCGGATGCGGCCGATGTCGCTTTCGTCGATGCTGGCGTCGACCTGCATGTCGCGCAGGTTCTGCGCGATCACGAACAGCTCGGGCGCCTGCAGGCTGGCCGCCACCGTCTGACCTTTTTCGATGGTGCGCTTGATGACGATGCCGTTGACCGGGGACACGATGCGGGTGCGCTCCAGGTCGATGCGCGCCTGGGCCAGGGCGGCCTGGCGCTGGGCCACGCCGGCCTGGGCGCTCTTGACCTGGGCCAGGGCCACGCCCTCCTGGGCCTCGGCCGCGCGCAGCGATTCGGTGGTGGTGTTGACCAGGGCCTGGGCCTTGTCGGCCTCGCTCTGGGCGATGAACTGGCGCTCGACCAGCATGCGCTTGCGCTCCAGGTCACGCTGGGCCTCGGCCAGGTCGACCTTTGCCCGGGAGATGCTGGCCCGGGCCGCGGCGGCATTGGCCTGGGCGGTGAGCACCGCGGCCTGGGCCGAGTCCAGGTCGGCCTGGGACTGGCGGACGCGGTACTCGAAGGTCTCGGGGTCGATCCGGGCGATCAGCTGGCCGGCCCTCACCTCCGAGTTGAAGTCGACGTAGAGCTCCTTGATCTGGCCCGACACCTGGGTGCCCACCGAGACCTGCGTCACCGGGTTGACCTGCCCGGAGGCCGAGACGGTGGCCTGCAAGGGGCCCCGCTCGATCTTGCCGGTGCGGTAGCTGACCTCGGGGACGCGCCCGCTCCACCACCAGGCGGCGGCGCCGCCGATGGCTGCCAGCGCCAGCAGCAGGGCCGCGGCCACCTTCCAGGACCACCAGGATGTCTTGCTCATGGTGTCCATTGTAGGAAGCGATGAGGGGGCCGCGTCAGGAGGTGGCGGCCGCGTCCTACAGCCCCGCCCGGGCCTGGGCGGTTTACTCGGGGCCTTCACCCCGACTCCTCCGAGTCCCCTCCTCCTCCGGGGTGAGCCGGTCCGGTCCTCCGTCCCGCGACTGGCATGTCGGCCCCCAGGTCCCATGGCCTGGGGGCCTTTTTTGCCTCCGGGCCTCAGACCCGAGGCGCCCGCGGCAGGGCTTCAGTAGCGGTAGCGGCCGTCATGACCATGACCGTGACCATTCCCATGGCCATGACCGCGCGAGTGGCCAAGATGACCAGGGTGGCCAGGATGGCCGTGATGCCAGCGGGCCGGTGGCGCCAGAACGGTGACGGGCTGCACGTAGTAGTAAGACGGAGCCGGCGCATAGACCACCCGGGGCGGGGTGTAAACCACCGGCGGCGGGGTGTAGACCACCTGGGGCACGGCATAGACCGAGGTGACGGGGCTGACATGGACCGGCTGCGGAGCGTAGACCACCCGCGGCGGGGGCACGTTGCCGGCGGTGACCGCCACGCCAGGGGCGGGCGAGATGCCCACCGACCAGTACACGTTGTCGGCGGCGCGGACGGCGGGAGCAGCCAGGGCCAGGCCTATGAAGGCGGCAGCGAGGCGGGCGGGGAGCTTCGGGGACGGGGCCATGTGGGTCTCCTGAGGTGGCTTTTCACCCTAACGCGCCAGCGCCGCGGCGGTGCACAGCGTCCGACGCCAACCCGTTGCCGGCTGTAACCGGACCGGGCCGCCCGCCTAGAATCCCATACTTATGACTGCCCCCGTCGACAAAGACAGCGCCAAGCCGAGCAACTTCCTGCGCCAGATCATCGAGCGCGACCTCGAGCAGGGCACCTATGCCCAGCGCCGCTGGGCCGGCCAGCCCGCCGATGCTGCAACGCACCAGGCAGGCCAGCCCGACCCGGCCCGCATCCGCACCCGCTTCCCGCCCGAGCCCAATGGCTACCTGCACGTGGGCCATGCCAAGAGCATCTGCCTGAACTTCGGGCTGGCGCGCGACTACGGCGGCGTCTGCCACATGCGCTTCGACGACACCAACCCCGAGAAAGAGGAGCAGGAGTACGTCGACGGCATCCTGGACGCGGTGCGCTGGCTCGGCTTCGGCTGGGACGCGAACGGCACCTCGCACCTGTACCAGGCCAGCGACTACTTCGACTTCATGTACCGGGCGGCCGAATACCTGGTGACCCAGGGCCTGGCCTACGTCGACGAGCAGACGCCCGAGCAGATGCGCGCCAACCGCGGCGACTTCAGCAAGCCCGGCGTCGACAGCCCCTTCCGCAGCCGCACGCCCGAAGAGAACCTGGCCCGCTTTCGCGAGATGCGGGACGGCAAGCTGGCCGACGGCGCCGCGGTGCTGCGCGCCAAGATCGACATGGCCAGCCCCAACATCAACCTGCGGGACCCGGCCCTCTATCGCATCAAGCACGCCGAACACCATGCCACCGGCAGCCGCTGGTGCATCTACCCGATGTACACCTTCGCGCACCCGATCGAGGATGCGCTGGAGAACATCACCCACAGCATCTGCACGCTGGAGTTCGAAGACCAGCGCCCCTTCTACGACTGGCTGCTCGATCGCCTGCGCGAAGGCGGCCTGATCAACGCACCGCAGCCGCGCCAGTACGAGTTCGGTCGCCTCAACCTCAGCTACGTGGTCACCAGCAAGCGCAAGCTGAAGCAGCTGGTCGACGACCGGCACGTGGCCGGCTGGGACGATCCGCGCCTGCCCACCATCGTCGGCCTGCGCCGCCGGGGCTACACGCCAGAGAGCCTGCAGCTCTTTGCCGAGCGCATCGGCGTGACCAAGGCAAATGGCTGGATCGACTTCAGCACCCTCGAGATCGCCCTGCGTGACGACCTCGACCCCAAGGCTGCCCGCGCGATGGCGGTGCTCGAGCCGGTCAAGCTGGTGATCGACAACTGGGACGCGGTGATGGGCGCGGGCCACCTGGAGCCCTGCGTGGCCCCGGTGCATCCGCACCACCCCGAGCGCGGCCAGCGCGCGCTGCAGTTCGGCAAGGAGCTGTGGATCGAGCGCGGCGACTTCGAGGAAGTGCCGCCCAAGGGCTACAACCGCCTGTTCCCGGGCAACAAGGTGCGCCTGAAGTACGGCTATGTGATCGAGTGCACCGGCTGCGACAGGGACGCCGCGGGCCAGGTGACCACGGTCCGCGCGCAGGTGATTGCCGACACCAAGAGCGGCACCCCCGGCAGCGACAGCGTCAAGGCCAAGGGCGTGATCACCTGGGTGGGCTTGAGCGACGCGGTGGCCGCCGAGGTGCGCCTCTATGACCGCCTGTTCTCGGTGCCCCAGCCCGACACCGGCGAGCGCGACTTCCTCGAGGAGATCAACCCGGCCAGCCTCTCGGTGGCCCAGGCCTGGGTGGAGCCGTCCCTGGCGAAGTCGGCGCCGGACGACAAGTTCCAGTTCGAGCGGCACGGCTACTTCGTCGCCGACCGCAAGGACCATGGCGCTGGCCAACTGGTGTTCAACCGGACCACCGGCCTGAAGGACTCCTGGGCCAAATGAGGTCGGCATCGAATGCAAAAAGGCCCGCAAATGCGGGCCTTTTGCTTGGGCGTCGGCGGTGAGCGGCGCCCTGGCTTTCAGCGTGCGGCGGCGCGCGCGAGTTTGAGCTCGTTCTCGCCCTGGGCGCTGCCCGAGCCGGGCACCTGGCTGCCCTCGCGGTCGGTCACTTCGGCGAGGTGGGCGGCCAGGCGCTCGTCGGCATCGGCATCGGCGCCGATGTAGAGGCCGCGGGTCATGGTGATGTGGGCCGACTCGAAGCCGCCGGCGCCGGCGCACAGGGTGGTCCGAGTGGGCGCATCCTGGTGCGCCATCACCAGCATGGCCGGCACCACCGCCTCGGGGCCGAAGGCCTGCAGCATGTCGGCCGGGAACAGGTGCTCGGTCATGCGGGTGGTGGCAGTGGGTGCCAGGCAATTGACGCGGATGTCGCTCTTGGCGCCTTCGAGCGCCAGGGTCTGCATCAGTCCCACGAGCGCCAGCTTGGCCGCGCCGTAGTTGCTCTGGCCGAAGTTGCCATAGAGGCCGCTGGACGAAGTGGTCAGCACGATGCGGCCGTACTTCTGGGCCACCATGTGCGGCCAGGCGGCCTTGCACAGGTGCACCGCGCCCATGAGGTGCACGTCCAGCACCGCACGGAAGTCGGCGATGTCCATCTTGGCGAAGGTCTTGTCACGCAGGATGCCGGCATTGCTCACGAGGATGTCCACGCGGCCCCAGGTGTCGATGGCCTGCTGCACCAGGGCCTGCACCGCCTCGAAGTCGGTGACCGAGGCGCCGTTGGCAATCGCCTCGCCGCCGGCGGCGCGGATCTCGTCGACCACCTTCTGCGCGGCGCTGGTGGAGCCACCGGTGCCGTCGAGCGCGCCGCCCAGGTCATTGACGACCACCTTGGCGCCGCGCCTGGCCAGGGCCAGGGCATGCTGGCGGCCCAGGCCGCCGCCCGCGCCGGTGACGATGGCCACGCGGCCAGTGAAATCCAGGGACATGGTTCCTCCTTCGTGTTCGAACTGAATGGCGTTTCCGCGCGACTGTAGCCCAGCGCGCCGGCCGCCCCTGTTACCGCAGGGACAGGGGCAAGGGACGTGCCTGGGGTGCGGGGAAGGGCCGCGTCGGGCAAACGCGCCTCAGGCCGCGCGGGGCGAGGCGAAGCCTCTCAGGCCGCGGTGAGCCCCTGGGCGATCGCGTCCCGGCCCAAGCCAAGACGCTCGGGCGCGATGTACTGACGCCGGTATTCCTCGAAAGGCAAGGTGTCCGCCGCTTCGATACGGGCCTGCTCGCGCAGCGACTGCGCGCTCTCGGCCTGGAAGCGGGTGCGCAAGGCCGCGTCGCAGGGCAGGTCGGCCATCCACTCGCGCAGCTGCCGGGCCTGGGCCAGGCCGAAGTCGAGGAAGTCGTTGCCATGCGCCTGCGCCATGCGGGCCAGCACCCGCGCCGAAGGCAGGCGCTCGGGTTCGGCCAGGGACTGGCGCGCAGCCTCCAAGGCCTCGCGGTGCGGCCGGGCGGCGCGGGCCGCACCGTCCCCACCGGCCGCCTGGTCCATCAGGTCGGCCACCGGCTCGAGCGCGGTGAACAGCGCGCCGGCCCAGTCGGCCAGGGCCACGGGGCCGCCCTCGCCTTCCAGCATGAGCCCCGGCTGGCGACCCCAGCCGGCCGCGCGTTGCAGGTTGCGGCCGATGCGTGCGATCTCCTCGGGGGAGTCGGGCGGGCTGTCGGCCTGCAGGCAATAGAGCAGGAAGATGTCCAGAAAGCGCAGCGTCGGCGCCGAGATGCCCAGGGGCTCGAAGGGGTCCAGGTCCATCAGCCGCACCTCGACGTACTCCACCCCGCGCTCGCGCAGCGCATGCAGCGGCCGCTCGCCGGGGAAGATGCCGCGCTTGGGACGGATGCTGCCGTAGAACTCGTTCTCGATCTGCAGCAGGCTGGTGGCCAGTTGCCGCCAGCTGCCGTCCGGGCCCTGCACCCCGATCGCCTCATAGGGCGGATAGGGCCGGGTGAGCGCGTCCTGCAGCGAGGCGGCGTAGCCGTCCAGGCCGTTGTAGCTCACCGCCAGGCTGGCCTGGGCCTCGCTCTGGTAGCCCAGGGGGCCCATGCGCAGCGAGGTGGCATGCGGCAGGTACAGGGTGTTCTCCGACAGGCGCTCCAGCGCATGCGGGCGGCCCTCAGCGAAGGCGGAAGTGAGCGCCGGCGAGGCGCCGAACAGCACCAGCAGCAGGAAGGCGTGCCGGCGGAAGTTGCGGATCAGGGCGAAGTACTGCGCGCTGTCCACGCCGGGCATCGACCAGTTGTAGTGGATGCCCGAGACGGTCTGCATGCGCCGGCCATAACGCCAGCCCAGGCCCAGCCGGTAGACGCTCTTGGCCTGGCCCACGTTGCTGTGGCCGTAGCGGCCGATGGGGATCTGGTCTTCCTGCGCGGGCAGGGTGGCCGGCATGCTGGCCGGCCAGAGCAGCTCGCCCATCCCCTCACTCTCACGCGGGCCGTTCGCCTGCAGGGCCTCGAAGGTGAACTGGTGGATTTCGCGCAGCTCGCGCAGGCAGGCCTCGGGGTCGTGGTGGACACCCGTGATCAATTCGAGCTGCGCTTCGCTGTAGTCGGTGGTGATGTGCGGGTGCGTGAGCGCCGAGCCCAGGGCCTGGGGATGGGGCGTGACCGCCAGCAGGCCTGCTGGCGTGACGCGCAGGCTTTCCTTTTCGATGCCGCGTGCCATCGCGCGCAGGCGGCGGGGGTCCAGCCCCTGGAGGGCCGGTGGGTCGATTCGCATGAACTCTCGCAAGGCCAGATAGCCCGAGCCATTGCCCGGGTGACCGTGTCGACCTTAACAGTTTTGCGTGGCATCCGCCCGGCGCGGGACAGTGACCACCGGCGACCGGCGGGCGCAAGCGGTGGACCGGCCCCGGCCCGGGACGGCGCCCGCTCAGTTGCGATCCGCGCGCATGCGCCGCTCGCCAGTGGCCGAGGTGTCGGGCGAGGTGCCGCCCGCGCCCATGCTGCCCGAGCCGGTGTCCTGGCCCATGGCGCCCGGCGTGGTGCCGGAGGGCGACCCCGGGGTGGTCGTCGTGGTGGTGGTGGTGGATGTGGCGGGACTGGAGCCGCTGCCCATGTCGCTGCTGCCCGCCCCCGAAGTGCCCGTGTCGGTGCTGGTGCCGGGGCTGGCGCTGGGCTGGTTGGCGGAGCCGGCGTCGGGGTTGCTGCCCGCGCCCATGCTGCCGGTGCCCTGGCTGGGGTCGGCCCCGGTGTCGCTGCCGGCGCCCAGGGTGCCGGTGCCGCCCGAGGGCTGCGTGGTCGACGGAGAGGTGGCGGGCGAACTCGTCGAAGGCGAGGTGGTCGAGCCGCCGCCCCCGCCGGTGCCGCTGCCCTGGGCCAGGGCAGCGCCCGCGAGGGCCAGGCCGGCCAGGCCCGCGAGCAGGCTTCGCAGAAGGTTTGAGATTTTCATTCGATGACTCCTTGAAGAAACGGGGACGCGGGGAGGAAACGGTGAAGGAACGAGAGGAGAGGGCCGGCCTGCTGGCCAGCTGCGGGTTAGCCTAGGGACCCGACCGGACCCACCCGTCGGCGGCTGCCAGCAGCTCCTGTCGGACGCAGTCCGGGGAAGACATCGGCCAGCGGCCGCACCTCAGGCAGCACGTAGACCACGGCGGCCGCGCGCACCGCGGGCAGCAGAACGCGCTCATAGAAGGCCGGCGGCAGGTTGATGCAGCCGTAGGAGATGCGGTTGTCCGCCGGCGTCGGCGACGCCAGGCGCTGCAGCCGGCGCTCGGCCTTCACCTGGGCGCGCACCCGGTGCATGGAGACGGCGGCGGCGTAGTCGACCCAGACCACGTCCTCGCCGTGCGTGTTGCGGCCCGTCTCCGGCAGGAAGCGGCCGGCCGGCGTGGTGCGCTCCTGCGGCCGGACCTGGGCGAGCGGCCGGTCGCCGATGCCGGGCACGGTGTCGTCACCCCGTGCCAGCCCGAGCAGTACCGGTGCATGCCCGCGCAGGTGGCCGCGCGGGTCCAGCACGAAGGCGTGGGCCTGCCGCTTGTCCACCAGCACCACGAAGCGGCCCGCGGCGTCGCCGCTGGCCAGCGCCCAGAGCGCCAGCGCGCGCACCTCGGCGGAGACGGGTACGCCGGCAAAGTCCGGTGCGGGGGGCGGCGCAGGGGCCGGGGCGGGTGCCGGCGCAGCCGGGGCCACCGGCGAGCCTGCGACCCGTGCCGTCCCCTGGGCCGCCCCGTGCAACGGCCCGACCACGGCAGCGGCCGCCAGCGCGAGGGCGGCGAGCGCATGGGCGCGGGTGCGGATGCGGGCGCGCAACGCCGGAAGGCACGGGACGTGGCGGAACGGGACAACCATCGGCTCAGGGTGCGCCCAGACACCCCGAGCCCGGCGTCCGCGCGGGCCGCGGGCCGGTGTCGGAGGCTCCTTATCATCGGGCGATGCCCGAGCCGAGAGACGCCGCTACCGGCACGCCCGCCGGCGCCCATGCCGGCAGCACCGCCGCCCCCGAAGTCCACCGTGTGGTGTTGCACGGTCGCACCGGTGAGGCCGGTACCGTGCGCACCGAATCCACGCATCTGGACGCCAGAAGCCCCGGGCCGGAGCCGGTCTCCTTCGACGCCCCGGCCGGCCGCACCGTGCTCGCCTCGGCCCTGCGCGCGGGCGTGATGCTGGCCAGCTCCTGCCGCAACGGCACCTGCCGCGCCTGCATGCTGCGGCTCGAGCAGGGCCGGGTTCGCTACCAGATCGAGTGGCCGGGCCTGCTGGCCGAGGAGAAGGCCGAGGGCTGGATCCTGCCCTGCGTGGCCTGCCCCGAGAGCGACCTCGTCCTGGCGGCGGGTACCGCCGACCGGGCATGATTCCGACTGCGATGAAACACCTGACCCCGCGCGCATTGATGCGCGCATTGCCGTCCCTCACTTTGATGCGCGCATTCCTGCCCCCCGCGCTGCGCCGCGCGCTTCTCCTGCTGGCCCTGACCGTCCTCTTCGCCAGCCCCTTCACCAGCCCGCCCGCCCACGCCGCGCAGAAGTTCGAGGACTCGATGGCCCAGCGCACCCTGGCCTGCACCGCCTGCCACGGCGCCGAGGGACGCGCCGGCCCCGACGGCTATTACCCGCGCATCGCCGGCAAGCCCGCGGGCTACCTGTACAACCAGCTGCTCAATTTCCGCGACGGCCGCCGCCACTACGGGCTGATGACGCGCCTGCTCGAGCCGCTGTCCGACGCCTACCTGGCCGAGATCGCCGGCCACTTCGCCGCGCTCGACCTGCCCTACCCCGCCCCAGCCCGCGTGACCGCGTCCCCCGCGGTGCTGGAGCGCGGACGCCTGCTGGCCCTGCAGGGCGACCCGTCGCAGCGGCTGCCCGCCTGCGTGGCCTGCCACGGCGCGCGCCTGACCGGCGTGCAGCCCGGCACCCCGGGCCTCCTGGGCCTGCCGCGCGACTACCTCAATGCGCAACTCGGCGCCTGGCGCAACGGACAACGCCAGGCCCATGCGCCCGACTGCATGGCCCAGGTCGCGCGCACCCTCACGCCGGAGGACCTGGGCGCGGTGGCGAGCTGGCTCGCCGCGCAGCCCCTGCCGGCCGACCCGCACCCGGCCCCGCGCCTGCCCCAGGCGCCGTCGATGAAGTGCGGCAGCGCCATGCTGCCGGCGGGAGGCGTGACGCGATGAGCCGGCCCTCCCTTCTCGGCACGTTCCGCCGCATGTCCTGGCTGGCGCGCTTCCTCGCGGGCGGCGCCGCGGGCCTGGCCATTGCCGCCACAGCCCTGGGCGTGGGCTACTGGCGCAGCGAACATGACGCCGCGCCCGAGGAGACATCCGCCACCTTCGACCTTCCGACCGCCACACCGGAAACACCGACCGCAGCGGCCGCGGCCCCCGACCTGGTGACCCGCGGCGCCTACCTCGCCCGCGCGGGCAACTGCCAGGCCTGCCACACCGCCCCGGGCGGCGCCCCCTGGGCCGGCGGGCGCGGCATCGAGACGCCCTTCGGCAACGTCTACGCCGGCAACCTCACCCCCGACGCCACGGGCCTGGGCGGCTGGAACGCGGGCGACTTCTGGCGTGCGATGCACCACGGCCGCTCGCGCGACGGCCGCATGCTGTACCCGGCCTTCCCCTACACCCATTTCACCCGCGTCACACGCGCCGACACCGACGCGCTTTTCGCCTTCCTCCAAAGCCTGCCCCCGGTGGCGCAGGCCAACCGACCGCACGACCTGCGCTGGCCGGTGAGCACGCAGTGGGCGCTGGGCGTGTGGCGGGCGCTGTACTTCCGCCCGGGCGTGCAGCCGGTCGACACCGGCCGTGACGCCACCTGGAACCGCGGCGCCTACCTGGTGCAGGGCCTGGGCCATTGCTCGGCCTGCCACAGCGCGCGCAACGCGCTGGGTGGCAGCGAGGTGCTCGATCTCTCCGGCGGCATGATCCCGATGCAGGCCTGGTACGCGCCCTCGCTGGCCGCGCCCAACGAGGCGAGCGTCGCCGACTGGCCGGAGGGCGACATCGTGCAGCTCCTGGCCACCGGCATGACTTCCCGCGCCAGCGCCTTGGGCCCGATGGGCGAGGTGGTGGGCCAGAGCACCCAGCACCTCACGCCCCGGGACCTGGCAGCGATGGCCGTGTTCCTGAAGTCGGTGCCGCAAGCGGGCCGCACCGAGGCGCGGGACACCCGGCTGGAACGGGTACCGGTCAGGGCCGGCGCCCTCGAGCGCGGCGCCAGGCTCTACGGGCAGCAATGCGCTGCCTGCCACGGCGAACAGGGCGAGGGCGTGCCCGGCGCCTACCCGCCCCTGGCGGGCAACCGCGCGGTCACCCTGCCGGTCACCGCCAACCTGGTGCAGGTGGTGATCCACGGCGCCTTCGGCCCGTCGACCGCCGGCCGGCCGCGGCCCTACGGCATGCCGCCCTTCGCCGTGACCCTGAGCGACGCCGACGTGGCCGCCGTCCTGACCTACATGCGCCAATCCTGGGGCAACCAGGCCGCTGCGGTGAGCGAGCTCGAGGTGGCGCAGCAGCGGAGCCTGGCGCGCTGACCCGGCGCATGGCGGATCGGATGGCTTGCCAAAATTTGCCAAGCCCCGTAATCTCGCCTTATGAGCACGATGAACATCTCGCTGCCCGAGACGCTGAAGGCCTTTGTCGACGAGCAGGTCTCCCAACGGGGCTACGGCACCAGCAGCGAATACGTGCGGGAGTTGATCCGCAAGGACCAGGACCGCACGCACCTGCGTGACCTGCTCCTTGACGGGGCGCGTTCCCTTCCGGCGGCAACCGCCGACGACGCCTACTTCGACCAGCTTCGCAAGCGGGTGAAGCAATCAGGCGCCGGCTCCCCCTCGGGCCGAAAGACCCGACGGTGAAATCCCGGCCGGTCATCCTGCGTGCGCAGGCGGATCGCGACGTGGACGAGGCCCTGGCGCACTACCTGGACGAAGCCCCGGAGTCTGTCGCGATGGGCTTCATCGACGCACTGGCAGCGGCCTTGGCGCATATCGGCCGGCATCCGGACACCGGATCGCCACGTCACGCGCAGGCGCTCGACCTGCCCGGCCTGCGAAGCTGGCCCCTGAGCCGCTACCCTTTTCTTGTTTTCTACGTCCCGCACGCCGACCATGTGGATGTCTGGCGCGTCCTGCACGGGCATCGGGACATTCCGTCCTCGCTGCGCGAGTCGGAAGAAGCGCCCTGAGAAGCGCACGCGAAAGCTCAGATCCGCTCGATTTTCTGTGCCGCCACCCCAGCCAGCAGGGCGGGCGTCACCCGCTCCGGCGCGACCTCGGCCAGGGGACACAGTACGAAGGCCCGCTCCCGCCAGCGCGGATGCGGCACGGTGAGCGCGGGGCTGGCGATGCGCGCATCGCCGTAGAACAGCAGGTCCAGGTCCAGGGTGCGCGGCGCGTTCAGGTAAGGGCGCTCGCGGCCGGCGGCGGCTTCCAGCGCCTGGAGCGCGCGCAGCAGCTCGGGCGCGGTGAGGGTGGTGGCGATACGGGCCACCGCGTTGATGAAATCGGGGCCCTGCGCCTCATGGGGCGCGCTGCGATAGAGGCCGGAGACCGCCTCCAGGCGGGTGCCAGGCAGGCGGCCCAGGTCCTGGATCGCCCAGCGGACCGCGGCCCGCGCATCACCCAGGTTGCCGCCCAGGGCAACGAAGGCGGTGACGGCGGCGCGCTTGGTCATGACCAGGGAGACGGGAAGGAACAGGCCAGAGGCATGCGTGTCACCGCGGCGCGCCAGGTGCCCTTTTCAGGTGGCGTCCATCCGCGGCACAGGCGCCTCAGCCCTCGCCGCCGGCGGGCGTGGCGCCGCCGGCATTTCCCGCGCCACCGCCCGGCTTGCGACGGCGGCGGCGGCGCTTACGGGCCGGAGAGGCGCCGGGCTCGGCGCCTTCGACGCGACCTTCGGCGTCGTCATCACCGTCGTCACGATCAGCCTCATCACCACGGGAATCGCGGGAATCCCGGGGTTCGCGGTCCTCGCGAAACGCCGCGCCCTCCCCCGCCGGCCTCGTGGCTCGCACCCGGCGCGGGCCGCGCTGGGTGGTCTCGCGCGCCTGCGCCAGCAGGTCCTCCCGCTCGGCGTCGCTGGCCAGGCTGAACTCCTGCCACCAGTCGGCCAGCACCTCGTCCACCTCGCCCACGTCGGCGCGCAGGCGCATGAAGTCGAAGCCGGCACGGAAGCGCGGCTGCTCCACCAGGCTGAACGGGCCGCTGCCCACGCGCTTGTCGAAGCGGGGCTGCATCATCCAGATCTCGCGCATGTCGGTGCCGAGCTTGCCGCGACCCGAGACGTCGCCGATGCGGGCGTCGAACACCACGTCGATGGACTCCTGCAGCGCCGGGAAGGGCGCCATGCGCTTGGCCTGGCGGCGAGCCCAGCCCTCGCGCACGTCGGACCACAGCACCGCGGCGAGCAGGAAGGACGGCGCCACGGGCTTGCCCTCGCCGACGCGGCGGTCGGTGTCCTGCAGCGCGGCGCGCACGAAGGGATCGTTCGCGCGCTCGACCACCAGGTCCAGCAGCGGGTAGATGCCTTTTTCGAGGCCCAGCACCTTGAGCTGCGCGATCGTGGCCAGCGCATGGCCCGTCTGCAGGAGCTTGAGCATCTCGTCGAACAGACGGCTTTGCGGCACGTCGGCCAGCAGGGCCAGGCCCGCCTTGAGCGGCGCGGCGGTCTTGGGCTCGAGCTTGAAGCCCAGGGGCGCCAGCTTGGCCGAGAAGCGAACGGCGCGGATGATGCGCACCGGGTCTTCGCGGTAACGCGTGGCCGGGTCGCCAATCATGCGAAGCAGCTTCTTGCGCGCGTCGTCCAGGCCACCGTGGTAGTCGACCACGACCTGCGTCTGCGGGTCGTAGTACATGGCGTTGACGGTGAAGTCGCGGCGGGTGGCGTCCTCGTCCTGCGGGCCCCAGACGTTGTCACGCAGCACCCGGCCGCTGGCGTCGACGGCATGCTTCATACCCGCCAGCTCGCTCTTGCTGGTGCGCTCGTTGCCGGCCACCTGCTCGGCGGCGGCGTTGTCCAGGTAGGCGCGGAAGGTGGAGACCTCGATCACCTCGTGCTCGCGGCCGCGGCCATGCACCACGTGCACGATGCGAAAGCGCCGGCCGATGATGAAGGCGCGCCGGAACAGGCCCTTGACCTGCTCGGGCGTGGCGTCGGTGGCCACGTCGAAGTCCTTGGGGCGCAGGCCCAGCAGCAGGTCGCGCACCGCGCCGCCCACGATGTAGGCCTCGTAGCCGGCCTGCTGCAGGGTGCGCACCACGTTGACGGCGCGCTCGTCCACCAGGGAGGGGTCGATGCCGTGCTCGGCGCGCGGGATCTCGCGGCGCTTGCCGAACTTGGGCTTCTTGCCGCCGCCATTGGCGCCGCCCAGGAGGCGGTCGATGAATTTCTTGATCATGTGTCGGTATCCGTCCGGGCTCGTGGACCGGAACTGTCAGTGGCCCGGGGCCGGCGGCCCGAACAGGTCCAGGATGCGCCAGCCGCGCGCGAGGGCGACCTGGCGCAGGCGGGGGTCGGGGTTGGTCGCCACCGGGTGGCGAACCCGCTCCAGCAGGGGCAGGTCATTGGGCGAGTCGGAGTAGAAGGTTGCTTCGACCTGCGACCAGTCCAGGCCCCGCTCGGCCAGCCATTGTCCCATGCGGGTGACCTTGCCCTCGCGCATGGTGGGCACGCCCTCGATTTCGCCGGTGATCCAGCCCGAGGCGTCGCGCGCCAGCCGGGTGGACACCAGGTCCTCGATGCCGAAGAGGTCGGCGATCGGGCGGGTGACGAACTCGTTGGTCGCGGTGACCATCACGAGGCGGTCACCCGCGTCCCGGTGGGCCTGCACCAGGGCCAGGGCCTCGGGGCGGACGGCGGGGCGGATGACGTCCCGCAGGAAGTCCGCGCGGGCGGCCTCGGCGGCGGCCCGGCCCCGCAGGCGGATCGCCTCGGTGGCAAAGCGCACGTAGGCGTGCACGTCCAGCGCGCCGGCCTGGTACTGGGCGAAGAACTCGTCGTTGCGGGCCTTGAAGTGGCCGGGGTCGCACCAGCCGATGTCGAGGGTGTACTGGCCCCAGGAATAGTCCGAATCGATCGGCAGCAGGGTGTGGTCGAGGTCGAACAGGGCGAGCTTCATGCGGGAACGCGGGATTTGAATTCGTCGAAAGGCAAGGTGGGCAGCGCCCGCCGCAGGGCAGTGAGCCCCTCGAGCGCGCGCCGCCGCCAGCCGGGGCCGCGGCGCACCGCATCTTGCCAGGCATCGAGCAGGTCGCCCGGCCGGACCAGCAGCAGGTGCTCGAACAGGGCCGCGGCCTGCTTGAGGTCCTTGTTGGCCTTGGTGCGGAGTGCCCCGGCGCGCTCGCCGACGACCAGCAGCTTGTGCACGGCATAGCGCTCTGGCGCAGGCACGGAGACGGTGACGGCGGCGCCGTTGCGATCCATCAGCACCGCCTGGGTCACCTGCTCCAGGGAGAACTCCATGAAGCGAAGCGGCTGCAGCCCGACGTTGAGGTTGGGGATCATGACCGGCTCCCCCTCGCCTCGATGCAGCGGGGTGAGGAAGTCGATCTGGAACTCGGGGTCGCCCGTGAGCTTGTACGAGGCGCCGGCGCCGCCAGCCAGTTGCACCATCGGGATGAAACCCTGCTCGAAACTCGCCAGCGCCGCATGCACATCGACCCGCAGGTCGGCGGGCAGTACGACCGAGAGGTTGCGGCCCGCGTGGGCGAAGTCCACGTCCGTGGTCGCGCCGCCTTCCAGCCACTTGACCCCCAGGACGTTGCCCAGGGCGATGAAGGCATGCGTCCCCACCAGCACGCCGCCAGCCTGGAAGAACCCGTAGTCGGCCAGTCTCCGGACGGCGCGCAGGTGCTTGGGCAGGGCCGGCGTGCAGCCCAGGGCGACAGCGGCCTTGGCCAGGGGCACCAGGGCCTCGTCCGGGTGCGACGCGCGCTCGCGGGCGCGGCTGATGATGGCTCGCACGGCCTCGGTATCCGGCCCGACGTAAAGCTGCCGCACGCGGCCGTCGAGGTCCCGGTAGGCGAAGTACCAGTAGGCAACGCCCTGGATCTTCTTGCTGGAGAAGCTGCCATGCAGGTGCGCGATGCCGCGCTCGAGCGACAAGGCCAGCGCCACATCCGCCAGCTGGGCATAGGCCGTCTGGGCAGAAAGAGGCAGTTCGGCATGGAGCGGCATTGCGGCAAACTATACAACAAACTATTTTTTGTTGTATAGCGGACTTCCGCCCGCTGCCGGCCTGGCCTGCACGCAGCGCGGCTTCACTCGTTCTCCAGCATGGATCGGATCAGGGGGATGGTGATGGCGCGCTGGGTCTGCAGGGCGTAGTGGTCCAGGTGGTCCAGCAGCTGCATCAGGCTGCCCAGGTCGCGGGAGAAGCGATTGAGCATGTAGTCCATGACCTCGTCGCCGAGGAACACGCCACGGGCGTCGGCCGCCTGGCGCAGCACCGCGCGGCGCTCGGCCTCCGACAGCACCTGCAGCTGAAAGACGTGGCCCCAGCCGAGGCGGGTGCGCAGGTCCTCGCGCAGGGCGAGGTCGGCCGGGGGCAGGCTGCCGGCGGCGACCACCGGGCGCTGCAGGGCCTGGCTCTGGACGAACCAGCTGAAGGCCGCATGCTGCTGCTCGGCGGTGTAGAGGTGGGTGTCGTCCATCAGGACGGCGGCCCAGCCCTCGTCGAAGGCGGGCGGCTGGCGCAGCGAGGCGTCGAGCCAGCCGAAACGGGCGCCCTGCTCGCGCAGGGCCTCGCCCACCGCCTGCAGCAGGTGGGTCTTGCCGCTGCCGGTGGGGCCCCAGAGGTAGGTAGGCACCGGCGACCGGGTCGGGCTGGCGGCCCACAGGCGCAGGTGCGCCAGCGCGGCCTCGTTGGGCCCGGCGCAGAACGAGGCCAGCGTGGGCACGCGGGCCATCGCAATGTCCAGGGCGATCTGCTTCATCAGGGTGAGGTGGGTGACCGGGAAGCCTGGCGCCAGGCGGGGCCGGGACGCGGGAGGCCGGCCGGGAAGCCGTATCAGTAAAATCGGTGAAATTCTATCGGGCGAGCGGGCGCAATACCCTGCCCGCCTCACACACCGCCCTCCCCGCGCCGCCGCGCGAACGCCCCCGACCGAGCCCGCCATGAGCCAAGCCTCCCAAGCCCCCCTCTCCTACAAGGACGCCGGTGTCGACATCGACGCCGGTGACGCCCTGGTCGAGCGTATCAAGCCCCTGGCAAAAAAGACGATGCGCGAGGGCGTGATGGCCGGCATCGGCGGCTTCGGCGCCCTGTTCGAGGTGCCCAAGCGCTACAAGGAGCCGGTGCTGGTCTCCGGCACCGACGGCGTGGGCACCAAGCTCAAGCTGGCCTTCGAGTGGAACATGCACGACACCGTCGGCATCGACCTGGTGGCCATGAGCGTCAACGACGTGCTGGTGCAGGGCGCCGAGCCGCTGTTCTTCCTCGACTACTTCGCCTGCGGCAAGCTGCACGTGGACACCGCCGCCGCGGTGGTGGGCGGCATCGCCCGCGGCTGCGAGGAGTCGGGCTGCGCCCTGATCGGCGGCGAGACCGCCGAGATGCCCGGCATGTACCCCGACGGCGAGTACGACCTGGCGGGCTTCTGCGTCGGCGCGGTCGAAAAGAGCCGGATCCTCACCGGCCAGAACGTCGCCCCCGGCGACGTGGTGCTGGGCCTGGCCTCCAACGGCGTGCACTCCAACGGCTTCTCGCTGGTGCGCAAGTGCATCGAGCGCGCGGGCGGCGACCTGCCCGCCACCCTGGACGGCAAGCCCTTCCGCGAGGCCGTCATGGCCCCCACGCGCCTGTACGTGAAGCCGGTGCTGGCCACGCTCGCCCGGCACCCGGTCAAGGCCCTGGCCCACATCACCGGCGGCGGCCTGCTGGAGAACATCCCGCGCGTGCTGCCTGAAGGCATGGCCGCCCACCTGGTCAAGGGCAGTTGGCCCCAGACCGAGCTGTTTGCCTGGCTGCAGAAGACCGCCGCCATCTCCGACCACGAGATGAACCGCACCTTCAACAACGGCATCGGCATGGTGGTGGTGGTCGCCGCCGCCGAGGCTGCGGCCACCGCCGCCACCCTGCGCGCGCAGGGCCAGACGGTGTACGAGATCGGCCGCATCACCGAGCGCGGCACTGGCGCGCCGGTCGAAGTCCGCTGAGCGGCTCGCAGCCCGTGGACCGGGTCACCACCCTGATGACGCTGGCCGCACCCGGATCCCCCCTCGCCTGCCCCTCGGGCCGCACGCCCCAAAAGCGGCCGACCCGCTGCGCATGACCGCCGCCGACCGCATCCGCCACCCGGGCCTCGCCGGCCGCGTCATGTCGGCCGAGGCGGCCGCCGCCCTCATCCCGCCCGGGGCCCATGTGGGCATGAGCGGCTTCACCGCCGCCGGCTACCCCAAGGCGGTGCCCCAGGCCCTCGCCGCCCGCCTCGCCGGCCTGCACGCCCAGGGCCAGAAGGACGCCCGCATCAGCCTGTGGACCGGCGCCTCCACCGCGCCCGAGCTCGACGGCGCCCTGGCCCAGGCCGAGGGCATCGAACTGCGCCTGCCCTATCAGTCCGACCCGACCAGCCGCCGGCTGATCAACGAGGGCAAGATGCTCTACACGGACATCCACCTCTCGCACGTGCCGCAGATGGCCCGCTACGGCTTCCTGGGGCCGCTCGATTGGGCGGTGATCGAGGTGGTGGGCATCCGCGAGGACGGCAGCCTCATTCCCTCCACCTCCATCGGCAACAACAAGACCTGGCTGGACATCGCCCGGCATGTGATCCTGGAGGTGAACCTGGCGCAGGACCCCGCCATCGAGGGCCTGCACGACATCCAGGCCGGCAGCGACCTGCCGCCGCACCGCCAGCCCATCCCCCTCACCCACCCGGCCGACCGCATCGGCGAGCCCTACCTGCGCTGCGACCCGGCCAAGGTGGCGGCGGTGGTGGTGACG
>JACCDG010025978.1_pt1 | contig 23593 bp, 29 predicted proteins | sample 7442471 | NCBI WGS metagenome assembly JACCDG01 (sample SAMN15323444, study PRJNA562643) | freshwater metagenome | isolation source: river surface water | place: USA:Blue River Watershed | collected 2017-08-17 | reverse complement strand
GTCTTCTGTTCGTGCGAACTGACGCGACAATAGATAGCTACACGCTTACCACTAGACTCTTTAATAGGTTCTACATAGATTCCCGCTAATTTTTCAATATCGGTTCTATAATAGCGTCTATGGCCACCTTCTGTATGAAACGGTGTTAATTTGCCTTCTCGCTCCCAATTTCTAAGAGTTTCGTCAGAAACTCCCAAAATAGATGCGGCATCACTGATTGATAGAATCTTTTTATCCATTATTTTTTAAATTCATCAGGTAAAAAACTAAAAATATGAGCAATTACATCTACTGTCCAACCGTTACCGATAGCTGATTTAGCCTTATTTATCTCAATCGGTAGGGTATAATTATCTGGAAGAGTTTGTAATCTTTCGTGTTCATTTCTTGTGGTTTTTCTGACCCCTTTTCCTGTTAAAATTTTTGCGCCATGTGGTACTGAATGAGAAAGGCACCCCATTTTGCCGTCTAAAAAATAAGCACGATAATTTTGAGAATTATTTCCCCTTCCGGAACCATCATACTGCCACGAAATACCTCTTTTTTTTCCCGATTGATATATGTCAAAATGAACAAATTCATACTGCCCGTTAGATTCCAATATATCTTTTATTTTTATATTTTTATCTAGTGGTTTAGTAATATTTGCTATATTTGTCCAATACATTCTATCTCTTTTTTGTGCTGAAACCAATGAAGAATCAATATTGTAAGCTTCTACTCCGAATAAATTATTTAGATAATCCAAATGAATTTTTTTCATCTTAACATTCTCAAAAAGAAATTTTAACTTCGGGTTCTTCTTTTTAGAAATGTAAACAACTCAAACAAAACAATCGCCAATTCTCCGCGAGGGTCATTCGTCCCCCGTTGTTTTCCTGCAAAAGACCACGCTTGACATGGAAACCCCGCACATAATAAATCAATGCTTTCCCAATTGATTTTCCATTCTCTCCATTTGGTCACATCACCAAGCTGAATCGTATTTGGCCAATTATGTTGAGTAACTTTGATAGCATGTTTATCAATCTCAGAAGCAAAATAACTTGCTACATTTATACCCGCTCTCTCTAGGGCGATTTGCCCACAAGAAATTCCATCAAATAAACTAAGAACGTTGATTCCTTTATTATATATCATAATTTAAACATATCTAGTAATTTTAATGTTTCCATGTATTGAGATGCAATAGCGTCAGCAATACCTTGATAGGTAACACTTCTCAAGCGTGCTCTATCAGGCCCAGGGGGCATATAATGAATTCTAGAAGTTTCCCTTTTAGGAAGATTTTTCATTAATTCAGTAACATTATTAGTTGGAACCAATCCCGGCAGATTTTTTAACCATAAGCAGGTTTTCTTATTTTCGAGATGTCCGAATTGTGAGGGGTTGATAATCTGGTCTGGTTTTCTGATCCTGCTACTAATAATTGAAATAGGATTTTCTATTACTATATGAGGAATATCTGCATCCATGAGTTTTTGAACAAAATCAAGGGCTTCGTCCTGTGCTTTTTTACGCTCGTGATTGATAGAACCATCTTTATTATATAACCATCTAGCACCAGACACAGCTAGCAGAGTACATGGGGGGTGGAATACGGCCAAATCCCATTTCTTTAATTTTATTGCCTCGAATACATCCATTTGAAGATGCCATTCAGGATATCCTCCACTGCATGGAAGAAGATCGCAGGAATACGCTTCCGCGCCAAGTTTGCGAAAAGCCTTGCAGATAGTTTGACTTTCTTCGCAGCCAATTAATATCTTAAACATTAAAATCTAGAGTTTAGATAAGTTGATATAGTTTTGCCATCAAGTGCGCCATTTGACATTTCAATAGCTAATTTAATAACCTTGCCGCTATCTTTTTTACTTGTTGCAGCGGTTTCTTCAATAGCTTTTTCAATAATCTTGCTAGTTTCCTCTGAACTTAGAGATTTAGGTAAATATCTAGAAAGAATATCTATCTCTTTTGACTCTTTATCCGCTAAATCATTTCTATTTCCTCTAAGATAGAGATCGATAGAATCGCGACGTTGCTTAATTTGCTTTCTAATAGTACTAAGAAATATCTGTTCAGAAATTGGAGTATTAACATTACCAAGGCCGAGAGCGGCATTAGTTAATGCGCTTTTTAAGCTTCTAAGGACAGGAAGTGATTCCTTATCTTGATTTAATATAGCAGATTTAATGTCGTTATCGATGTTATTCATGAACTTGTATTTTTTCTAGGAAATAAGATTTAGTTGGTCCAAAGTTATAGTATTTGTTCGTTTCGTCAAGTATTTTTTTAGGTATAAAAGTATCTTTTTCTAATTCACTTAAACGTGTTTCAGCGGACAGAATACTTGCAAATAGTCCGATTTCTTCAGTAAAGACTTCCTGTAATCCAACTTTTGGGAAATAATCGTATGTACGCTTATATAATTTATAAATTATCATAAAAATTAAGGGGGCGGTTTCCCGCCCCCTTGCTTGTGCTAATTAATTGGTATTTCTAATTGTTTATTCTCTGGCACAGGTTTTGCTGGAACGTCTACTGTTAATAGACCATCCACGTATGAAGCAGTTATATTATCTGAATTCAGTTTATCAGATAAAACGTATTTTGTCAAGAAAGATTTCTTGCTTACGCCATTATATACCACTTCGTTACTTTTTTCTTCCTTACTCTGTTTCTCAACAGAAATAGAAAGGACTTGATTATCAACAGATACTTTAATCTGTTCCCTTGGTACTCCAGCTAGAGCTACTTTTACAGATACAGATTTTAGATTTCCGTTTTCATCCTTATTATGGACTACGTCTGACGGGAAATCAGTCTTATACCATTTTGAATCGAAAACAGAATCAAATAATTGATCTGCAAGTGTACTGAGTGATGCGAATACTGATGTAGGAATTAGGCCAAGGCCCCAATCGATGTTTCTTTTCATATGTTTTTGTTTTTTGCTGTTCTCCCCTCATTAGGCGGAGAAATTGCTCTTTGCCATCTCGCTTTATTGAGACTGCGTAAAAGTTTTTCACATAAAACTGGTGCTAATTTGCAAATATCTCCTTCTGGGATATTACTAGACATTGACACGATATCATTATTATCTTTGTCATTATCTTCTAAAATTATTGTTATTTTTATCATACACCAAACTTTGCTAAAATTTCTTCTAAAGATTCACGAAACGTAATAATGACTTTACATCTACTACAACTAAAACTTGCCATTTCTTTAAATGTAGAAGGTGTCATTTCTATATTACAAAATGGACATTTGAATTTTTTCACTGTATTTTATAATTTTTAGGAATTGCCCAAGTGATATTATGCTCATCTACAATTATCGGTATTGGTGTTATTTTATTTTCCTTAATCAGCTTTACCACCTCTTCTTCTGATATATGTTCTAAATCAGCGACATTGTTGACTGTTAACATATTAGAAGGACCAATTTGCCAGTACGGTTTATTACTTGTTGGTGGGTTTGCTACTACGAAAGTTGGCCAAGAGAGTCTTATTATTACAGATATTATGGTAATTATAGTAGTAGCCCATACTCCGGCAGTTAGTTTTGATATTTTTTTATTTAGATTGTCGATTATTTGTGTTGTTTCACTCATATTTCTTTGCTGCTTTTTTGAGTTTGTTAAATAAAATTTGTATTATTTCTCCAAATATAGGAATACCTATTGGTAGAGCTATCACAGCCAATGGGCCGCCTAAAAACCCGCACAACATAGCCAGTATTGGCAGTGGATAGTCTTGTATAGCGTCTCGATAATATATTGACAGAACTGCTCCAAAGACTATTCCAGCGCAGAAGTTTGTGAGCCATCTTAACCCCCATTGCTTTAAAGTCAAACCTTTAGAAAATGAAGTAAAAACAATTCCGCCAAGGCCAGAGCCAATAATTGACCATCCTACAGTTGATAGAATTTCATGCGAGGAAAGCATTACACTTGCCAATCCAATGCTATTAAATAGCGCAATCTCACATTTTATTATTGTAGACTCTAGCAAACTTGAATTCATATTACAATATTCCTATATTATGATAAATACACTTTTTCTACAAAATAGAAAGAAGGTGTAAAGTATTTTATATGTCTACGGTTACAAATATTAAAAATGATATGCATATAGCATCGAGTGGTGATATTTTTTCATTAAAAATAGAAGCTGATTCGATGGTTGCTGCTAATTCCGGGCTTTTATCATATTTTAATGATCATGTTTATAGGGAGTATAATAAAAATGTAGCATATTATAACACAGGGGCGATGATAACCCCATATGATGCTGGATTGAGACCGATTTCATATAGTGGATGGGGTCCATACTTTAAAGATGGAGTATCGGTCGGGAATCTTCCGTCAACTACTAACTGGCAAGAAATTAGTGGAATGACTAACTCGACAAGAAGTGATAATAGTGCTTATCTATGGATTGTATCTGACTCTCCAGCTAATATGCTGGCTGCTATTAAAGCGTCGGATGCGTCAAGTCAGGGAGTTTGGACATTGCAATCACCACCAGCATATTCTGATTGGGAAGACATTACATCATGTTCAGTTTCTGGACAACCGTATATTTATATAGCAGATTTTGGAGATAATGGGAATGCTAGATCAAGCTTTAATATTTTTAGGGCTAACGAGCCGTTAATAACAGGAACTAGCGGAGTTATATCTTCATCTGACTATATAACGATTACTTGTCAGTTCCCAGCCGGTAATATGCCAACGCATAAGGATGCGGAATGTTTATTAGCTGATCCAGACACTGGAGATTTATATGTAATAACTAAACGAGAATCAATTCCAGGAGTTTATAAATTACCTCACGCTGCTACATATGGAACTGGAGTGCAATCATTAACATATATGGGAAAGATGTATGATATTCCAGATATTACCACTGTACCACTTGGAGCTACGACTTGTAATGTTGTAGGGGGGACTATTTCTCCTAATGGGAAGGAGATAATGATAAAGAATTATGATTCTATTTATTATTTTAGTAGACCAGATAAAAGTGTGTCAATTTATAACACATTAACAGGAACTCCAGTTCAGGTATCCTACGTAGGGGGAGGTTCAGTGACTCCTAAAAAATCTCACCCGAATGCAGAGCCGCAGGGTGAGTCTGTTTGCTTCGATTATAGTGGAGTAAACTACTATACTGCGTCAGAATATATCTCAACAGAAGGGTCGTCAGCTACAACGTATCCGTTATTTCGATATGATAGGATAGTAAAGTCACCGAATACTATTATATTTCAAGACGGCTTGTATCCGTCGGGAGGATACGCGGGAACGCTAGACACATATATATGGGACACTAGTCCAACTGGAGATTTTGGGACTGCTACATCGATGGTTGTAGATACGGCAGTTGGAGTCGAGACGGATCAAAGAAAATCCTTATTATATTTTGATATATCGGCTATACCTAGAAATTCTACTGTAGTTAGTGCAAGATTAGATCTTTACTTAAATACTGAAGGTCAGGGATTTAAGTTTCATCGAATGTTAACTGGATGGAACGAATCTAGTAACTATAACTATTTTAATGGTGGGATAGATAACGACGGAATTAAAGCTGCTGTGGCAGAGGACTGTAGAAATGGAATAAACCTTGATACTATAACAGGTCTTATTAGAAATAATATGTCTATACCGACTATTCAAACATGGGTAAATTACCCATCATTAAATTACGGATGGATGATTGAACAAATTAGCTCATCTACTGGAGATGGAGTTCAATTTGATACTCGGCAAAGTACAGTTACTGGCAGAAGGCCAAAACTAACTATTAGTTATATATAATCGTTTTTATATATAATTAGATTCTTATTATTAATGATACGATACTCTTCATTTAAGATATCGTAATATACGAAATAGCCACTGTTAGCATCTACAAATACAATAGTATAGCTATTAATTAGATTCTCCCCTGTTTCTGAGTCTAATATAACAAAGTCTCCAGACCCTTCTTCTTTTGGGTGAGCTAGAAATTCAGGAAGTCTAGGTATTACTGTATGGTCATAAGATATCCTACAACTACTTAGATTAATTCGTTTTTGAGATTTATGCAAGATGTCTTTATTGCCCTGCTGAATAAAAGTAATAGCCTCATCTTCATTATCGAAGGATAGTAAATTCTTATTAGAATCCATTAAATACTGAATTCCTTTTCTATTAAAATAGGATATTGTAATCATTTCTTAGGAAGGTAATACTGATGAGATCCATAGCCGCCGATTCCGATATACTCACCTTCTCCACGAAGGATTCGTTCATAAGGAGAACAGTTCCAGCATCCGTCGTAGGGACATTTGAAGTTTGATGCTAGTCTTGCCGCTTTAACGATCTCGCATTGCTCCTTCAGCATATTGAATGACTCTTTCTCGGTTGGGAGTTCTTTTTCAACAAGCGGCTTATCTTGAGCTAAGTACCAATAAAATGCTTTATTTATTGGATATCGTTTAAACTTAGGAACTAATAGGCGATATATGTGGAACTGAAGAGAATCAGATTTTTCCTCGTCTTTCTTATTAGTTTTGAAATCGATAATATTAATTTTACCATTTGTATATTCTAGCCAGTCAACTTTTCCAGATATCACGATATCACTTTCTTCATCAAGCCAGGTCCAGGGTAACTCAGATTTATCTTGCGTCATTCTCACTGCTGGTTTAGCGATTATTCGTGGATCTTTCTCCACTTTACGAATCATTTCCCTACCATTTTCTTGAAATTCTTCATATTCGTAGTCATTTTTGAACCCACCCTTTTTACCCTTATAAGCAGAATATAACTTATCAAATTTAGCAACCAAGGATTGGGACAGTCTTTCGGCTGACGGTATCCACGCTAGATCTTCTAAGGTATCGTGGACAGCAACTCCAAGAGATAAGTAGGGAGATACAGTGGAAATCTTCTTTCCATCGTCTGTTTTATAAATGTTTCTAAAATAGTATGATTTTGGACATTTCTTATAGTCTGATAAACTTGAAGAACTGAACCAGAAGGCTTTGAATTTATTTCGTGTCATGTGTATTGTAGTATATATGAAACTTTGTAATAAGTGTAAGGTGGAGAAAAATGAATCAGATTTTTATAAAGATCAGTATCAGTCTGATGGATTGAAAACCATATGTATAGCTTGTGATAATGAACAGTCTAGACTATATTACCAGAAAGTCAAGAACAAATTTACAAAAAAGAAAAAAAAGATTCGCTACGAGAACTATAAACGCTGGCTTGCAAAAAATAAAGAAAAGTATTTATTATTACAAAAGCTTTATAGAGAAAAAAGAAAAGGTGTAAAGGATATTGATAGTGTTACAAACATATGTCAACAAAACGAAGAAAAACACGAGACGTAACTAATGATTTTTTAAAATTTAGTTTCACCATTAAGGACTTCAAGTTTACAGAAAAGCAGAAAAAACTATTGAAGATAATAAAAGACCCTAATACGAAAGTTGTATTTGTTGAGGGCGTCGCCGGAACGGCAAAAACATTATGTTCAGTCTATGCTGGACTTGGATTATTGAAAGATGGTGCCATTGATAAGATTAAATTTATTAGAGCTTTAGTTGAAAGTTCACAAAGTAAAATAGGTTACTTAAAAGGCAGTTTAGAAGAAAAAACTTCCCCGTACTCTGCACCTCTAATGGATAAATTAGAGGAGCTTTTACATAAATCTGATGCAGACAAACTTCTTTTAGAGGGCTCAATCGAGTCGATATGCCCAAACTTTCTAAGAGGAACAACATTTAGAAATGAATATGTAATTGTCGATGAGGCTCAAGAATTATGTTATAAGGATTTAGTAACTATTTTAACTAGGATAGGCGAGAATTCTAAACTTATTATTGCAGGAGACGTATTTCAGTCAGATATTAGAAATGAGGGATTTTCTAGAATGATGGACGTATTTAATGATCAAGAATCAGTGGATAGAGGCATCCATTATTTTGCTTTTGGTCCAGAAGATATTATGAGATCTGAAATTCTTAAGTTCATTATGTCTAAGTTACAAAAGTAGTGTAAATAATTATATGGTTTTAAATAAGAGGGTAATAGATACAAGTAATAAGTCTACCGAAGATAGATTTATTATCTATAGAGCTACTAATAAAACTAATAATAAAATTTATATAGGGAGAACATCTCAAAATATAAATGACAGGATACTAGGACATAAACATCAGGCTAAGCGAGATGATAAATCATATCATTTTAAAAATGCTATTAATAAATATGGTATAGATGGATTTTACTGGGAGGTTATTGATAGATATTCTTCTAGAGATGAGATGATAGAAGCAGAAATAGACTGGATAAATAAATTAGATGCAATAAATCCAAGTATAGGATACAATTCTATAACTAAAGATAAAGTTGAGAATAAAAATATTAATAGGCAGGAGCTATCAAATAAAATAAGATATAACTCACATGCTAACAGCACTAAGTTATCGGAAGGATATTTTGGAGTTTCCAGGGTTAGAAATAACTATTATGCAAGTATTGTGTTTAATGGCCAGTTATTTAAAAACTTTTACAGAACTCCTGAATTAGCTGCGGAGGCTTACGACAAATTAAATTTATTATTTTATCCAGAGAATCCTGTAATTAATTTTCCAAATAAACGGCAGTCTTATGGAAATGAGGACTTGAGCTTATTTTTAAATGATTTCATGAGCAGAACTAAGGGTAACAAGTCTGGAATAAAAGGTTTATATACTATAAGAGAAGGGAAATATCGAATATCAGTAAATGTTAACGGTAAAACAAAGAGGTGGATTTTTTCTGATAAAGATAAAGCTATAGAGATTTACGACATATTATCTGTATATTTAAAAAAATCATTAAAAAAAATTAATAATTTACAAAATATAATAAAATTACCTTATGATTATAAAGAAGAAGTAATAAATAAATATTTGACTAGAAGAAATAGAAGGAATAAAAATAAGTACGCAAACGTTAGCCTATCAGAGAGGAATGGTAAAAAATCATTTAACTCTTCTATTAAAATTTTAGGTAAGTATTTCAGAAAAACTTTTAAGTCAGAAGACGATGCTGCTAGTTATATAGACGTAATAAGAGTTAGATATAATAAAGATTTATCGATGTTAAATTTTCCTAACAGAATAGATGATTATCGTGCAGGAATATTTGATTACTTATTAGAGAATACTAGTAAATCAATTCCATTTAGATCTGTGTTTCGTGATGGAAACTATTTTGGAATTACTGTTAATATAAATAAAATAAAAAGATCATGGAATTTTAGAAATATTAATGAGGCAGTTGTTGTAAGGGACTGTATATCTCTATATACAGGAGCAAGAAAATATACATTTAATTGTTATGAACATGTTAACTCATTTTCAAAAGAACGAATTGAAGAGATTGCACTATCATATATAAATAAATCTTATAAACACAATCCATTATCTGATATGGAATTAAACTTTAATAACTAGTATGTCTTCACTTCCATTAGGGTTCGCAGCCCTAGCTATACAAGCTGGAATAGCTGAAACTGACTCTCATTTCCTATTTTTACAAACTGGAGGTTCTGGAACGCTCGATTTATTTATCGGTACAGCAACTGGTAACAAGCCTGTATTTACACTTAATCAAAAAGTTATATGGGATGGCACGGGCCATCCCAGCGGTTCTCCTTATTTTTTAACTGGATCTACTTATTCTGGGGATTATTTTATAAACAAAACTACTTGGACTCTATACCATAATACAGGTATTTCTTGGAATACTGGGGTGTCTATGATTGGCAGCACTGGGCCGCAGGGTAGTACGGGACCAACTGGATCTACAGGGTTGCAAGGCACAGGTATAGCTACCGCTGGCTATATAAGGGAACTTCTAGCAAAGAAAAGTTCATCTAATTATGATACAGAATGGGTTAATGTATATGATATATTATCATATAACTCAAAAGACTTAACGCTAAATAATTACTCACAGGTATTTCAGGGCAATTTATTAGATTCTAATTCATTACCAATAACTGATTTGGGTTCAGGTGTAGCATTTTGCCCACGTAGAAATAGTATATTTGTAATTGTAGATGGAGCAACTCCTAATTCAGCAATTTATGAGTATACATTAAATGGTAAATTTGTTCGAGCAATTTCTCTGATTGATTTTGATGATGTAGAAGCAATATCATATGGTGGAAGATATTCATCTGAAGAAAGCGACATATTTTATATTGCTGAAGAGGGTTCGTCTGGGTCAACATCAACATTAGCAGCTATCAAGATATCTAATTCTACGACAAGTGTAACAAAGCTTGGAGCGGGTTATTTAAATCATGTAGAATTAACAACTATAACAAAAAACTCGGCTAATGAGGGAGTTGAGTCTATAGCTTATGATCCACTCAATGAACGTCTGTATTTTATGCTACAGCGTAAAGTGGGGGCGGCTACAGATTGGTATATTCATTATCTACAAGAGGTATCAGCAGGAGATTTTGGAGATAGCGCCGTATATACATTATCTGATATATATGGGATAGCCATGACAGAGGTACGTGATATGACGTACTTGAAAGAGGAAAATGCTTTATTATTAGTTGGGTATTATACAACATTATCTAATAGCGTTGTAAGTAAAATTTCTGTATCTTCTGGATCAACTATATTAGATGGTCAAGCAGTATCAACAGCATTAAATCAGGCTGAAGGTATATCAATTTCGGAAGATGGTAACATAATTATATTAACTGGAGAAGACTCATTAAATGGAGCAGATCTTGTAGTATTGCATAAAAATACATTATCTAATCCACATTTGAATAATTCGCAAGGTTTAGAATACTGGGGCCAGAATGGTATTAACGCAGTATCTAGTAAACAATTTGAGGGGATAGGCTCATCCGTGGTTACGGCATTAAATACATCAGGAGCCTTTGTCCCCTCATCTTATATCGGTTATAAGCAATTCTTATCTGGGTTTTCCGATTTAGGAAGATCCATAGAAATATTTGGAAATGGAGTTGCTACTATAACAAAAGATAGTGGATCAGAATGTCAGTTAAAATTAGGATTTTATAATAAGATTGGAAGTTATGATATTGGCGGAATTCCTCCAACTTATTCCGCCACATTGAATGAAGGGGTAAGTCATTGGAGTTATTATTCTAAGATAGCTTTTAGATCTGATATATATACTTGCTTCTCAAGTGTAGAGGTCACTCCAATCACAGCAACTGGCGATTTTAGTAAACGAAACTATATCTCATCTGGTAATATTCCAGGTACTGGTTTATTCTCTCTATATTTAAGTACTATATCTGGTGGTTCTGCTAATTATAATGGTTTATTAGAATTATATCAATTAGAGATAAATAAAGATTAATTTTTTTGTATAATATTGTGTAGCAAATTTCACAATTTACGTAATTTGCTGTATGTGAAAATATGAAAAAGGTTAATTGGTATACTTATTTACAATGGCCACAGAGCCAAAAGGACGCTTATCCGTTCTTTTTCGTTAACGAAAAAAATGAGGTTCAGTGTTACGAACAGAAAGAAAAAGCCGCATATACAAGAGCACTTAAAAAGAAAGGAACAGGTGTAAGTGAGTAAAATTTTTTGTCATACGTGTGGTAATAAGATAGAGTTTACGTTAAGTAAACCTAATTTTTGTTTTAAGTGTGGAGAATCATTGAATCCATTAAAGAAACTTGTCACTTCTAAAGTCAAAGCTCAGGTTACAGATGACGAGGATGATGAAGAGGATGAACAAGATGAAGAATTTGAAGATTATGATTTTCAAAATGTTAAAATTAATCTTGTTGTTTCTACAGATAGCAATCCACTTACAATAGGCCAAATCGCTGGAACTGTAAAGGGTGAACCACAGGATTTCGGAAGACCGAAAAACGGTCGAAAGGCTTTACGTGATTTACAATCTCTAGTGAAGCAAAAACCACAGAGAATAACGGATGACTAACGAAGTTCGCACATTCGAAAATTCTATAGATATTATAAATAAGATAATATACTCCAAGAGAAATGAATGGAGTATGCTATCTTTAACTCATATAGATTTTGATGATGTAGCCCAGGTATTACGATGTCACATTAATACTAAATGGTATCAGTATGACCAAACCAGACCTTTAGAAAATTGGATTTCTACAATTGTTTCCAATAGAATTAAAAACTTAAAAAGGGATCATTACGGTAAAATTGCTCCACCATGTTCACAGTGTGTTTTTAACTCTGGAGAATATAATGGATGTTCCTTTACTGAGAGTGGAATACGAGACGCGACATGTCCCAAATATGCTAAATGGATTAAATGTAAAAAAGCTGCTTATGAAATTACATTTGCGGCCAATTTAGATGATTTAAACAACATTACTCCTACATCTATTGGATTTGATATCGAAAAATCTATTGACGGCTTTCATCAAAAGATGGCGGAAATTTTACCTCCGAGACAATTATTAGCATATAAATATCTATTTATAGATAATTTAACCGATGAACAAGTAGCCGAGAAACTAGGATTTAGATCTTCTGAAGGAAGATCCCCTGGTTATAAGCAATTAGCTAATATAAGAAATAAACTCTTAGCAGTCGCTAGACAGGTGATTGCTGATTTTGATATCATTTATTAATCATGGCATATACTAGAAAATCATGTAAGTCAAAAGATAATCGTTCAGAAACTATGATTGCCCAGTATCGTTATGGATTAACGGCTACTCAGCAAGATCTTATAAAAGAGAATTATAATTCTGTTAAAGATATTCTATCATTAACAAAAAGATGTTTTAAAGACGATTTCTTAGATGAAAATAGCACGGAATTTAATAACGTTAGAAAATACGTTGTTCGTGTAAGAAAAATTGATCAAGGCAAGGTGTCTGAGGCATATAATTTCTCGGATGAGGACATAGAATTTATAGCTAATAAATGTTCTACTAATAGTGTGATCGATATGTGTAGAACGCTATTCCCTGATCGTAAGGATAATATGATTAGGGAAGCACAGACTATGGCGGACCTAGTTAAAGCTTTAGAGGACTCTGCTGCCACAAGAGTTTATGATAATAGCTTATCATTAAGAACTGAAGAAGGCGAATTAGGACCATATGTGCCACCAACATCTGATATTAAGATATTGGCTAAAATCAATCAGTGTGATCCACATACGCAACTAAATATAGCTAAATTAGATTCTAGACAGAAATCTTGGATTAAATCTTTGAAGCATAATATGCGTTCTGCGAGATTTATTGCTGTTATGAGTAGTATAAAAACTCAAGTATTACGAGATCTTCTTGAGAGTGAATTTATTAGAGCTACATTCAATCAGCCAGATTCGCCACCTGATGAAGTTAATGCTTATATCAGCCTATGTAATGAGTATGTTATGTCGGCAATGTTATCAAACCAATTAGCTGAACTTAACTCGAAACTATCTTCTGCTGTAAATGACGGAGATAGGATTGCATTACATAAAAGTATATCAGATTCTAGGATAGCCGTAGCTAAAGAATTTGATGAATGCCAGAAGAGAATTAATAAATTACAGGTAGATATTAATGCTAAGAAAATGGAACGAGCGGATGCTCGTAATTCTGCAAATGAATCTTTAGTCAAATGGATTGAATTAGCAGAGATTGAAGAAGGAAGGGAGAAACTTTTACGCTTACAACAGGCTAGAACGCTGCAAATAGAAAAAGAGATAAAACGAATTGAGAGCTTTGATCACCTTATTGCAGAGTTTCATGGCGTAAGCGTTGAGGAAATACTTAATTTTTAATATGAAATGCGAAATTTGTAAAGAGGAGTATGAATCACTAAAAGGATTACATTCTCATATTACTCGAAAACATTCAAGAAGTCAAGAAGATTATTATAATGAATTTTATCCCAGACTAGATAAATTTAGCAACATTCCAATAGTTTATAAAAACTATAATCAATATTTTTCATCAGATTTTAATGATAGAGAATCATTTTCTAATTGGGTACTAGATAATTGTAGAAATCCAGAGACATTAGATTATTGTATAGATAAAATTATACAGAGGTGTTCTGATAAAGGTGATAATTCATTACCTGGTAACGTGTCTCTAAAAAGTTTAATGCTGCCATCTATTATCTGGCTAGATAAGTTATGTAATGGACTATCTAATCTTAAGGCCAGACTAGGGGAGAAAAATATATCATTACGATATAACTATGATAAAAAGCTAATATTTGATAACGACAGTTTATTAAAAATTTATATAGATACACGCGAACAACTACCATTAAATTTTAATACAGTAACTGAACGAATGGGTTTAAATATAGGAGATTATACTGCTGCTGATCCATTCTTTGCAAATGTATTTATAGAAAGAAAAAGTTTGTCAGATTTATTTTCTACTTTATCCCAAGGAGTGGAAAGGTTTGAAAGAGAGATTAAAAAAGCTGTGGATCTTAATGCCTACTTGGTAGTTGTGGTCGATAGTTTATATTCAGAAGCGATTAACTATAAGCCTAATGGCAGGTTTCAACAGAAGGTTGATGGATCTAATATATTCTATCAAATTAGGAGATTGAGCGATATATATAAAGATAATCTACAATTTGTATTTTCTGGTTCTAGAAATAGATCAAGTAATTTAATAACAAGAATCTTCAGATTAAAAGGTCTCGTTAGAGAAATTGATCTCGAATATTGTAAGGATATAGGAATATTATAATATGTGGATTGAAGGGGAACATTGCAAATATAAAGGTAGAGCGTCTTCATACGAATTATTATCTAAGGCAAAAGGTAAGTTAGAAGCCGATGAGGCTAGAATTTGGTTTGCTAAATTTTGTAGATCTAATTTATACTTTGTAGTTAACTTACTAATAGGAGTGAAGTTAGCGCCAATACAAGAGATAAAATTAAGATCTTTCTTTTTAAGGGATTACTCACTTGATATTGAAGGTCGTGGTAATGGTAAATCATTTATAGTATCTATATTTATTATACTTTATGCACTGTTTAATCCAGGTTGTAAAATTGGCATTGCTTCTGGAACATTTCGTCAAAGTAAACTCATTTTCAAACAGATAGAAAAGTTTATAGATGCTCCAGAAGGAGCGCTGTTAAAACAATGTGTCGGAAAGAAAAGAGCACATAATAACGATGCATTTGAATTGACTATTGGGCGTTCTCTTATAATGGCAGTGCCTCTTACAGAGAGAATCCGAGGACTTCGTTTTAATGTAGTGATAGTAGATGAGTTACTTCTAGTTCCGTCACATACTCTAATGACAGTTATTTTTCCATTCTTATCTGTTAAGCAAGACGGTTTACAGAATAAAGAGCTTCAGGATGCTGAAGATAAATTAATAAAAGCTGGTCAGTTAAAAGAAGAGGAGAGAACAATATTTAGAAGCAATAAGATAATTGGATTATCGTCAGCTAGTTTTAAATTTGAAACACTTTATAGAGAAAATTATGCTACGAGTGTAGCACGTATTTCAGATAAAAATGAAGAAGGGGTAAATCACGTAGTTATTAAACTATCTTATGAATCTGCTCCAGAAGGATTACTCGACTTAGCAGCCATTGAAGAAAATAAATCTAAGATGTCTAAAGCTCAGTTTGACAGAGAATATAGAGCTATTTTTACAGACGATAGTTCAGGATATTTCAGTATTGAAAGTATTATTAATGCTACAGTGCCAGTAGGAGAGTATCCTATGATTAGAGCCCTTGGAGAAAATAATAAAAAATATGTCCTCTCTATCGATGCTAACTATAGCCAATCTGAAACGTCTGACAATTTCGCGATGGCAGTATTGGAGATTAATGAGGAAGATAAATCAGGAGCATTAGTTCACGCTTATGCGGTCCCGAATGCATCAATTAATAAACGTATAGCTTATCTACAATATCTATTAGATAATTTTAATATTGTTTATATTATAGCTGACGTTATGGGCGGAACATCCTTTATTAAGGATTATCAGGATTTATTAGGAACTGCTGCTAAAACCCTTATATCGTTTGACGATACATTCTTGGATGGAGAAGAAGGACTAAGAATAGCTAGAAAGGAATATAATCCATCAATTGGTAAAATTGTACATTATCAAGCATTTGGTAAAAATGGATGGTTGAGATTAGCTAATGAATCTCTTCAAGCAATGTTAGAAAATAGAAAAATTTTATTCGCATCGAGAATACAAAACGATGTAGATTATAGAAGAATAATGGCTCAAGACATTCCCATAGATAGACTTCAATTTAGTACAGATTCGGAAAAAACTCTTAATTTGAGTGAAAAGAAAGAAGATTTTATCGATAATCTGAATACTGTAATTGAATTAACTAAGCGAGAATTACAGATTATTGAAGTTAATAGCTCAGAGACGGGACATCAAACATTCAATATTCCAACTAATATACGTGTTAAAAGCGACCCTAATAGACCGAGGAGGGACTCATATACAGCACTACTATTAGCTGCATGGGGATTAAAGTGTTACTTTGATCTTAATAAGCAACCTGCTGTAACTAGACGGGTATTTATGCCATCTTGGATTGCTTAATAAGCAATAAATCTTTCTTATTAATGAAATATATTCACTTATTTATTTTATTAGTGTAGCACTGATATATGAAGAAACGTATTGTAGGAGCTAATCTAGAAGATTATACGGATAGGGATAATAAATTTGCTATGATGGTATATGATAAGCCATGGAAGAAGGATGGTTATATTACATCTTTAGCTGCTAGGACAGGATATAAGAATAAAATTAGTTCCGATGGTATAAATGGGGAATTGGAGAATATTAAAAAGGGGGTGTCGCCATTCTCGGAAGAGTCTGGCGCCGTTGATGTTAAGGATGCGATTACACTATGTCAGAAAGCATACTGGAATGTAGCTATATTTAGATCAACAATAGACATACAAACAGAATTTAGTAATTCTAAGATAGTTTTTAAGAGTCCAAATAAAACTGTTCAAAAATTTTTCACTAATTGGGATGAGCGAGTTGGTGGATGGCAACATAGAGATAAATTTTTTAGAGAGTGGTTTCGATCTGGCAATGTGTTTAATTATAGGCTAGATGGAACTTTAGCGTATAGTGAATATAGAAAAATGTCTCGTGGCGGAGAAAAGGTAGTAAATCAAGAAAAAACTATTCCTGTAAGATATATAGTTCTTAACCCGGCAGATATTAAATGCTTGGGTGCGGCTTCATTTATAGATGCCGAATATGGAAAATTACTTAATGATTATGAGGTAGCGAGACTTAAAAATCCAAAAACTGATGAGGATATTGCTCTTTTTAATTCATTGGACGAGAAATCTAGACAATCATTACAATCTGGAACCAAACCAATAATTAAACTCGATCCAGAGAAACTTAGAGTAGTTCTGTGCGGTGCTCAGGATTATGAAGCAATGGCTGTGCCGATGTACTATCCTGTATTAGCGGATATCAATCTAAAACTAGAGTTTAAGAAAGCTGAGCAGGTAATAGCTAGAACAGTTGACTATGCAGTCCTTTTAATTACATGCGGAGACCCTAAAAATGACGGGATAATCAATGATGATATTAGGACAGCGGTAACGCAACTTTTCTCTTCAGAGAGTGTTGGTCGAGTTTTAATTGCTGATTATTCTGTTAAGGGTGAATTTATTATACCTGATTTAAATAAAATCTTTGGATCAGAGAAATATAAGGTAGTCAATGATGATATTGCCAATGGTCTAATGAATATCTTCTTTTCAGAAGGAAAATTTGCAAATGATTTAGTAAAAATTCAAGTATTCCTAGAAAGATTAAATCAAGCACGAGATGCATACATTAATCTTTTCTTAAAACCGGAAATGAAAAGAATAGCTAAAGAATTAAACTTTACTCAAATTCCGGAAGTTTGTTTTGAAGAGGCTAATATTAAAGATGAGATCGAACTTAAGAAACTTTATGTTCGTATGGCAGAAACTGGCATGTTGACGGTAGACGAAACAATTCGTGCTATAGAAAGTGGGAATCTACCACTTCCTGAAGACTCGGTTTCAAGTCATGAAGAATTTAAGAAATTAAAAGATAAGGGATTATATACGCCACTTCTAAATCAAGGGAAGGACGCCGCAGCTAAAGAGGCTGGGCGTCAACCTGGTACAAAAGTTCCCAATCAGAAGAAAACAGTAGGTCCAATCGGAGGATCGAGAAATTTTAGTGTTGATCAGATTAGAGGAACTATTCAGATGATGAACAATGTTAACTCAATGGTAGAAGCAGCTTATAAAGAAAAGAATAATATTAAAAGATTAAGTAAGAAACAGCGAGAAATAACATGGTCTTTATCTGAATCTATTTTTATAAATGAAAAAAGTAGTAAATGGGAAGAATCAGTGCCTATCTATCTAGCACAGAGACCTATAGATGGAGATAATACGGATTTAACACTAGAAATATCTAATGAACATGAGGTATCTCCAATAGTTGGAGCAATTCTAGCCAATTCTATTACTGAACAGTGTAAGTAATATTATGAACATATTTAAAGATAATCCAAAACTGTCTATTTATTATATAATTTGGGCCTTATCTGCTGTGATAATAGCTAAACCAGACCTTATTAGTTTTATTCCGGATACTTATGAGGCTTATGTTAAGGGCGTAGCTGGTCTTATTGCTGCTGTATCAACAATAATTGGATTTACCTCAACACCAAACAAAAAACAAGATGATAACAATACTAAAAACTAAAGTACTGATTTTAATAGCCTGTTTAATGACGAGCTGCACAACAGCTACGTTTACAGCAGTAAAACCATTCATTGCTCCAGTCGTAGGAACATTAGCACTAAAGTTGATAGATAAATCACCTAGTAACTTATATAAAATTAAAGAAATATCAGAAGATCTTAGAGTAGCGGCTAAAGCACTGGATAAAAGCCTAACTCAACAAGATTTTAGAACAATAGTTACAAAGACATCTTCTAGTAATGACTTTGTACTTTTATCAGATTCATTATATGGATTTTATCAACAACACGTAACTACAACAACAAATGTTTCAGATCGATCAGCTATTATATTTACTATAACAGATGGACTAGATCAAGCAGTACAATTAAGAACACCAGCAAAATAATATGAAATTAGGAGATTCTGGCAGCAATGTGGCTGCGCTACAATCAGCTCTTGGATCGAAGGGTTATAAAATAGTCGTTGATGGTTCGTTTGGACCAGCTACTGAAAAAGCTGTCAAGGATTTTCAGAAAGCTAATGGTCTAGATTCGGATGGAATAGCTGGTCCAGCGACTATGGCTAAATTAAATCCAGTTATACAAACAATAGTAGTAGAAGGTCTCGATTCAAGGACACAAAAGTATTTTAATACATTAGATCCAAAAGCTCAGAAAATATTTCTACCATTTATATTGGAAGCAAAGAAAATAGCTGCCGAGATGGGATTTGACTATATCGCTATTAGTGGGAATAGGACACCAAAAGAACAAGAGATATTATATGCGAAAGGGAGAACATCCCCAGGAGCAATTGTGACAAATGCAAGGCCATACCAAAGCAATCATCAATACGGTATTGCATTAGACTTTGGAGTTTTTAAAAATGGTATTTATATGGATGAGAAATCTCCAGATACTGCCGCCAACGTACATAAAGAGATATCTAGAATTATTAATAAATATGGGATAGAATGGGGAGGAGTGTGGAAAATTAAAGATCATCCACATTTTGAAATCAAGACAGGATTATCTCTCCAACAGAAGAAGGAGAGATTAATTAAGAGTGGGACAGTATTATGAGTAGAATAAGAGATGAGGATGGTAATTTAAAGAATAAAGATCTTTGTGGGATATATAGAATAGTATGTATTACTTCAGGAATATCTTTGGTAGGTCAAACAACGCATTTTAGAATAAGAGAACTATCACATTTCAGAGAAGTTGAAACTAATACTCATAAAAACCAACATTTCCAGGCAGCTTATAATAAATATGGAAAAGAGAATTTCACTTTTTCTATATTAGAGGTATGTGAGGAATCAAATCTAGATGATAGGGAACAATTTTGGATTAAGTTTTACAAGAATAATGGCGGAGTTTATAATATGAATGATGGAGGAAGGGTATGTAGGGGAACTGGACATCATAATTTTGGGCAAAAACGAACTCTAGAATCTAGGCAAAAAATGTCACAATCTAGACTTTTAAAACAGATTAAAGGTGATAAGTGCTATCAGTATGGAAAGAAAATGCCTCCTGAGTTTGGATTAGCTATATCGCGCGCGAAAAAGAAACAAAATTTAGTAGGAGAAAAAAGTAAGCATTATGGAATGAAAAGAAGTGAGGAGTCCAGAAGAAAGATGTCAGAGACACGAAATAGACCAGAGATAAAAGATAAATTAATACATAAGTTAAGACAGGCGGCTTCTACCGACGAGTGGAGAGACAAAATGGATAAAATACGTAGATTGCAATTTAAACCAGTTGTTAAACTTGATATTGAGACTGGAGAATTACTTGATACATATGAGTCAGTTTCTGAGGCAAATAGACAAAATAAAAAGGGGTTATCTATAACAGAGGTATGTAAGGGACGACGTAAGCAATCTGGTGGATTTAGATGGATGTATTTATCTGAATATTTAGAAACTATTAATAATAAACAGTGTATTTAAATCTAATGGAAAATAACAATTTAGCGCAATTTGGTGCAACAGTAAATCTGGCTAAGCGATCAGTCGCTAAACAGAAATTTACATCAGTTGCGTCTATAGAGAATTTAAAGAATTTAAAGTCATTACTACCATCGTCAGCAGAGATGGTTGAAAACGATGATCTTCTTTATACTGTTTTCAATATAGCTGTCACAAATTTAATAAATTTAAATGGAGATGGTATTACAAATGAAACTGCTGTACAGATGGCAAAGACATTTGTAAATAGACCTATGAATATTGAACACGATAAGTACAATATTGTAGGCGTGATTACTAATTATGGGTTTTCTAATTTTACAACTAATGAATTAGTATCGGAAGAAGATGTATTAGCATCTAGTGATCCGTTTAATATTTCATTATCAGCAATTGTATGGAAATATAATAGTCCCTTTTTTGCTGAATACCTATGTGAGACACAAGAGGAAGAAAATTGGTGTTATGAAGATATCTCTACATCTTGGGAAATAGCATTTGACTCATATGTTATTGCTAGGGGTTCTAAGAATTTAGCTAATGCTGAGATTATTAGTGATCCAGTAGAAGTCAAGAGGTTATCTGTATTTTTGACTGCTAATGGAGGTTCGGGATTTGATGATAAGAATGTAGAAGTATATAGAGTTCTATCTGGAACGCCAAGGCCACTTGGCGGTGGATTTGTATCAAATCCAGCAGCTCCTGTAAAAGGAGTATTAACTATTGATATAGAAGAAGAAAAAGAAAGCATGGAAATCGAATCTGATGATATGAAAGATGATAATCATGATGAGATGGATGATCAGATGGAGGAGATGGATAGTAAGAAAACTGATAAAATATCTAAATGTTCTAATAAAAATGAAAAAAGTGAAGAAAAAATTTCACAATCACAAAAAATAAATGTAAGAAATATAAAATATATGAAGTTTAATAATATTGATGAAATGTATAGCTATTTAGCTGACGCATCTGCTAACAAGCAGGAGTTTTCAGCTAAGTCGGTTCATGACTTCGTCGCCAATCAGATTAAAGAGGCGGACAAACAGTGGGACGCACAAGTTAAAGCGAGAGAATCAGAAATCGCTGAACTCAAAGCGTCTATTCAAAATGCACAAACTGCTATTGACGAATTAAAGTTGGTTAAGCAAGAACTTGAAGATACTAAGACTGCAATAGCTGAACAAGAAATTAAGAATATAGTTAATGACAGAATTAGCGTTCTTGATTCTCAATATGAACTTACTCCTAAGATGGTTACACTTATCGCTAAGAGTATTGCTGGGAAGTCTGATGAAGAATATGCCGAATGGCTATCTAACGATGGTGAAGTAATTCTTGCCGGACGCGAAAAGGCATCCACACAAGAGCCAGTAAAAGTAGAAGATGCTGTAAAAACAGCCACCGCTTCAACCGAACCAACTCCTCCTTGTGCATCTACTCACAAGGATAACGAAGAACAAAAAGAAAGACGCGCTCAAGTCTCAACAAAAGGAGCAAAAATCGAATTATCATTTAACTAATAGATTATGAATCTAACTGACAGACCTAATATTAAGCCACTACGCGATTGGAGCGCTCACGATGAAATTCCGTTCTTCGCTACAACTGGCGTACTAAACAAGGGTACTTTCGTTACCCTATCAACAAGTAACTCAGGGAATACTAACGTTTATACAAGCGGCAACTCCCCAGCTACTCCATATCAAACAGTATCAACTGCATTTGGCAATGCTCCAAGCTATGCTTATTCCGTCCGTGGGAATGTTACTTGGACAGTTAAAGCAGCCTCTTCTACTGAACCGGTTCTTGGTGTTCTAATTTACGACAATAAGCAATATAATGCTTTTGGCGAAGATTTTAGATATAAGAGCGTTGCAGAAAGAAAAGAGCAGCAGGTTTCTCTACCTGGTGAAACTACGCCAATTCTCAAGAGAGGATTGATTTCATATGCTGGTTCTATTGGAACCCCAGTTGCTGGTAGTGGAGCTACTGTTTCTGGTGGACGACTAGTTGTTGCAACTTATAGCAAGTCAACTTCGGTTGGTATGTATCTATCTAGCAACGATGCTGATGGATACGCTCTATTCGCAGTGAACTGCCTATAATAAAAGGAGGATAATACTTACATGAATCCAAAAATTACATTTAAAAAAGACGACGAAAAGGAAATTTCTAATATCCTAAAGGCTATTGCCTCTAAGGATAAGCAAGTTAGCGAAGCTGCACAGACTACATTTGCTGCCTTTGTCGGACCTGTGGTTGACACAGTTCTTAATCAAGCAGCTACATCAAACTATGTTTTCTCTACAGAAACATATGCGATGGGTGATGGTGCTCCGTCAATTCCTATTGACACATACTTTGATAATATCGAAGGTCTATTCCAAGTTTGGAGTTCTGCTCTACCTGGTGGTCTTCCTTCTAACATGGCATGGGGAGCAAGCGAATATCGCTTTACAACTTGGGAACTTGAGTCTGCTGCTCACATGCTTAAGTCTTATGCTGAAAAGTCAAGACTTAACGTTGTAGCTAAAACTATTGAGCGTCTCGCTCAGGAAGTTCTTGCTAAACAAGAGTATCAACTCTGGTCAATTGTTCTTGGAGCCCTTGCTCAAGTAAGAACAAATGGTGTTGCACACGTTGTAGATGCATCTACTGGTGGCACATTCAAGATTGCAGACCTTAATAGCCTCTGGACTCGCGTCAAGAGACTTCGTAAGAGCTGGCTTGGAGGAACCCCAACTACAACTGTTGGTCGTGGTCTAACTGACCTCTTCTGCTCAGTTGAAGTTATGGAAGATATTCGTTCTATGGCCTATAATCCTGTTAATACAGTCGCTGGAGTAACTG
>JACCDG011158669.1_pt1 | contig 23600 bp, 21 predicted proteins | sample 7442471 | NCBI WGS metagenome assembly JACCDG01 (sample SAMN15323444, study PRJNA562643) | freshwater metagenome | isolation source: river surface water | place: USA:Blue River Watershed | collected 2017-08-17 | reverse complement strand
GTATGAGTGACATTTTAATCATCGCCGATAACCGCAAAGCCAAATTTGACTACCATATTATTCAGACCTTCGAAGCGGGGCTGATGTTGATGGGCAGCGAAGTGAAATCCTTGCGTGCACGTCAGGTTCAGTTGAAGGATTCCTATATCTCCTTTCGTGGGATGGAGGCCTTTTTGCAAAATGCCCATATTTCTGAGTACAAGAATAGCTCCTACAATAATCACGAGCCAGAACGTTTAAGAAAACTTCTTTTGCATCAAAAAGAATTGGAAGAAATTTACGGATCTCTTCGTGAAAAGGGTTTAACCTGCGTTCCCCTGAAGCTGTACTTTAAAAAGGGTCGAGCCAAATTAGAAATCGCCTTGGTCAAAGGAAAGAAAGCCCACGACAAACGCGAATCCATCAAGAAACGCGAATCCGACCAAGAAATCCGCCGAACCCTGCAGAAGTCTCGTTAAATATTCTGCCTTAGAGCATCCACGATGGATGTTTTAAGGGCCTTTCTCAAGGCTGTATGAATAGCAAGAAGACTTGCTGCAAAACATAAAACGAAAGACAGCAGGAAGTCTTTTCCAAGTGGCAAGATGGCAAAAGGCGTTGGGCGAGATGAACCTGGTAAAGTCATAGGAAGATGCATCTGATTGATGGCCGTTGCAAGAGTGTAAGAAATGGGAACAGCCATGGCACAGGCAATGGCGACCATTAAAAAGCCTTCCACAAGAAAAATTTTCGTGATGTCTTTGGGTGTGTCACCTAAGGATCTGAGTGTGCCGATTTCTCCCAGTCGTTCGAAGACAGTCATGGACAGTGTGTTCAGAATCGCCAGAAAAACAAATAAAAGAAGAATGCCTTCGATGATGGCATTTTGAGTTTTATAAAAATCTTCTACCTGGATAAAAAGATCGGCCAGTTGTCTCCACCTGCGAATTCCAAGTCCTGCTTCCGATGAAAAATCTTTTTCAAGATGAGATTGAAACTCTGGAACATGTTTCATGTCTTTTAAAAAGACTAAAAGATTTTCAACTTTCGATGTATCTAAAAGTCGCAAAGCTGCACTTAATGGGATGAAAAAAGTCGTATTATCGATTTCAGAAAAAGCTGTTTGAAAGGTGCCTCGAAATTCGGGATCTAAGGCATTCGCACTTCCCGCAAGGGTTGAGCTGACCAAGGTCAAAGTTTGTCCTGGTTTTAAATCCAATTGTTTTTGTATGCCAGATCCAAGCAAGATTTCATTATCAGTTTGATTGGAAAAATATTCTCCACCAATAATGTAAGTATTTTCTTTTAATAAGTGTTCGACCTTAGGATCAAAGGCAATGCCTCGAGCACTGACCACTTTGTCCCGGGTATACAGAAGAGCATAAAAACTGACCCGACCCGAGACATAATCCACTTCAGGGTAATCTTTAATTTTCAGGCTTAATTTTTCAGTTTGATCCAAGTAGCGTTCTTCATTTTTATCGGTAGGTTTTTTTTCGAAAAAAATATTCTTTGCAATTTGTAAGTGACCTGTTTGACTGCTGCTCAATACGATTTGAATACGAGAAAGAACATGATTTGAAAATCCTCGAAACAGAACGCTGCCGACAACACAGCCAACAAGTATAGCAACATTCAGAGACGTTCTCAGCGGATTTCGAAATAAATTTCGTAGAGCAAGTTTGAAGTATAAATCTTTCATTGGTAGGCTCCTAAATCCGGTGGCTGACTGATCGACAAATCTTGAATATCTAAAGTATCTGAAATTTGAAGGCCTTTGTGCAGTCCAGGTGATGAACTTTGCAAAGAAAAATCATTGGTCGCCGTATTTGTAAACACAGGCTCTTGAAATAGGCTGTGAAAATTGGAAGTCGAGTTCGCGACAAAGTTTGCACTTGTTGCTAAGGTGTAAGTTGTATTGATCAGTTGCATAAGATTTCCACTGGACCTGTAAAAAAGATTGTAATCAAAGGACGCATCTAAACTGCTGGACTGACTGTTCTTGTAACATAAAGATTGGGTGCTCATGCACAGATTGTTGTAGACAGAATGAGCCAAAGAAGACATTTGATAGATCCAAATATTGGCAGTAGATCCCGCATCACTGCCATTGGCATAAAAAGTATTATTATATATTTTAGATCCTAAAGCCTGTGCCGACTGATAATACAATCCATTTTTCGTGTTGTTCGCAAGAAGATTTAACCGCATTGTCAGCTGAGAGGCTGTGACGCTGAGATCATCCTGAAGATAAACTCCACTTTCCGAGTTGGAATAAATTTTATTTTTTTGAATCACAGAGGCTCCCACCCAGCCTAAAAGTGCAATGCCATGGGAAAGATTGGACTTCAAAGTATTTGATTCGACCAGGAACGAATTCATTTCTGTGCCTACGGCTCCAGATAGATTTGAAAAAAGCAAGGCTGTGCCTTGAAGGTTGCCAGCCCAACCCGATCCGGTCTTTTCAATTGTATTCTCTGTGATTGTGATATTGGAAAGAGAAGTATGAGCATAGGACCCTGTTGATGGACTTTGAATTTTCGCCTCAATTCCATAACGGCCACATTGAGAAATCGTATTGGAATCGATGGTCACAAGAGAAATGTTGGCCGATGCTTGATCGACAATCAGCCCAATGCCACTGTCTTTTGCTCCCGATATTGTTGAGGATAAAATTTGTAACAGCGAAGTATTACCATGGACATAAATACCATACCCAGAAGAACCTCCGGGCGAGGGTCCAGCACAGTTCGAGATAGTGATGGATTGAATTTTAATATTTTGTCCTGAGGAAATTTCTAAGCAATGTGTGCTTCCATGGGACAGTCGAATATTTTTAATTTGCACATAGGAACTTCCCGATAAATATAAAGATGCTTTTCCGCTTTGACCATTCAGCGTGGGGACTGTTGAAGCCGTGCCATAGGAATCAATTGTCAACCAAGAGGAACTGTTTCCGCTGGCGCTCAAGGAAAGTGATTCATTCCAGGATTCTCCTTTTTTCAGAGCGATCACATCTCCTGCTTGAAAGCTTGTGGAGTTCAACTTGGAGATGCTTTTCCAGGCTTGATCCTGGCTTTGTCCCGTATTGGCATCATTTCCTAATGTGGCATCGACATAAAAACAACGACCACTTCCCGCAAAGCAAGTGGTCGCATCATCGAAACTAGATACCTTTCCAGAGTTGGAGCAGTGAAGACTTCCAAGAAGGCAAAAAATGCTAGCAAGAAGTTTCCATACGGACGAGGTTCTCATTCCAGGTTTTATTCCATACTTTAAAAATGGTAAGTATAAGCCAAAATTCCTTGAATACCTGACATCGTAGTTTTTAAGTCTTGATTTGAAAATTCAAGTTCTTGTTCGGAACCATACTGAGTGATCAAAGAGTTCGGGGAAGAAAAGGTTCCGCTGCTGCTGGAGACAATGTTGCGATCAATGGGAAGATATCTCATATTTCCTTCGATAACGACACAATGATTTGGAGTAAAGCAGAATTCCGCACCTAAGCCTCCGATAGCACCGAAGGCTCCTCCTGCAAAGTCAACATTGGCACTGGCCTCAGTGATACTTCCACTGAGTCGTCCATAGCCTAAACCTGCTTGCAGAAAAAATTTAATAAAACTACTTTCTAAAGGATACAAACGAAGGATGGGAAAAAATGTAAATCCTGTTAATTTATAATCGTAATTTCCACCGGTTCCAGATCCTGTTGAAGATTGAGAAAAGTAGCTAGGTCGAAATTGCAATTCAAACATAGATCCACTGAATCGATAACTGTAGTGACCGTATAATTCAATCGCTGCACCTAAATTTTTAGTGCTGATTCCGCCAGCATTGGTATTGGCATTATCGATCAGGGTATTCACGTCATTTTGAGATGGGGTCGTAAGAACAAAGCCACCACCAATAGAGCTGCCTGCAGATAATCCACCGCCTCCGCCTCCTCGAGCTGCGAAAACAGTCGAAGTCAGGCTCAGAATCAGAAAAAAGGTTCCGGTGATGAAGATAATTTTTGCTGTACGATGTTTCATGGATGTTCCCCCTTTAGGAATCATCACAAGATTCAAAAAAAAGATCAAGGCCTGAAAATCAGGCCTGACAGCTCTCCAAAAGTTCAGTGGCATGAGCAAGGCTATTCTTGGTGATTTTTTCACCAGAAATTAAGCGAGCAATTTCTTTGATTCGGTCTTGTTTTTTCAAGTCACGAACCTCCATGGCTACGGCATTTTCTGCGGGGGATTTTTGAATATAGAAATGAGTGTCCCCAAAAGCAGCAACTTGAGGTAAGTGTGTCACGCAAATAACCTGTTGCCCTTCAGCAATGGTGTGAAGTTTACGTCCCACTTTTTCAGCCGTTGGTCCAGATACACCCGTATCCACTTCATCAAATAAGAATGTACGAGGGTGTGAACCTCGACCTATCACGCACTTTAAAGACAGCAAAATGCGACTTAACTCACCACCGCTGGCAAATTTTCCCAAAGCTCTGGGTTGATCTTTCTGGCTGGCTTGAATCAGGAATTCAACATCCGAAGATCCTGTGGGTTGAAATTGTTCTAAGGATTGAATGGAAACTTTGAACTGAACACCCTTCATATTCAGATCCAATAACTCTGCATTGACGCTATCACTTAAAAGTCCGCTGGCTTGAGTGCGACGTTGATGCAGATCAATGCTGATCGTTTTCATTTCTTTTTCGATTTGGCGTTTTTGTTTTTGAAGTTGTTCCAGTTGTTGTTCGCGACCTTCAAGGTTTTGAATTTCAAGACTCATGGTTTGAAGTTGATTCAGAATATCTTGAATTTGCGGACCATATTTTTTTTGTAATTTACGAATATCGCTCCAGCGACTTTGAAATTGTTCCAGCTGACTTGGATCCACTTCCATTTGATTCAAATACTGACGAAGATCATAGACACTATCTTCAATCAAAGTTTTGGCCTGTTCCAGCTGCTGTGATTTTTCGAAAAGTGTTGGATCCACAGAATGCAGTTCGCGAGCTTTTCCAAGAATCGTATGCAGGCGCGAAGACGCAGAGTCATCGTCATTGTAAAGAATGGATTCCGCTTCTTCGACAAATTGGATGAGCTTGGATGAGTTTTTTAAGCGGCGTATATTCGCTTCCAGTTCAATGTCTTCGTCGACTTTCAAATTTAAATTTTGAATTTCATCACGTTGATATTTTAAAAAGTCCAATCTTTGTGCCGCGGATTTTTCAGCCAAAGTTAGCTGCTGGATTTTTTCTTCGATCTGCTTCCATTGCATAAAAAGAGATTCAAATTTTTCACGCAGAGGCCAAGTTCCCGAGTACGAATCCAGAAGATCTAAGTGATAGGATTTTGACATCAAATGGCGATTGTCATGCTGGCCCGTCATTTCAATCAGGGGAGAATGTTGGCCGGCAACTTCAATCAAAGGAGAAACGAGTTCGCGCAGGTGACTCAAAGGGCTGAGCGTGCCATTCAGATAAACTCGGGATTTGTCTTCTGTGATCAATCTTCGCACGATCAATAAATGGTCTTCCACTTCAATGCCAAGATCACTCAGTCTTTGGATAAGATCAGATCGGTCGGATAAGTCAAAAACTCCTTCCACAGTGGCGGATTTGCAGCCTGCTCGTATAGAATCTGTGGAACTTTTCAGTCCCATCAGAAGGCTCAGACTTTTTAGAAGAACAGATTTTCCGGCTCCTGTTTCACCACTGAGGATGTTCAATCCTTTTTGAAAATGAATATGGATATTTTCGATGATGGCAAAATTTGAAACTTTTAATTCCAGTAGCATGGAAGCTCCTTTGTCAGATTTGACCTAGGATCTTTCTCCAAACTTAAGTTTCTCGCGAAGTAGATGGAAGTAGTCGTCCGTCGGTTCGCGGAACATTTGATGATCCTGGGGGTTTCTAATAAGCACGATATGTTCATGTTCCGTGATTTCTGCAATCTTCTGACCATCGACAACGAAATCGGCTTTTTTATTTTTCCCCATCAACTGTAACTTCATTTCCAAATGGTCTGGCAACAAAAAAGGTCGATTCGTCAGACTATGAGCAGCAATCGGAGTCACAGACCAGGCGGGGACTTCCGGGTGAAGGATAGGTCCACCTGCAGCAAGATTGTAGGCCGAGCTTCCTGTGGGTGTTGCGACAATCAGTCCATCGCATTTCACTTCGCAGACAAGGGTGGATTGGCTATGAATTTCAACTTGAATAAGATGACTTTGGCTTCCTCGCTCTAAAACCACATCATTTAACGCCACAAATTCTTTCGTGATTTTACGACCTCGTCGAATTTGGACACGCAGCATGGATCTGGATTGTTGAAGTAATGTTCCGTGCAGAGCTTTTTCTAAAACTTCAAAGACACGATTGGATCGTGTAGGAGTCAAAAAGCCAAGGCTTCCAAGATTGACCCCTAACAAAGGCACGCCCAGTCCCTGCATCCATCGTGCTGCCTTCAGGTAAGTTCCATCGCCACCCAACACAACCACAAAATTTAAACCAGCAAGAGCTTTGCCTTGGGCGCGCTTTGTTCCAGGGATAGGCTTTTGATCGGGAGAGCTGTACACCGTCACTCCGCGCTGATTCAGCCATCGAGTGACCTCAGAAGCTAAAGCAAAGGCCAAGGGTGTTTCTGGTCGATAGACGACGGCAACTTTGGTAAAGCCAGGGTTCACAGCAAACCATCCCTTTTGAGAAGATGTTTTGGATCAGGTTCGCGACCTCGAAATTTTTTATACAATTCCATCGGATGTTCAGATCCACCTTTGCTCAGAATAAACTCTTTAAAACGATCGGCAATTTGGCGATCAAAAAGACCCTGCTCTTTAAAATATTCAAAGGCATCGGCATCTAAAACTTCCGCCCATTTGTAAGAGTAATAACCTGCAGAATAACCACCTGAAAAAATATGAGAAAAAGCACAGGACATATTCGTGCCTTCAATATGAGGCATTAAACGCGTGGGCTGAGTTGCTCGCTCTTCAAATGCTGATACGTTTGTAATGTCAGCAGGATTTGTTGTATGCCAAATCATATCCAAGCTTGCGTAATTCAATTGGCGATAGGCGGTTAAACCTGATTGAAACTTTTGTGATTGACGAATTTTTTCAACAAGCTCTGCGGGAATAGGTTCATTCGTCTGATAGTGACGTGCAAAAATATCTAAACCTTCTTTTTCCTTGATCCAATTTTCCATAATTTGAGATGGCAATTCGACAAAATCCCAAAAGACATTGGTTCCGCCCATACTTTTGAACTCAACGTTCGAAAGAAGTCCATGCAAGGCATGACCAAATTCATGAAATAAAGTCAGCACTTCATCATAGTTCAATAATGAAGGTTTACTAGGAGTTGGTTTTGTAAAATTGCAAACAATCATAATGTGAGGGCGACGAATCTCTCCTTGATGCAGACCTTGATCGCGAAATCCACTCATCCATGCGCCACCTTTTTTGGTTTCACGTGGGAAAAAGTCTGTATAAAAAAGCCCAATGTATTTTTGAGTAAATTCTTCGCGAACTTCATAAGCTTTGACGTCAGGATGATAAACGGCAACGTCGTGAACTTGCTTAAAGGTTAATCCGTAAAGACGACGAGCATGTTCGAAGACTCCCTCGACGACATGTTCTAATTGAAAGTAAGGTCGAAGTTCTTCTTCATTGAATTTATATTTTTTTTCTTTCAACTTTTCACTGTAGTAGGCGATATCCCAGGGTTGGATGTCGTCATTGCCTTCGACAGATTTTTTAAATTCGCGAAGTTCTTTCAAATCCTTTTCAGCAGCCTTGCGACAAGGTGAAACCATGCTGTTTAAAAAATGAAAGACCTTTTCAGGAGTTTCGGCCATACGTTCTTCAAGAACAAAGTGAGCATGGGTGGGGTAGCCCAAAAGTTGCGCGCGCTGATTTCTTAAGCGAACAATCTGCAAAACATTTTCTTGATTATCAAATTCACTCTGAAAGGCACGAGAACTATAGGCCATCCACATTTTCTTCCGAAGTTCTCTCTTTTCAGAGTACTGCATGAAAGGCATAAAGCTTGGAAATTGCAAAGTGAAAAGCCAGTGGTCCGATCGTCCCTTTTTCTGAGCATCAAAGGCAGCAGATTCAATCACTCCATCCGGAAGCCCCAGAAGATCCAACTTATTGTCGATCCACAGTTCAAAGGCATTCGTAGCCTTCAGAAGATTTTCTGAAAACTTGGGACTTAATAAACTCAATTCTTGATCTATTTGACGTAAGACCTCTTTGTCCTTAGGTCCCAATAAAGCCCCATTCCGTACAAAGCCTTTATAAGTTTTTTCTAAGAGTCTCAATTTTTCCGAGTTCAAAGAAAGTTGATCTTTTTGATCATACAGTTTTTTGACTTGTTGAAAAAGTTTTTCATCCAAAGAAACGTCACTGCTGTAGGCTGCAAGCTTCGGAGAAATTTCTTTTGCAAGAGCCTGATGTTCGTCGTTGGCTTCAGCACTGTATAGAGCAAAGTAAGTTCCAGAAATCATCTCTAGAAGTTCTGAACTTGTTTCTAAGGCAACAATCACGTTATCAAAGGTCAACTCAGATTTTTGTTGTTTAATTGTTTCCAGATTTTTTTTGGCATCATCAATGGCAAAATCCAAAGCTGGAAGATAATCTTTGAGTTGAATGCGATCAAAGGGGATAGACTCATCCCTGGTTGAAAATGTTTTTTCGATGTGGGCTTGTATAAATGGATTTTGTGTTGTCATACACAAAATCTACCCCGAGTCAGGGCCCGCGGCAAGAATGATGGCGGGCGTAATCCAGGAAAACTGGTCTATTCAAAATTAATTCGAAGATTTTCGAGCAGGAGTAACTGGTCTTTTCTTTTGAGGCTTTTGTCCAGGTTTACTGATGTCTGCTGTTGAAAGGTCTACTTTTTCAAACTGCAAACATGAGTTAGGAATAGGTTGTGCTGATTTTGCCACAAGCTGGATCCGATAATTGAGGGTCGGTTCAATGGATAAATCTGCAGGCCGGATGATGCTACGAAGAGCCTCTAAAGTTTCGTTGGAAATTTTTTCTAATATTCCCAATTCCTTCTTGATATGGTCTGGCATTTTCGACCCCGACTCGATGCAAATGCGGACGCTTTCGCCTTGATTGAGTGGTAACAGCAAAAACATCATTCGATGTGCCATAGCAGATATTTGGTGCTTGGAAAAAAGTCCGTTGTCGTCATTGTAATTTTTTAAGCTAAGAATCTGGGTTTCCTTGATCCTTGCAAGGAGGTGGCGTTGAATAACGAATTTTTGACCAGAAGTCAGTTTAGAATATAATGCGTAAGGAAATTGATCTGGGCCGGTAGCACTTTGCGAAGAGCTTTCCAGAATCATCAGAGTTGAGTATTCAGCAGTGGGTTGTGTGGGCACAACAGCATTTTCATCCATCTTGCCATCAGGACGAGCAATCAGGACTTTGATTTGCAGCGGTTCCTGACTTTGAGTTTCCTCGGCATCGGAGAAGGGTGAAAAAAATAAAAATGCCAGAAGCAGCATCCATTTTTTTGAAAAAGATTGTGATTGAAAATGTTTCATAGATTTCCACCTATCTTGAGAATCTTCACGCAGCGAAGATTTGGGTTTGAACTATTCGATGATTCTTCGTTGTCCGTCAAGACTTGAAGTTGAATTCTGTGCGGATTATTTTTATTGGACATATTCCATAATTGAACTTGTTTTTTTAAAATTTTTTCCAAGGCAGAAAGGCCTTCGGGGCGATTGCAATACTGGCGAAGATTTGTGGAAGGATTTTCCCCAAACTCTTGCAGCTCTTGTTGTAAGGATTGAATCTTAATATTTTTACCCATTTCATTTGCAAGTCTTGGATGTTTTTTCTGCAGACTTGAGCAATTCATTTTGCTGGAGTTTACCGAAATGGTGGGTGTTGCAGCATTCGTTGAATCCTCACGAAGACTGATCTCATCCGAGCTGAATTCAAGTGAAAATCCAAAATCGATTTTTTTCAGCACGTTTTCAGATTGCAAAAGTATTTGGTTGAAATCCTGAATTGGTTTTTTAGAGATTGTTTCAGGTAAGCAAATCTGAAACTGTCTTTCAAAGGGAATTTGCTCTGCATGCTCGATCAGCAATTCTGTGGCCAGTAAGATATACCCTTTTTCTAAGCCGTCTTGATTTTCAGTTTGAGAATCCTTTTGTTGCAATTGTTGATCAATTTCTGATCTTAATGATTTTCTTCGTCCAATTTGTTGAAGTTCTAGTTCCGTGTTTTTTCTCTCAGGACTGGATGGATCCATTCCAAACATGGCGGAAGAAAGTTCAATGACATTTTTGTTTTCTTCAGCAAGTCGTGATTGCCTTTCTGAAATCAAAGTTGAAATTTTCATGGGTAAAAGAAGATCCACTGGCACCGTATGTATTTTCGATGCCCATCCGGTCATTGTGAAAAAAAATGTACAGGCCCAGATTGGATATTTCATATTCTTCCCAAATGATGATAGAAAATTACCAGTTACGATAAACTCCAGGATTATTATAAACAGGTAATTGTGTTTGATTGTTATAGATGCAAATTCCAAAACTTGTTGCTGCAGCCGCAGGAACACAGGTTCCTCCCGCCGAACAACCTGAGTTCGATCGAACATCGCAGGCACTTAAGACTTGATTGTAGCATCCAGCGGCGTTGGAATTCGGCATGAAATTATTCACATATGCAGTTTGGGTCATGCTGCCACCGCCATTCAATGGCATAAAGTTGGCGACGGGCAGGCTGCTCAATGGGGAGCCGGAATTGTAGTTGTACTGTTGATTGTAGTTCATGTTGTAGCTGCCCATCATATAGAAATAGTATCCGTAATTGTAACCAAATCTTGCCGTGTAAGCATTGAGTCCATTCATATACTGCTGATTGAAATATTCTGTTTGCATACAGCCCATTCCATAAGGACCATAGTAAACAGGCAGAGTGCCATTGGCACAGCCGCAAACCTGGTTCAGTTGTGGGTTGTAGATTTGCCCATTCGGTGTGATGTAAGGAGAATACTGATTGTACATCGCCGGATTGCAATTTTGTCCCGAGACATTGCAACTTGTTGGAGAAGACGCAACTTGATCTCCACCATTTTTGGGGGCGCAGGAACTAAAAATCATGGCAATAAGAATCGACATGACTGTCAACGCCAGCGCTTGCAGAAGGGCTTTTTGAAGACCTCTTTGAGCTTTAAAAAGTGAATATTTCATACTTAACTCCTAGTTAGTTTCATAAAAAATTGCAGTTTGCAGCCCAGCCCCGTTCAGGTACGTTGACAGAAATTTGAGACGTGTATCCAAGAGTGACAGGATTCACGGCTCCGACCGGAACGTCGACAGCGGCACTGCGCACATTATTTCCAAGATAATCAAAAAGACCCAATTCAAGATGGCGGATGCTACCGTTGGTCGTTTGGCGTGCCACTAAATAGTAAGCATTGTTTGGGTTTGTCCCATCTTGAGACATCATCACCAGGACTGGGCGACGGCTACTTTGTTGCAAAGAGCTTGGATAGCCTGTGTTCGCGCTTGTGGAAGTTTGAGTTTGAAGACGGCACGCAAATCGCGAAACCGAAGCATCTGCATAGAAATTTGTGCGTGTGGTTTCAGGGTTCCAAAGTCCTTGGGCTGTTGTCGAGCATTGTTGGATAAAGAGCGATTTTCTTTTTTGAGTTGCCGTGCTGTCATTTTGCTCATCCATTTGTAAGTTCTCACACATTTCTTCCAGGGAAAGAGCCACTCGCAGTCCCGTAGATCTTTGGTAGTAGACAGGATTGTAGGATGTCCCACTTTGAGTCACATCGTCTTTCAATTCATACTTATACAGAGTTCCTGTTGTTCCATTGAAAGTGATGCCGGCTCCAGAGCCCGTCGAGAAAGGATTCAGTCCCGCATTCAAAGCAGCAGGAAGTGCTTGGGGTTGATCATCATCTTTTTTCGCACAAGCGACAACAAAGCTTGATACCAGAAGGGCAACAGCCAAGATTTGGATGGTCGATCGTTTTTCCATAAGACACCTCTTACACTGCGTCTAGTTCAAGATCCGTGCCGCCTTAAAACGAATTTCCAGCATCTGGGCACTTGAAAAAGTCTTCCTTTCGCCTGGGTGACAAAAAATGCCTACACCTGAAAAAATTTTACACAACCTGGGCCTCCCGGAATTTTGGAACTGAATCTATGGCCAACCCCTGATATAAAGATGCCCCCCAGAAAAGAATGTCCGGGATACGAATGAACCAGGAAATACGCCGGATTTTTTGGATGTTTTTCAAAGCATGATGGATAATTCGCTGGCTTGAAAGGTTGGATTTTATGCAAAAGTATAGGCCTCTAAAAAAGATATTATTTCCAATTCTGATTTTCCTGGTGGTCAGCTTGCTGATGAGTATGGGAACCGTGGTGCATGCAGAAGAGGAAGGGACATGGGTCCCTAGCTTGAATGACCGTGTATCACCGACGACGGACTCTGAATACAAGTCTGTGTTTGGGGATCGAGTCAGCTTGTCTGCAGCACCCAGTTTAACCTCGGAAAAACTGTGGGGTGTTCATATTGATAGTAGCCATGTAAGGTTGAAATCAGATTCTATCGAGAATCAGATGACTTTGGATCACAGCAGTTTGTTGGGAGTCTTTTTTGAAAGATATTACGAAGACTACAGTCTGACTTTTGGTATTGATTATTTTTCCATCGAAGGAAGTATTTTAAATTTAAATAAAGTTCCCTTTTTAACAATGGAATACCAGTTTTGGATGATACCTGTGCGTTTGAAGTGGTATTACGAATCTCATAAGACAAGAGAAGGCACTTTCTTTTCCGTAGGTATCGTCAATTCTTTTTTAAGTTCTGCAAAATTAAAATCTGAATCCTCCAGTACCTTTGTCACAAAAGACGGTCAGATCAAATCTGATTTAGACATCAGTAAGGATAGTCACTTTTGGAATAGGCAGGCAGACTTGGGAATTGGATATTCTTTTGTTTTTCAAAATCAAAAAGCTTTGCAAGTTTCACTTGCTTATCAATTTTCAACAATGCCTTTAACTTCCATTCTTGGAAATGACATTTACATGAGTGGTTGGAACTTGGGATTCCAGTATTTATTTTAACGAGGTTTTTATGAAGTATTTATTTTCAGCTCCATTCTTTGTTGTTTTATTGTCATCGATTTTATCGGCTTGTTCTGCGAAGAAGCAGGTTCCATCAGATGATTTTGTTCTTGTCCCAAAATCTTGGAGTATCGCTCAGGCGACTTTATCATGCTCCTATGGATCTAAATGTGATGGCAGTGTCGGCGTACTTTTCCGTTTAGAAAAGGCCGAAGAAAATAAAATCATGTTGGGTCGTTGTACAGCTTGGCTTGTGGCTCCAGATGTGATTGCCACGAATTCTCATTGTGTCAATTATCAACAGCAAGGCTCTTTAATGTACACTTGGTTTAAACTTCCTGATGATTCTCCTTTGCATGGTCAATATGTACCTGTGCGAAGTGTGATCCAGGCCAGTCCTGACAGTCAGGATTTATCACGCATTGATTATGCTTACTTGCAGTTGGATGCGCCATTGAGTTCGGCACCTTTGATTGCGATTGATCAAAGCGGAATTCAGCCCGACGAACTCTTAGATATTCATGTTGTCAATAAGAAGGCTTCCGCTCAAAGTCGCGAACTTTCTTGGCAGCTTGATCATTTTGAATGTCGAGCCTCCAGTTCTTCCCTTTTTCAAGATGGACCTACTTTCAATCCAAATTACTTATATATTGTCCTTGTTGGAGTGACAGCAGGTCGGCCATGCAATTCCATTCCTGGCAACTCAGGATCACCAGCTCTTAGCAAAAAAGGAGATGCGAAGGGGATCGTTTATTTAGGCTATGCGCAAGGGAATGAAAAAGATAAATTGCAACAGTCGATGGAAGGAGTTGGTTTTAAGTACCGACCAGCTTCAACCGCAAGTGCTGATATTTCTTCGAAGTATAATTTTGTAGGTTTATCAAATTTTGCCTGCGTGCCTCACTTTCAAGATGGAACTTTTTCAAAGGATTGTCGTTTGAAGCCTCAAAATTCTTTTGTCAGCTTCAAGCCGTTAAGTGGGACTGAAAAAAAACAGATCTTTCAACAAAGAGTTTTGCATAACCAGGATAAAGAAGTCGAAACATCCAAGATCAATAAGAATGGAATTCAATGGAAATCCAATCTTCAAGTCAGCTTTGACAGTAGCAAAGGTGAATTTGTGAACATCATGCAGCCCCTTTGTTTTATTTCTTCCGAATGGCGAGTGAAGCCGCCGGAGGTCGAAGTGAAACCTTCAGGAAATCGCTATGCTCGAAATGATGACAGCTGGGGCTATGATTCATTCGCAGCACGGGATCCATTTTTTAAGCATCCAGTTCAGTTGTTTTCTTCTTTAGACTCTTCTTTTGTGATCAGAAAACCTTTAAAAGCTTTCTATGATCAGAACTTAGAAGTGCATTTTGAAGATAGTTATTCTTCGGGAACTCGTTGGAGAGATTATGATTTTGAATATGCATTTGAACTTTCTGAGCAAAGAGAATTGAAAACCGTGGTTTTGAAGCGCCAGGATCGTACCTACAGCTATGAAGAAAGCCTTGGGGGGCTTTCCTCTGAAATCCGACTTCAGCCCTGCGTTTCTGAGTGACCTCAGTGCGGGAACCTGTGCCATAACATCTCTTTGACCTTCCTGGGGGAATAATGCTTGGATCAAATCCCAATTATTGAAGGAGAGGTTATGGCTGTCGTTGAGCTTACAATGGAAAATATCAATCAAGAAATACAGAATTCAGAAATCATGCTGATTGATTTTTGGGCTCCATGGTGTGCGCCTTGCCGCAGATTTGCTCCTGTGTTTGAAGCTAGCTCAGAACAAAATACAGATGTTCGCTATGCCAAACTCAACACAGAGGATCAGCCAGAAATTGCCTCTGAATTTGGCATTCAATCGATTCCAACGATCGCCGTTTTTAAAAAACAAGTTTTGATTTTTATGCAACCGGGGATGATTCCTGATGATGCTTTGAATGATCTTGTAGAAAAAGTGCGTGAGTTTGATGTGGAAGCCGCCATCGCAGCAGAAGAAGCTGAAAAAAATAAAGGAAACTAAATCATGAGTGAAGTGAAAAAAACTCCTTTGGCAGATCGTCACGCTGAATTGGGTGGAAAGATGGTGGATTTTGCAGGCTGGTGGATGCCTGTGCAGTACAAAGGCTTGAAGGAAGAGCACTTGCATACTCGCCAGTCCGTTGGATTGTTTGATGTCAGCCATATGGGAGAAGTGCGTGTTCAAGGTCGTGAAAGTCTTGCGACCTTGCAGTGGTTAACGACGAATGATGTTTCGAAGTTGGAAAATGGACAGGCCCACTACAGTTTGCTTTTGAATGCACAGGGTGGGATCGTTGATGATATTATCGTCTATTGCTTGAAGAAGAATGAAGACTACTTGGTTTGCGTGAATGCTTCGAACAAGGATAAAGATTTTCAATGGATGCTAAAAAATAATCAGGGAGCTTCCATCACGGATCAGAGTGATCAGTGGGGTCAGATTGCAGTTCAGGGGCCCAAGGCGATTGCCTTATTGCAAAAGATTTTTGGAAAGTCTGTGGATTTTGAAACAGCCTTTCGTATTTATCCAACAACATGGAATCAAAGTCAGATTTTGATCGCAACCACGGGTTATACTGGGGAAAAAGGGGCGGAAATTTTTGTTCCAGCCGCTCAGACTGTGGCTTTGTGGAATCTCTTGTTAGAGGCTGGTCAAGAATTTCAGGCAGAGCCTATTGGGCTTGGAGCCAGGGATACTTTGCGCACAGAAATGAAGTACAGTTTGTATGGTCATGAAATTGATGATGAGACTCATCCTTTCCAAGCGGGACTTGGTTGGGTGGTGAAGCCCTCGGCAAAAGACTTTTTGGGAAAAAAGGAAGCTCTTCAGCGCAAAGAAACTTGCCAAACAAAATTGGTGGGTTTTCGTCTGACAGACAAAGGAATTCCGCGTCAAGGTTATGATGTTGTTTCTGCAGATGGTGCGAAGATTGGGTATGTGACCAGTGGGACCTTGTCTCCAAGTCTGGGTGAGTCCATTGGAATTGCTTACGTTCCACAGAATTTGGCAGCAGTGGGTTCAGAAATCCTGATCGACATACGGGGTCGAAAAGTTTCTGCAAAAGTGGTTGAAACGCCCTTTGTGAAAAAGTAAGTTTGTATCTTTCAAGGAGAGTCTCATGGCATTTCGTTTACCAGAAGATTATTATTACACAAAAGAGCACGAGTGGGCTCAAGTGGATGAAAACATTGTTACGATTGGGATCACTGAGTTTGCTCAAGATTCTCTTGGTGAAATCGTTTACGTGGAGTTGCCTGAAGAAGGACAAAAAGTCACTCAGGGTGAACCCTTCGGAGTTGTTGAAAGTGTGAAAGCTGTCAGCGATTTGTATGCTCCTGTTTCAGGAACTGTGATTGAAATCAATTCAACATTGAATGAAGATCCTAGTGTTTTGAATGATGATCCAATCAATGATGGATGGTTAATTCGTATCGAGATGGACACAGAAAAAGAGCTTGCTGCGTTAATGAAAGCTCCTGATTATAAAAAATTGATTGCGGACGCGAAATAATTTTTGTAAGTTGCCTTCTCAAATTCAAATATGTGCTATCGCCCCGCTGGTGAAATTGGCAGACACGCTAGGCTTAGAACCTAGTGCCGTTAGGCGTGGGGGTTCAAGTCCCTCGCGGGGCACCAATTTAAAAATCCGACCTCAAAAAGGTCGGTTTTTTTTTGCTTTTTTTCATGCATACTTCCGAAGCGGAAGCGGGAATCCCCCCCCCTGCTCACATAACCCAACGTTTCCCCATTTTGGTTATGCATCTAGTTAAGACTCTACTCGCTCAGAAAAGGTCATTTCAAAAAACTTTTTAAGCACAAGTATTTCTTGGACATATGAGGACCAACCCCACTCTGCATCTTGGGGGTCCTTAATCTAGGTATGGGTAATACTTTTATTTTAATATATCATGAAGGCTTTTTGCTAGACTCCTCCTATCCGCATAAGTTTTAAATTGCTTCTTATGCGGATAGATCATATCCTATCCGCATAAGTTTTAAATTAATTCTTATGCGGATAGGAAGTTTATGGAATTCATAGGTCGCAATGCTGAAATGAATTTACTTGAAGGTTGTTATCAGAATAAGTCTTCATTTATAGGCGTTATTTATGGCCGACGCCGCATCGGAAAAAGTCGCCTTTTATCAGAGTTTATTCAAAAAAAAAATAATTTGTCTTTTGAAGGCCTTGAAGATGCTTCGACAGATATGCAAATCGCACATTTTCAGGAGCAACTGGCAAGACAAACAGGAAATACACTCTTGCTCAAAAGCCAGATTCCAAATTGGAATAGAGCCTTTGATATTTTAACTGATTTTATTTTGGCAAAATCAAAAAAAGAAAATCTCGTGATTGTTTTTGATGAAATTCAATGGATGGCAAGTCAAAGAACTCAACTGATAAGTCTTATTAAGTATTATTGGGATAATCAATGGAAACAACATAAGGTCTCATTGCTTCTTTGCGGTTCTATTGCATCATTTATGGTAAAAAAAGTGATTCGTTCAAAAGCATTGTATGGACGCATTGATTTAGAGATAAAACTGCAGCAGTTAAGACCAAATGAGGCCACTTTATTTCTTCGTAAACGCTCACTGCATGAATCTCTTCTGTACCAAATGGTATTGGGCAGAGTTCCCAAATACCTTGAGTACATTGATCCACGAAAATCTTTTGAAATGAACATCAATCAAATTTGCTTTCAATCGAACGGCATTATGGTTAATGAAATTGATAAAATATTTTATAGCCAATTTAAAAAATCCTCTCTGTATGCTCGAATCGTGACATGTTTATTTTCTGGACCAAAAACCATGAATGAAATTGCCATCTACCTCAAAATAAAAAGCGGAGGTGGGCTTAAAGAATATCTGACAAATCTTGAGCTTGCCCAATATATTGGATCAGATGTTTCGATAGATAAAAAAAGCAATTCTAAATATAAGCGATATTTTTTAACTGACGAGTTTCTTTTGTTTTATAAGAAATTTATGGAACCCAATAAAAATCAGATCCAAAAAAATCAGGACCTTGCTTTGTTTTCAAAACTTATCAAGCCGAAATGGAGTCCATGGTTGGGGTTGGCCTTTGAACGATTTTGTATGAATAATGCAAATTATTTATCACAAAAAATGGGGTTTCAAGATTACCTGATTGGATACGGTCCTTATCACCAAAAGGATCCGGGCCTTCAAATTGATCTTCTCTTTCAAAGAAGTGATAAAGTCATCGTCCTATGCGAAATGAAATATTCAGATCAACTCATTTCTAAAGAGATTATTCCCCAGATACAGTCCAAAATTGATCGCCTCAGATCCTTTAAAGGTTACACGATCGAAAAAGCGCTGATAACAACCTGCGGAGCAGACAAGCCGCTGACTAAAGAAAAGTATTTTGACTATGTCTTGACGACGGAAGATCTGGTTGGTTGACAGTTGCCCATGATGGATGTGAACAACGCCGAATCATTGAGTTTTACACATAAATCGGCCCGCGAATGAAATACAATTGAGCAGTAGATAAAAATTATTTTATGCTCTCTGTTTTGTCACTTACTGGTGCAGAGTTTTGATCTGCTTTAGCGGGGCTTCTCATGTTTTGATTTACAATGGGGCAGTTTGCACTAACTGAGTATAAGAGTTGATTATTTACCTGATCATAAGTTAGCTCATTAAATTGAGTATTATTTCCCCAAGAATTAATAAATTTAAATTTTTGCGTCTTATCATCAAATCCTGTTGCTGTGATACAGTGTGCGCCATGTCCATCAACGGTAGTTGTGATAGCCACAGGTATTGGTCCCTGGCTAGCAAGTAAAGACTTTTTTAAGTAATCTACATTACTTTCATCAGGTTTTTTACTGTCGTTACCGCAATCCATTGGGGATGGGTTGTCACCTTCTAAAGTTCTTTTATTTTTCAGTGATTCCAGTGCGCATTCTTTAAATTTTCCATTTATTTTATTTTCTCGCATAAGATTTTGTAGGCGAGATTCATAATCACCAAGTTCATCCTCAAGTGTATTTCCAGAAGTTGGGCAAAAAAGATCCCAAGCAGTTTGTTGTGATATTCCAAAATTATTAATCCATATTGCTTCTTCATTTGTATTTAAGCGTGGTCGATCATTTATGCCTTTAGATCCCGAACTAGTAGAAGGGGGTGGGGGCAACGGGAATCCACTCGCCCAACTTTCTGATTTGTAGTCATGAAATGTAGTTTTGCTGCAGGCGCCAATTTTATTGAGAATATTTAAATTGGATGAAGGGTGCCATCCTCGAGCTATTATCTCATTTGTCAACTTTTGCTCATCTCCAGGGTTATCACACATTTTTTTAACAACTGAAATGAATGCAATCCAGTTTTCAGAGACACGGAAATTCTGATTAGTTTTTTTATACATTGCATGATCGTAAACACAAGTTAAACAAAAAGCATGGCAAGTTCCAAGTTGACCTTGATTTTTATTTTCTTCACAAACATTATTTTTAATTCCAAAGGTCTGTTCATTTATTACTTGGACTGGGGCTGGTTCTGGGGACGTTTTATTTACAAAGTCATTTTTTAGTGCAATCACCTTGGCCTCAAATGTGCGACACGGTTCTGTTCCCGAAGGTGGGGCCTTGTGGCATAATTGATTAACTCCAGATTCAAATACCTCTGCAAAACGCAAATATGTATCTTTTAGCATTGGTTTTTTGCTTTCTTTTATTTCTGAGCAACGTTTCGATAGTTCCTCGATTGGTTTGATGTCAACACATCCACTTCCATAGATAATCCCGCATTTGAATTTCTGAGTATCTCCAAAGCAGGATCGACCCCAAACAGGACATTTGCCATTAACCGTTCTTCGTATGATGCCACCAATTAAACATTTCTTTTCCCAAGAATCAGCAGCAATGGCTTCATTGATCAACAATTGCAAGTAGCTTTGTTGAGAAACTGTATTTATTGAAGTTGGTTTAAGCTTTTGTTCCAGATTAAAGATTTCATCTCTAACTTTACTGATATATTCTTTTTGGTCTGAAAGTTTAAGATGGGAATACTGTCTATAATTCAGCAATAAACTAACGCTCTCAGTAGCTGCAGACGTAGTGTTTAGAAGAAAATAATAAAATACGAATAGAATAAATAAATGGTTTTTCATCAAAACATTCTCCGTTTCTGAATATCGAAAGTCTGAGTAGAGAATATCAAATTTTAATAGCTCATATGTGTTTTTGGAGGTCTGAAGGGTCTCAATCTATACCAAAGACCTGAACTCAAATGTCATTCATCAGTTATTCAAATTTCTTCAAAATTCCAAGTATAAGTTGAAGTTCGATGTTGTTGATCAATCAAGTTGATGTGACCAAAGTCGAACCATTGACCACCCAGATATTCATAAAAAGAGCGATACGAATACATTGTCCCCATGCAATTCGTTGTCTCCCACCTGGTTGGGTTCGCCATTTCCTTTCGTTGTATTCAACCATTTTATCTCTTGAGATTATCCGCGAAGTTTGATTGTAAATTAAGCAGTGTCTTAAATTTTGGAATGAAATTCTCTCAACACAGAAAATCTTAAGTAAAATAGATAAATTTGCAAATTTTTATAGCAAAATTACCTATTTATTTTGGCAAGCTCCTTGCTGTTGAACTTATTGCCATGTATGGCAGGAGGTTTCAATGTTACGTTTAAAATCAGTTATCGCAGGTTCCTATCGAAAGCATTTTATGACAATGCTAAAAATGAAGGATTTTTTAGAGTCACGTCGAATTGATGTCTTAGCACCAGTCAGCAGTGGTGTTGTCAATCCAGGCGATGAGTTTATTTTATTGGATGAGGATCCAGTGCATGATCCCCGCATTCTGGAGGATTCGATTCTTGCCAAAATTCGCGTTTCTAGTTTTTTAGTCTTAGCAAATGTTGATGGATATATTGGTAAGGCTGCTGTTTTTGAAATGGGTTATGCAGTTTCTCAGGGGATTCAAATTTTAACATTAGAGCCCGTTGCAGATCCGAATTTAGCAGGTTATTGCCGACTGATGGAAGATGTCTTTCCAGAGTTCCGTGATTACTATCAGAAACAAATTCTTCAGAATACAATTCAAGAAACAAAAACAACTTCAGAGCAAGTCATGTCAGCATCGATTGTTGCATAAATGATCAAAAGGGGACGGGGAAATGAATCATCGAATTTTAATCGATTTTGGTAGCCATAGTATTAAGGTGTATCAGTATTTATCAGGAGCAGATGCGTTGGAATTAGTCGATACATTGACATGGAGAGCTCTTGAGAATTTCAATTCTTGGGACTCTATCCATCATTTTTTAAGTAAGATTGTCGATTCATTTCCGAAGTCACTTTATAAAATTGAGGCTATGGGTACGGCGGCAGTTCGACGTTGCGAAAAAATGGCTCAGCAGGTTCAACAAGCATGTTCTCGATACGACATCCATTTTGAAATTATCTCTCAAGAAAAAGAGGCTGATTTGATTCGTGCTGCCTTCGAGGGATACGCGGTGAAGAATGTAGTTAATGTTGGTGGTGGCAGTATTCAAATTGTCAGTGCTCATCAATCAACTCCTACGCTTTATTCTTTTGGAATATCAGATCTCGTCAGGCAATTTAGCTTGGATGCTGAAAATCCTTTAGAACGTCAACGTACGAAGTGTTTAAAATTTCTGAATGAAAAAATTTCTACGATGGAAGGATCTTTTGTCTATTCGGGGGGGGAGTTTTCGTATCTTACTCGTTGTGGAGTTTCTATGAATGGCAATCAATGTTTATCATCGGACTTCAAAAAATTGGTGGATCAATTTTCTCAAATGCGGATGAGTGAAATTCTACAGCTTTCACCGTATGATCCTCAATGGATGCTAGGGTCCATTGCTTCAAACTCCATAGTGGAAGTGCTGCTGATGAAATCACGGCAAGAATATTTCTATGCTAGTGATCTCAATATTGCTCATGGCTTATGTAAGTCTTATTTAGGTGGAGTATAAAGTGAAGAAGAAAATTTTTCTTTTAAGTGTATTTGTATCTCGTTTAGGAGATTCGTTTTCGTTTTTAGCATTTTTCTTATTATTTTTAAAAAGTGGCTATTCAACTCTTTTCATAAGTTTATTTCTTGTTGCTCGATATTTACCATCGGTTCTTATAGGAATGATGCCTCGGCAAAAGCCTATATTTCAGCCTCACCAAATATTGATTTCCAGTTATTTAGTCAGTGCTTTATCTGTATCTTTGGCCATATATATGCAGAACGAGTGGGCCCTTTTGATTCTATCTGTGGTACTCGGTGTTTGTTATGGAATTTATGTACCTTTACAAAAAAGTATGATCCCTGAAATTTTTGAAAAAGATGATCTGCTCAAGGCAAATACTGCGGTTCAGTTTTCAGAGGTTTGGGCAAAGAGTGTTGGCTTTGCTCTGGCTGGAATTATCTTTCATCAGTTCTCAGCGAAGATTTCTTTTCTTTTAGATGGGATTTCATTTTTAATCATTGCAATTTCCATGAGCTATATCTTTCGAAAGCATGCAGAAGGACAAACTTGTGCCTCTCAACAAACGCAAGACATTTCTTGCGATATAAAAATCACGACTTTTGCTCAGCATGAGATTTTCAAGAAAATTATATTTATTTTTGCTTGCGGATGGATCAGTACAGGAGCTTTTTTTGCCCTTGAAGGTGATTATGCTTCACGCTACTTGCAGGCTTCTGACTTTCAGTTGGGACTCTTGTTTGCATTTGCAACAGTAGGTTCTTTTTTTGGACAAGTGATTATTCGCAGAAAGCCTTCTTTGTCTGATCCCTCAAAACTAAAATGGTTTGTTTTTTTCGAAATAGCAGGAGTTTTGTTCTATGCTGTGACAGGAAATATTATTATGGCTTTGGTTGGAATCGTGATTTATGGTGGATGTTTGAGTTTGCGAAACATTTTAATCTCGTCATGGATTCACAAAAATATTTCTCGAGATATCCAATCAGTGGCCTTTCGCCAACAGAACGGTCTTGCAAATTTTGCGATGATGACGGCCATGGCATCAGCAGGTCCAATCGCCTTATCCATGTCATCAAGAGCTACGATGATTCTGTTTTGTATATTCGCGTTGACAGGGTTGTTCTATGCTTTACTTCGACGAAATCAGAAACCTGCTGCCACGGGGGCTTTGGTCAGTTTATAAAATTTTTATGAGTATTGAGCTATGGATTTCACCTTTAGATTATTGAACTTGAAGAATGTTGAATCATCCCTGAATTTCAAAAGTCTTTAGATTCAATCCCCTTCAAGATAATCAAGAGAATGTAAAACTTTGCTTTATTCTCATGAACATCTATCTATGTTTTAAAAATTCTATCTTGCAACTCGAAAATGGGGCTGGCACCATCAACTCAGGGGGTAATGATGAATCGTCGACGTTTTATCTGGGGAGCCATTTGTAGTGTTGGAGCATCACTTCTGGCAGTGAGCCCTCTGAAGGCCTATGCGAAAAGTGAAAATGAAGATCATGATGGCGCTCATTGCT